>JAEEGL013449311.1_pt1 | contig 12011 bp, 8 predicted proteins | sample 9134231 | NCBI WGS metagenome assembly JAEEGL01 (sample SAMN16246548, study PRJNA631951) | gut metagenome | biome: gut microbiome; feature: rumen; material: fiber-attached | host: Bos | place: Iran: Karaj | collected 2018-10
GTATTCTGCCGACTGCCAGATTTTACCAAAAGGATATTGCCCGCAAAAAGTCCGGAAAGTGCCAGCAGATATTTTACCATTACATGTCCGCGTGAGACAAAAAGCATTGCCCCAAATGCCAGAAGAACAATGCTGATTACCGCCAATGCTCCTTCTTTTATAAAGTTTCCATAAAAGAACATCCAGACTTTCGCCACAGTCTTATTAACTTCGGGGGGAACCATATCGTTTTTTTCAAGCCGTATTACATAGGTTTCTTTGTCCGTGGTATAGCCGGTAGTAAGGGCGCTTCTTTCCTCCGACCAGTCCATATTTCTCCCTCGGAAAGAACCGTCTCTTGTATATATGGCAAACTTAACCTCGCTGACTTCGCAGATTTCTTTAAGCGCATCAAGCTTGCCTGCTTCCACATACTCACTGATAATCTTTGCATATTGATAAAGATTCTTGTCAGTATCATAAGCCCATACAATTCTCGTATTCATTTTCCCGCCGTTAAGTCGGTCATTTAGCATGGCGCCTTCAAAGAAAAGTCCCAGGAGCCCGGCGATAATTAAAAAAGCATAAAGAACGGAAAGCAATATTCTTTTCACAATCGGTCCCCTTTCACTTCTGAACTGTTAATCTTGTATCCCTGACCCCATACTGCCGTCAAATATCGCGGATTGGCGGGGTCGATTTCTATCTTCTCTCTTATATGTCGAATATGTACGGCAATTGTTCTTTCACTGCCGATAGCGTTTTCTTTCCATATGTGTGAGTAAATTTCTGCGGGCGAGAAGCATTTGCCCTTGTTGTTCATAAGCAGCTTAAGTATCTCGTACTCTGTATTGGTAAAAGAAATCGGTTCTCCGTTTAGCCTTACTTCTTTTTCCCTGTCATCCAGTTCCAGACCACCCACCAGTAAAGTCTCTCCGAGGGCGGTATTGCCTCCGAGTCTGGTATAACGCCTGAGCTGGGCATTTACGCGAGCACGCACTTCAAGAGGATCGAAAGGTTTGGTGATATAGTCATCCGCTCCTTCTTCCAGTCCCGCAATTTTATCAATGTTTTCACTTTTTGCAGTAAGCAGAATAACAGGTACATTGCTGTACTGCCTGATAGCCTTCATGGCTTCGATTCCGTCCATCTCCGGCATCATGATATCAAGAAGAATCAGGTCGATTCTGTTTCCTTTTACCCTTTCGATGGCTTCTTTGCCGTTTTTCGCTTCGTAAAAAGAAAAGTTCGGGTCCTTTAAATAGATTTTTAAAGCATATACGATATCATCTTCATCATCGCAAAGTAAAATGTTGTACATAACCCCGGCCCCTTTATTGAAGATTATTTAAATACTCCGAAACCTTTTTCTGAATGTTTTTGGCGGTTTCTTTTTCCGAAATATTCTGCTTGTACATCTTATCAACTTCTTCATTCATTATATCCCATATCGGCTCGAAGCGTTTATCAGTCAGGCGAATGCTGTCATAATAAGCTATAAACTCATTTATATAAGAGGTTCCGTCTTCTTTTTTTGTCAACGGGAACATACTGTTTTTTTCCAGAATCAGTGCCGGAGAAGGAGCTGCAACAGCCATAATTGCTTCTTTGTATCCTTCGGTTAATTCCACATAACCGGTGGGTCTGATTTCAAATATGTCAGAATTGCTTTCTCTTCCTTCTACGACCAATTCATCATAATAGTCTTTAGATACCGGAATATCATGCAAACCGGTTTCTCCCCAATAGTTTTTGCTCAAATAATTCAGGAAATCCTTGATTACGTCATAATTCTTCGTTTTTTTATTTATTATCAAAGCTCTGTGGTAGGCTGTAGTATTTCCGCTTTTCGCAGTTGTCGGAAATCCCACGATTGTAAATTTATCACCGCAGGCAGATTTGTACTTTTCAAATTCGCCAAGCGTCATACTGTCTATTAACACAAATAACGCTTCGTCATTTAAAAGCGCTTCTGCTCTTTCTTTTTCCTGTGCAGGTGAATTCGCCTTATCAGAGTAATATTTGTTACATTGCTTTAATATTCTTATAAAAATGTCAGAGTCAAAAGAACATATCCCTTCATTCCAGTCAATAAATTCCGATTCATCCATAGCATAGGAGAAAATGTCGAAAGGATTGATGATTTCGTCACCATAACACAAGGCTTTATAAGGCTTTCCTTCTTTTTCCCTTTTCTCCAAAAGAAGAAGTAATTCAGTGGCTGTGTATGAGTCTGCTGCAAATGTACCTTTTTTGGCTCCCAAAGTTTTTCTGGTGTAAAATGACGGATATTTATACAGTTTGCCGTCTTTGCCCGATGCATCTAAAAAGGCGGTAAACATATTGTCTTTTTCTTCTTCCGAAAGATAGTCCGAAATATCCCTTACACATCCGGCCTCATAAAAAGTATCAAAGGAATCTTCGCGGATACTGATAATATCGGCTCCTTTCCCTTCCGATATGGCTTTAACGGTTGTTTGAAAACGTGTCTCCTCGTCATCTTCTTTGTTCCCAAAAGAAACAAATTCAAACTTAACGTTTGGATGAGTCATTTCATATTCTTGCAGTACTTTGTCAATATTAGGATCCCATTGGGCATACTTCTGAACGTTAACTGTTACAGGTTCTTTCGCATTCTGCGAGAATACTCTCAGGTTTCCGTCCTTAAGTACAAAGACTTCTCCCGCATCGTTCATGGCCACGTAAGAATTCTTGATATAACTTTGGTTAAAACTTAAAAACTTATCTCTTTCCCCGCTGTCAATATTCCACTTTACGAAGCATTCGTCCGGGTACGTTCTGTAAACAATTTCTCCGCCCGGTGATTGAAATACCTTGCTAAAATAGAAAGAAACATCCTGAATCTCTTTTATGTTTTCTGTGTCAATGTAAAAAATCGTTGAGGTACTTCCGCTGCCGCTGCTTTTAAATATAAGTCTTCCGTCATTGGTCTCAAAAAGGAATTGGACTTTCTGATTCTTATACTCGCTAAAAACATCAACAACGGTACAAAACCTGTTTGAAACAGCGATTTTTCCGTCTTCGCCTATGGCTATAAATCTGCCTGTAGCTCCTTCGTAATAAATCTTTCCGTCCTTAACCGGACCCTTCAGCGATGTGTACAAAGAAGTTAATTCCACGCCCTTTAGTAAAGTTCCGTCTTCTTTTGCTATACTTGCACATACCTTATTGCTAAATTTATCTGCCTGTACCGACTTGTCATATTCAAAGCCTTTCGAGAGAATCGGCTCTTGATAAAAGAAGATAATGGTTCCGTCGCTTACAAAAATATCATCCACTAAAATATTGTCGTAATAGTATGTTGTAGAGATTTCCTTTGTATTGCAATCATATATCTGAAGGCGCTGGGCTTGTATGCTGGTTCTTTCTTCTTTGTTCTCTGCCCATATATTCTCAACACAATAAAGCTTTCCCTTATCTGCTGCCATAAAGTAATCCTTTGGACCGTAATGGAAATAATCGTCTGTAACGTTAAATAGATTCTCCTTGTACTCTGAGAAATCATGAGTAAGATTTGTGGAGACCTCATTCGTAATGTTCCATTTTGTAAGTGTTGCAGCTTCACTTTTTTCAGAAAAAAGAATGAGTAAGATTATTAAAAGAATAATGCCGCTAAAGAAAATACTTCTCTTGGTAATAGTCATAATAACCCCTCCTGATGTAAAACCATTTTTCCTATGATTCTATACCTGTCTTTTCTTGTTTTCTTTGATTATTTTAATTTTCCGACTATTCGACTGCAAAAACAATAGCTTTAATCCTATATTAACATTTCTTAACAATTGTTAAGAAGAAACCGGGCTGAGGGTGTCAGTCCGGTTTGCCTTTTACATTGCTGTTTTTGCTGAATCTACGTAGTACTGAGCCTGAGTCTTAAACATTTCTGCGTAAATACCGCCTTCGATGTTAACAAGCTCATTGTGACTTCCGTATTCCTTAATTGTTTTGTCTGCAAACACCGCTATCTTGTCGCAGAACTTACAGCTTGAAAGTCTGTGGGAGATATAAATGGCAGATTTATTGCCCACCAGTGTATCAAACTTGCTGTAAATCTCGTACTCGGCCATAGGGTCAAGAGCGGCTGTAGGTTCATCCAGAATAATAATCGGTGCATTTCTGTATAGCGCTCTGCTGATGGCGGTCTTTTGCTGCTGACCACCCGAAAGCTCCGTTCCTTTTTCGTCAAAGGACTTATAAAGCATTGTATCAAGACCGTTATCAAGTTTTACCGCATCGTCATACAAGCCGGATAACTTTAAGACTTCTTCTATCTTTTCCTGCGTTGGCTCAGACGATATGTCACCCAGAGCTATATTGTCTCTTAAGGAAAAAGCAAACAGTTTAAAGTCCTGGAATACTACGGCAAAAAACTTCTTGTATTCATCGTCGGAGTATTCTTTGATATTTACTCCGTCTATCAGAATTTCTCCTTCGGTAACATCGTAGAGTCTGCAAAGGAGCTTGATAAAAGTAGTCTTGCCGGCGCCGTTTAATCCTACGATTGAAAGGTGTTCGTTGGAATCGATTTTGATGTTTACATGCTCCAGTACGTAATTGTCCGTCCTGGGATATTTAAATGAAACATCTTTAAATTCTATAACGTGAGGCTTGTCTTCAATCTTTCTTTCGCCGGTTGAGAACGAGCCCGGGAATTCCATAAATTTAATGTAATGATAAGCGTAATTGCACTTTTCATTAATCTGTCTGATTCCCATGGCTATGCCCAAAAGGCTGTTGTACAACCTGCTTGCCGAGGCAACACACATTGTGAATTCGCCAAGAGATATAATCTTCTTAAGTGCTCTGTAGCCCATATAGAAATAACTGATTCCGTCTCTTACGGCATTGGCTATATCTCCGCAATAGTCGTTCTTAACTCTTTCTCCGGCCTGCTTTTCCCAGATATCAATCTGACTTTGAGCCCAAAAATCAGCCTGCTTGGACATCATATCTTTTCCGTTGTACAAACGAATGTCCTTACCATATCTGTAATCTGTCAGTGTAAAGAAAACATATCCGAATATACGATTATGTTTGGCAAGTCTTGCAAAGTCTCTTAACTGAATCAGCTGATTCCTGTAGTTAAAATATGTAATAAGACCCATGCCGATAATCTGAATGGGAAGCAACAGCGGACAATATATGGCTATTATCACCACTGAGGTAATCATGAGGGCTATGCTGTAAAGAGTTTGAAAAAAGCAGTCAATTATCGATACCGCTCCGCCACTGTACCAGGAAATTCCGGTTCTTGCCTTTTCCTGCTTATCAAGTACATCCGGATTTTCCGTATACTGAAAATCCATTTCCATACTCTTCTCTGCAAGCTTTTCCTGAAAATACATGTCTGTTATGGTTGAATACACATTCTTGTGCGAATCACATATGTTGTTTAAGAAACGTGACAAGAACTGAGCCGCCAAAGTAAGGGCAACATATATGATAACCGGTTTCACGTGAGCTGCTTTATCCGCTCCGTTTATCACAAGCTCAAGTTCATCGATTAACAGCTTCGGCAAAAGAAGGACCTGTATTTCGCCCAGAGCACTTCCCAGAAATTTCAGGAAATAGAGTGCATAAAGCCCCTTTGCTTTTTTGCTTATTACTTTAAGCATATAAAAAAGAGTTTTTGATACTATCGGGGGACGTTTTTCTTTTTTCTTATTCGCCATCTTCTTCACCCCCATCCACGTAGTATTGCGCCTGAACGTTGAACATCTCGCTATAAGCTCCGCCCTTTTCCATAAGGGAATCGTGAGTTCCGTATTCAACCATTTCGCCGTCTTTAAACATAGCAACATGCGCACAGAACTGAGTGGAACTTAATCTGTGGCTTATGTATATGGCTGTCTTGCCGCCTATGAGTTTGTCAAAGTCGGCGTAAAGTTTGGCCTCGGCAAGTGCATCAAGAGCCGCAGTAGGCTCATCAAGAACTACAATCGGCGCATTTTTATAAAGCGCACGGGCCAAAGCAAGCTTCTGTCTCTCACCGCCGGAGAGGTCTATGCCTTCATCGTATATTATCTTAAGAAGCTGAGTATCAACTCCGTTAGGAAGACTGTCTACTTTTTCTTTCATGCCTGCTGCCTCAAGACAGGCTTTTGCTTTTTCTTTGTCCGTTTCCTCGGGAGTTGCCATGGCTACATTTTCTGAGAGCGGACACGCAAACAGGTTAACATCCTGAAATACGGGGGAGAAGAGATTGTAGTATTCTTCTTTGTCATAACAGGATACATCGGTTCCGTTTAAATAAATCTTACCTTCGGTAGGCTCATAGAGTCTTAAAAGAAGCTTGATGAAAGTGGTCTTGCCGGCTCCGTTAAGTCCCACTATCGCGAGGCGCTCCCCTGCTATAACTGTGAGGTTAAGATTTTTAAGAGCAAAATTGTCCGCCTTCGGATATTTGAAAGAAACATTTTCAAACCTGAATTCGTAAGAATCGTACTTCGGTATCGGTATGGTGTTTTCTTTTTTGCCGGAGTCCAAATCCAGGAAGCTTCTGAAATCGTCTACTTCACGGCTCCTTGCCAAAAGATTGTTTAAGTTGTTAAGGAGCGAATTGATGTAAGAGAAAAAAGTCGCGGAAACACCGAGATAAAGACTGAAATTACCGATGGTCATATTTCCCTGAAATATTGAGTAAATCAGCCAGCCATACATCAAAAGCTGGGATAATATCCACAAAACTGTTCCTATCTGGCCGTTTATCCACCATATAAGCTGATTTTTCCTCTCAGCCTCGATTCTTTCTTTATTCAGCTCATGGAAACGGTTAACGATATAGTCTTTTAATCCGTACATGCGAATGTCTTTACCAACCTTAAAATCGGTAGTCAGATCTTGCATATATCCGTTTTTTCTCCACCAAAGTGCAAGCGGGTCCCAGATTTTTGTTTTGGTGACTTTATTGGTATGATTGGTAATCTCAAAATTGATTACAGCGATGGATGTCATAATTACAACAACATTCACACTCAGAGTTCCAATTATGCACAAGCCCACCAAAACTACAAGAACGTTTTCTGCAATATTCTGAACGGTATGCATCATACCTTCAACACCGTTATTGTTGCCGCCGCAGGAATTCTTGGCCTTTTGATAGGTGTCCATAACATCTGCATCCTCAAGCTTCTCATAATCCATGGACATACTTATAACATTGAGGCCGTTCATCATCTTGAGACGGGCAAAAATCATCTTCCACCAGATTACGGCTTCCTGTTTTGTCCGAAGAATAGTTACCACTATCTGAGTTACAAAAGTTATTCCCAGAATAACGGCCAGATTCTTCACTCCCTTATCATTTGTCACTATATCGATTACGAATTTGGACATAAAAGTCCACAGATAACTCATAGCCGGAGCTGTAATCACAGCTATAAGAATATAGAATTTCAGTTCCGGAGCATATTTGAACATATGCTTCGTTATGAAAGAAGCGTTACCAATCGGATTGTAGGTTTTATGAAACCGATTCTTTTCCTCTACTTTTTTCTCTTTTTTACCCATAACAAACCCCAAATGTACATAAATAAATGCTTTAATACAAAAGCAAGATGTAGTTATTATACATCTTGCTTTTAATGTTTACTACCTTGTATTGTAAAATAGTGTTTTTTTGTTACATTTTACTGATTTCTACTGCTGTTTTGGCAGCTACTGTCGCGTTGTTATATACAAGTTGTATATTAGACTCAAGAGAATCTCCGCCTGTAAGCTCAACTACTCTTGCAAGAAGGAAAGGTGTGGTAGCCTTACCCTTGATGCCCTGCTCAACGCTTTCTTTAATAGCCTGATCGATTGCGGCGTTAATGACTTTATCGTCCATAGCATACTGCTCAGGGATAGGGTTGGTCAAAAGCATACCGCCTGCCATGCCCAGCTCTTTCTTGGCAACAAATGCTGCTGCAACTTCTGCGGGAGTATCAAGTCTGTAATCTACCTTGAAGCCTGACTTTCTGGTGTAGAATGCAGGAAGTTCTTCTGTTCCGTAACCGATTACGGGAACACCCTTGGTCTCGAGATATTCAAGAGTAAGTCCAAGGTCAAGAATAGCCTTGGCACCTGCGCATACTACCAAAACAGCTGTCTGAGCAAGTTCTTCGAGGTCGGCTGAAATATCCATTGTAGTCTCCGCACCTCTGTGAACACCGCCGATACCGCCTGTAGCAAATACCTTAATACCTGCCATTGCAGCTATAATCATGGTGGTGGCAACTGTGGTGGCTCCGTCCATTTTCTTGGATACAATTACGGGAAGGTCTCTTCTGGAAACCTTGGTAACCTTCTGTCCCGTTTTACCGAGATATTCTATTTCTTCTTTGGAAAGACCTGCCTTGAGGCGGCCTCCGATGATAGCTATTGTTGCGGGCACTGCGCCGTTGTCTCTAATTACTTTTTCAACGTTGAGAGCGGTCTCAACATTCTTGGGATAAGGCATTCCGTGTGAAATGATGGTGGACTCAAGAGCCACAACCGGCTTGCCTTCCTCTATAGCCTTTTTAACTTCCGGGGCTACATCCAGATACTTGTTAAATTCCATAATCCTTCTTTCTCCTATCTATAATAAGGCGCTGAGCACTTTATTATCTCTTTAAAACAGATAAATATCCGGTCTTTACATTAATCCGGCTCTCTTAAGCACCGAATCAATGTTTAAGTTTTCATTGATGGTAGTGGTACTTTCACAGGCAATTGATGCCGCAGCAAGACCTACAAGAGCTGTTTCTTTTAACGACATTTCTTTAATGTACGCGTAAGCGAAACCTGCCATCATGGCATCTCCCGCACCTGTTGCATTAACAAGCTTGCAAGGGAGATTTCTTACGTGAAATCCGTTCTTTTTGTCTGCAATATATAACCCGTCTTCACCCAAAGTGAGCGCTACATTCTTAACTCCCGCATCCAGAAAGACTTTGACAGCCTTCTCTAAGGATTCGTCTGAAGCAGCTTCTGCCTTAACACCAGTAAGAATGCGCGTCTCTAAAGCATTAGGTGTTACGGCATACAGTCCTGACAAAGAAGGCAACAATCTAGCGGCCTTGGTGCAGGAAACAGGGTCTGCAAAAATCGGAACCTTACATTTTTTGGTAAGGAATGCAATGCTTTCTGTAGGAATGTTGGTGTCTACAACCACCAGCTTGGCCTTATTAATCTCGGGAAGCCTTTTCTCAAGATATTCGGGCGTGATATTTTTGTAAATGTTCATATCGCTTATTGCCACGGACATATCTCCGTTATTATTGGCAATAAACAAATAAGAAGATGTGGCATCATCGGGACACTTACAGTATCCTTCTATGTCAATCCCCAGTTCGTTACAGCTGTCAATAATCTTTTTACCGTTATCATCTTCACCGATAGCTGTGATGAGCTTAACTTTCAGGCCCAAAAGGGTCATGTTGTGGGCAATGTTACGCCCTACTCCACCAAGAGAAATAATAATTCTCCCGGGGTTTGAGTCTCTTGGAATCAGTGGTGCGTCGGGCTTGCCACCTATGTCGACGTTAACACCGCCAATGACTACACAATAATCTTTCTCCATACTCTAACTTCTCCATCTCTTTCCAATACGTATGAAACACGTTTCACGAGTTTCGTCCGTGATTAGCAGTAGCCAAATGTCTGCCCGAGCAAGCTCGGCAACCCCTTGGCTCGTTGCCATAACAAAAAGACCCGCGTATAAGCCATAAAGATAAGGCCATACCCCGGGTCTTTGAATAGCTTATTCGTTTGTATAATTGTCAAAATAGCCCTGAATCAAAATTATGGGCGTTCCCTTATCTCCCGAACCAGATGTCAGATCGCAAAGCGAACCGATTAAGTCGGTGAGCTGTCTCGGGGTGGTGCCCTGAGAAGCCATATTGCCTTTTAAATTCTCGTCCTTTGTCTTGATCTTTTCGGTAATGGCTTCTTTTAACGCCTCACCGGAAAGGTTGGCAAAGTCATTGTCAGCCAGGTACTTAAGCTTAAGCTCGTTGGGAGTACCTATAAGTCCGTCCGTATATGCGGGAGAAACAACAGGGTCGGCAAGTTCCCAAATCTTACCCTGCGGATCCTTGAAAGCGCCGTCACCGTAAACCATTACTTCAACATGTTTTCCTGTTTTTTCAAGGAATTTCTGTTGAATTTCTGTAACGAGACCCTTACAATCCTTGGGGAAAAGTTTAATCTTTTCTTCAGTAGATTTATTGGAACCCAATAATCCGTACTGCTCGTTGTATCCGCTTCCGTCTACAGGTGCGGTAAGAATATCATCAAGTCCACAGACGATTTTGGCACCGCTGTTACGTAATATTCTTTTGGTACGAACTCTTGTATGAATGTCGCAGTTAATTACTTTCTCCGTATAATCAAGAATGGTTTTGGCGCGATTGGCAAAAATAATCTCTGCCTCACAGCCCTCACCTTGAATAAGGTCCAAATAATACTGAACGTAGTCAACACCGGTAAATTCGTGCTTATTCTCTCCGAAAAGTTCTCTGTATTTTTCGTAAGTAAGCACATCAGAATACGGGTTAACACCGGCTTCATCAAGCTGATCGTATGTAAGAAGTGAATTACCTACTTCATCACTGGGATAGCTAAGCATCAATACTATCTTCTTACAGCCTCTTGCTATTCCCTTTAAGTTAACTGCAAAACGGTTTCTGGAAAGAATAGGGAAAATAACACCGACAGTCTCTCCTCCAAGTTTTGCTCTGACATCTTTTGCGATATCATCAATAGTTGCGTAATTGCCCTGAGCTCTGGCCACAACTGATTCTGTTATGGCAACAACATCTCTGTCTCTAAGCGAAAAGCCTTCGCTTTCAGCTGCTGCTAATACACTGTCAACGGTAATCTTAACAAGGTCATCACCCTCACGGATAATGGGACCTCTGATACCTCTTGAAACAGTTCCCACAAGTCTTTGCATTATATTCCCTCTCTGTATATCAATTATCGATTTGTGCACACAAACCTACATTGTCATTATACACGCAAAACATTATAAAATAAAGCAGTTACGTGTGTATTAAATAACGTACAAAATGTTTGTTATACTCTTTTTTTTATTTTTTCAACCAAAGCATTGTCAACGCGATAAGATTCTTTCATCTTCTGAACCGCCTTGTTGAATGTCCAATCGTCAAGATGATTATTTGTTGAATTCATGTATGAAAGAACTTTATCCGGAAACTTGGCCATTGCCGTGGCAACTGCCCAAGCTACGCCCATTCTGGAATAATAAGAATCCGTATAAAGAGAATCTAAAACATCAATAACTCTGTCAATATATTCCTCATTTAGAAACTGGCTCATTAACATTACTGCTACTACACGAACCTCGAATTCTCTGTGAGAGTCTTTAAACTCCATAAGTAAACTATAGGTTTCTACAGGATATTTTCTTGCGATTTTAAAAGTCTGGCACAAAGAATCGTTAACGGACCAATCATGTATAGTCGGAATAAACTTACGCATATAATCAAGCAATATATTTATATCATCTTTTGCATAGCCTATTACGAATGCTTGAAGTGTCTCCATTTCAAAAGTATCCATTGGATTGTTGTCTAAAAACCATTTGTAGTCTTCTTTTGCTATGGCCTTTGCAAGATTTCTTAAATCAGGAAGTTTAACACCGCAGGAAGGCTTAGCTGTTGGATTAAGCTTAACCATTAACTCAGGGTTGTGGCCTGATAACTTCTGAATTTCTTCTTTGATTGATTCTATAGTCATAATAAACCCTCCAGTATTTCGGGAAATTTTCCCTTTAAGAAAAATCTGTATTCGGGATGGTCTGCGGCTTCTTTGTACTCGCTCATTATAATTCGTTCAAGCCAGTTCTTTCTTTTGGCTATGAACTCTTCATAAGGCGTTATACGAATCAAACCGCTTTTATGTGCTTTCATAATTTCTTCGTACGCATCAGATATGTTCTCACATGAAAAAGGTTTAACAGGCATACTTGATACAAACGCATGAGGAATATTAACCTGAGAAGAATCATCGGGAATGGATGAGCA
>JAEEGL014620723.1_pt1 | contig 12011 bp, 5 predicted proteins | sample 9134231 | NCBI WGS metagenome assembly JAEEGL01 (sample SAMN16246548, study PRJNA631951) | gut metagenome | biome: gut microbiome; feature: rumen; material: fiber-attached | host: Bos | place: Iran: Karaj | collected 2018-10
CATCACCCCCCTCGACGAACAGTTCCTGCAAAAAGCCATCCACATCGTGGAGGAACACATCGGCGACTCCGACTTCACCGTCGAGACTTTGGGGCAGGAGTTGGGCATGTCGCGCTCCTTCCTCTACAAGAAGCTCATGGCCGTCACAGGACAAGGCCCTGCCGAGTTCATCCGCACCCTCCGCATCAAACGGGGCATGACACTCCTGCAACGCTCCCAGATGCAAGTCACCGAGATAGCCTACGCCGTGGGCTTCAACTCGCTGAAAAGTTTCACAATGAACTTCAAGGCTGAATACGGGATGACACCCACAGAGTTTCTTAGAACAGGAAAAAATCAATCCTAAACACAAATCTTCCCCTATCGGAAACGTCGTTTCCCATGGTTTTTCGGTAAAGCACGTACCTTTGCACCCAAATACAATTTCTAATCTAAAACTATTCGTATGAAGAAGATGCAAAAAGTGCTGTGCATGGTCACAGCGTTGCTGATGGGAAGTGGGAATGTCCTTGCAGCAACATGGGAAAAACCTGTCCCCAATGATTGTTCGCTCGTGAACGGCGAAAAGTTCTACCTCTACAACGCCTCGGTGGATGGGTTTGCCACGACTGGCGACATACAGGTGTGGCTGGCCGAAGAGGGTGTTGCCATCCAGTTCAGGCAGGAACCTAACGGCGACTGGACGTTGGAGAGCGAGAGCGGCTACTGGTATAGCGACCTCGACTACGTGGGATGCAACGGAGGTGCTGGCGAAGACAACAGCCGATGGTGCATCGAGCAACAAGCGTCGGGAACCTACCACCTGCGTCCCTCGAAGAACGACCCCACTTTCTCGTGGGAACTCTATCCCGACGCATGGATGGGTGTGTCCTACTCCACGTGGAGTGTCGCCTCGTTGGTGAAGGCCGAGGAGGGCAGCATCGACTGGAGCCTTGTGTCGGAAGCCGACTATGCCTATTTCGTGAGCAAGCTGAACCTGCACCGTACGATGACGGAATTGCAGGGATATGGCTATGATGTGACGGAACTTTTGGCGGTCTATCACACAGCCACCGACAAGGCTGCCTTCGATGCAGCGGTCAGCGGTGTGCAAGACGTGCTGGAGGGACTGCGCATCGACCACGCCACCGAAGAGCATCCGTGTGATGTGACCTCTATCTATGTACGCAATGCTGACTTGACGGAGAACTGGGTGAACGACGGGCACGACGTGCCAGGTTGGACGATGGTGCCAGCCAACTTCTGCGGCATGGGCGAGATGGATTCGGAGGGTTTCTATCCCGACAACAAGACACTGGGGTCGTGGTCAGGCGGTGCGTTTGGCGACAACAAGGTGTATCAGCAACTCACAGGACTGAGGAACGGAAAGTACAAGTTTGGCAACTACGGCCTTTGGATTCGTCACACAGGCGAAGAGGGCGACCCCATCGTGGGTGCTTACATCTACGCCAAAGTGGGCGACAAGCTGTTCAGAGAGCCTTTGGCCGACACGGGTTGGTGGCGAGGACTTTCGGAAGTGGTGTTCGAATGCCGCACGGGTGAGGCCGAGGTGGGCATCATGTTCGAGGGAACGAACGTGGGTCAGTGCATCATCCTCGACTTCAAGTTGGAATATCTGGGCGAGAAGCCTGCCGCAGAACGTCTGAACACGCTCATCGCCAATGCTCAGGCACTGATAGACGAGGGTGCTATCCATGCTACCTATATCAATACGCTCTCCGAGGACATCAAGAAGGCCAACGAACTGATTGCCGCAGACGACGTGGATGGGCAAGAGACGCTCTTCGCGAAGTTCCAGACGGACTATGAGGAAGCAGTGAAGAACAAAGAGGCATACGTGACACTGACTGCGCTGGTGGCCGAGGCTGAAAACACCATTAGCAAGGGAGATTCGGAGGCCATGAGCGTGCTGTCGGACTACCTGATGGACAACGAACTGGCAGAGAAGATAGAGAACCACACATTGGACAATGCACAAATCGAGGAAGTTATCCAGACGCTCTCTGAATTGACGGAGAAAGCAGCCAACTCGGTGATTGAGGCTGGTACGGACGTGACCGACTTGTTGGTGAACGGACATTTCGACACGACAGGTGGATGGACAGCCACGCTCAACGACTTCAGCATCGACTCGGGAAAGAAGGTGATGGAGAAATGGTGGGGCGACTGGAAGGCCGAGCAAGTGGTGAACAACGTGGCGAACGGCACTTACCGTCTGGAGGTGCAGGGATTCCAGTGGTGCTCTTGGGACTGGGGACAGTCGGAGACGGATTGGGTGAACGGCGACGGAAGTGCCACCTTCAATGTGAAGTCGAAGGTGCGTCTGAACAACGACGAGGTGACCATCCACAACGTGTGGGCTTGTGGTGCGACAGACATCACGGAGGGCTATCAGGGTGCAGCCTACTGGGTGCCCAACGATGCCAACACTGCACTCAAATACTTTGCGCTGGGACTATATAATAATGTAGTGGAGACCACCGTGACGGACAACACGCTGAAGGTGGAGTTCGACTGCTCGGAACAAGGGTTCTGGAACTGCTTCACCAACCTGCGCCTCATCTACATCGGAGCCGACAAGGGCGAGGCCATCGCCAATCTGAAGGATGCCATGGCACAAGCTGACGAATGGCTCTCTAAGAAGATGGAGGGTGGCATTCGCAAGTCGCTGGAGGATGCCGTGGCTGCAGGTGTGGCGATGCTGAACGATGCAGCAGCGAAGTACGACGACATCAACGGAGCGGCTACAGCCATCGTGAACCTCTTCGACGAGGCAGCTACCAGCGTGAAGGACTACACGAAACTGGCTGTGGTGCTAGAACAGGCTGAAGGAACGCTGAAGGACGAAAAGGCAGCTGCCACAGAGGCTGGACAGGAGCTTCAGACGCTCTACAACACCACCAAGGCTGACTACGACTCCGACTATCCTTCTTTGGACAAGGCGGGTGTGGATGCCACCGTGGAGCAACTGGAATCGCTCATGCTGAAAGCAAAACTGGGCGGTGGTGTGAAGGATGGTGACGACATAACGAACCTCATCACGAATGCCAGCTTCGAGAACACTTACGGCAACGACATCTCCGTGGGCAATGCAGCTCACACGCCTCCTTACGGTTGGGCGATGCTGGTGGAAGGCAAGGAATGCCACACGGCTCAGGAACTGGCTGATGCTGGCATCAACAGCTGGACAGCCATCGAGGACAACGACTACACGACCGACGGAACACACTCCTACTGTCTGCTTTCGGCTCCTGTGCCCGACGCTTATCTCTATCAGTCCATCAAGGGTCTGCCAGCGGGTACTTACCGAGTGACGGTAGATATGAACGTAACGTACGACGGAGGATGCTCACGCCTGACGGGACAACGTCTGTTGGTGAACAACGTGGCTCAGTATTACGGCAAGGCTGAATATTACATCGAATCGGAACTTGACCAACTGCATCCGGAAGAAGCGTCGCGCTCGTATGCTGGATATGAAGAAGTGAACACGAACGAGACGGGTGCTTCGGGCGACATGGGCAACATGCAGACGCTCTCGGTGGAAGTGACACTGGGCAAGAACGAGGCACTGACCTTCGGTGTGCGCACCGACAACAACAAGGTGGCGATGAACCGCAACTACGATAACAACTGGTGGGACTGCACGGGTCGCTACAAGATAGACAATTTCCGTCTCTACTGCGTGAGCACCGACCCGACGGGCATCAGCGACACGATGTGTCTAAATGATAAAGAACAAATGAGAAATGACGGTGCTACGATGTGTCTAAATGATAAAGAACAAATGAGAAATGACGGTGCTGCCTACAACGTGATGGGTATCAAGGTGAACCCTGCCACAGTGAAGGGCATCTATATCAGGAACGGGAAGAAGTATGTGAAGTAACATGAAGTACCAACTATTATCACTTGTACTTGTGCTGGGCATGGATTGTCCAGCACAAGTTTCTCCTAAGCTTCGGACTGGATGGGCGAACCCCATTCTGGATGGTGTGTTCACGGCTGACCCTACGGCGGTGGAGCATGAGGGGCGGCTCTATGTGTATGGTACGAACGACACGGAGCAGTATGAACAGGCGGAGAAGAATAGCTACGAGAAAATCAAGACCATCGCCATGATGTCCACGGACGACATGGTGAACTGGACATACCACGGCAACATTCCCGTGGGCAAGATTGCACCTTGGATTATGAACTCCTGGGCACCCTCCATCGTGAAGCGTGTGGAGGACGATGGGAAGACGCATTTCTACCTCTACTTCTCGAACAGCGGCTTCGGCACGGGTGTCATCACGGCTACTTCGCCTGTGGGACCATGGACATCGCCGTTGGACAAGAGTCTGGTGGATGCGAACACGGAGGGACTGGGCGATTGCCGTGTGCCGTTCGACCCTGGGGCAGTGATTGACGAGCAGGGTGTGGGATGGATTGCCTTTGGTGGAGGCAAGAGCCGCATCGCAAGGTTGGGCAAGGATATGGTGTCGCTCAACAGCGAGCTAGTGAACCCGCGTCCGCAGCACCACTTCGAGGCAAACGAGCTGAACTTCATCGGAGGAAAGTATGTCTATACCTACAATCTGGATTGGGAAGACCACTCGGACTGGAAGCTCTCGAACGAAGTGCCCACACGTTGTTGCATGGCTTACATGACGAGTACCACACCGTTGGACTCGATGTCGTGGCACTATGAGAACGCCTACCTGGACAATCCAGGGGAGTTTGAGGGCTTCACACATTCGAACAACCACACGCACTTGCACAAGTTTCAGGGCAAATGGTATGTGTTCTACCACACGGAGATGTTGCAGGACGAGATGGGCATAGAGGGAGGTTTCCGCAGTATGCAAGTGGACGAAATCGAAGTAGATGAGGAGCGTGTGCATATCAGTCCTGCTAAAATGACGAAGCAGGGGGTGAGGCAGACGCATTGGCTGAATCCTTACGAACGGCAACAGGCTGAGACAGTGGCAGCGACGGAGGGCATCAAGTTTGTGGAAGCTGACGAGGTGGGCAACATGGTGGCGATGCGTGGCAAGGCGTTCGTGAAGCATGAGTTGCCGAGTCGGAGCATCTTGCTGGTGCGTGGGGTAGATTTCGGGAAGGAAAGCAAACTGCTGACGGCTCACCTCAGAGGGAAGGGCACGGTGGAGGTGCGGTTGGACAACATCGACGCGCCTGTGGTGGCTACGCTGACATCGAAGGGTGAGGATTGGCAGGAGCAGAAGGTGGCGTGCCGCATCGGTGGCATCCACGACCTTGTCTTCACGCTGACAGGAGAAGTGCAGATGGACGATTGGATGTTCAGGAAGGAGAGTCCTGTGCCGACGAAAGACCAGCTGGCATTGCAGGACATGGAGATGTATGCGTTCATACACTATGCGCTGAACACTTACACCGACCAAGAGTGGGGTTACGGGAACGAGGATGTGAAGCTGTTCAACCCTCAGCATCTGGACTGCCAACAGTGGGTGCGCACCTGCAAGAATGCGGGCATGAAGGGCATCATCTTCACGGCAAAGCATCATTGCGGCTTCTGTATGTGGCCATCGGCTTATACGGACTATTCGGTGAAGAATACACCGTGGAAGGACGGCAAGGGCGACGTGGTGAAGGAGTTGGCTGAGGCTTGCCGACGGGAGGGACTGAAGTTTGCGGTCTATCTTTCGCCGTGGGACAGGAATCATCCCGAATATGGACGGAAGGAGTATGTGACGTACTTCCGCAACCAGCTTCGTGAGTTGCTGACGAACTACGGGGAGGTTTTTGAGGTATGGTTTGACGGGGCGAACGGCGGCAATGGCTGGTATGGGGGTGCTGACGAGGTACGCACCATCGACCGCCTGACGTACTACGAGTGGGGGGAGACTTACGAGATGATTCGGGCATTGCAGCCGCATTGCGTCATCTGGAACGACGGGGCTGACCGCCGTGGCGACCTTCGCTGGGTGGGCACAGAGGCTGGGGTCATCGGCGAGACAAACTGGAGCATGCTGAACAGCACGGGCGATGTGCCTTACGGGATGTTGCACTACGGTGTGGAGGATGGCGATGTGTGGGTGCCAGGCGAGACGAACACGTCGATACGTCCAGGGTGGTTCTACCACGACAGCGAGAACGGCCACGTAAAGAGTCTCTCGAAGCTGATGGAAACGTACTACAAATCGGTGGGGCGCAACTCCACGCTGCTGCTGAACTTCCCCATCGACAAGGACGGTCTTATCCATGCGGAGGACAGCATCCGTGGAGCGGCGTTCTATGCCATGGTGCGACAGATTTTCGACCATCCGCTGAAAACACGAAAGAAGCTATCTTCCTCGGTGTCAACGCTCACGTTCAAGCAACCGACGAGGTTCAACCGACTGATGGTGGGTGAGGACATCCGCAAGGGGCAACAGGTGAAGCGGTTCAAGGTGGAGGCGCTGGTGGACGGTGTATGGACGGAACTGCAGGACATCCTATCGGAAGAGCCGTGGCGTAGCATGACCACCATCGGCAGGAAGCGCATCTTGTGTTTCCCTACTACGGAGACCACGCAAATCCGACTGACCATCCTCGATACAAAGGATGTGCCTGTCATCAGGACGATGGAGGCTTATCTTGCTCCAGAGATTGATGCCGACCGTCCCGAGAACGGGGAGAAGAGGTCGTCGGCGTACTATGTGTTCTTCCCTGGTGTGGGGAGTCCCGTGCAGTCGATGTTCATTGGACTTGGCAAGGAAATGACGGTGAGGCAGTTCCGTTTTCTGCCCTCACAGGACACGAAGGAGGGGATGCCACTGGACTACACGTTGTCTATCTCGCCTGACAATGGGCAGACGTGGACGGTGCTGGCGAAGGGCGAGTTCTCGAACATTGTGAACAATCCCATCTGGCAAACCATCAACTGCACTCCTGCCACAGGCAGTCTGCTGAAGCTGGACTGCTCACGCATCACGTCGGGCAACCGCATCTTCTATGCCGACATGGAGGCTGTGGAGTAAATCCTCCACCTACAAACACGTCACGACGGATGCCTCCCAGACATTGGGCAAGTGAGACTTTCGACATAAGAATAGGAAAAGCTTTTAGCTACCCCCTAAAACGCACCCGTCGGGTACGGCTTGCCGTACCCGACGGGTGCGATGCTTCGGAGTCGACGGGTGCGATTCCGAGGTGACGATATACTATTTGGGGGCTATCCTCAAATAGTCTGTTCACATCCCCAAACGAAGGCACGGAGGCCGAGCATGGGGTTGTCGGTGTCGAGCTGCTGGAGCCGCTGCAGAAGTGGCTCCACTCTGTCATCCTCGACGACGGTGAGGATGGCACTGTTCATGGATGGCCATGCGTGGGAACCCAGATGGGGGTCGCCGCCTTTGGTACCACGTCCTCCTGCTTGCTCGAAGAAGGTGTAGCCGCGCACACTGGTGTCGTTGAGGGCATCAATGACGTTCTGCTGGTGCGCTTGGTCGTATGCGATGAATACAGTTTTCATATTAATCACGATGTTTGTTGATGATTTGCTGTGCATTCTGCTCCATGACGCTAATGCGCGTGTTGGTGAGCATCTCTTCGGCCTTGTGCTCACGCCAATAAGCATCGAGTTCGCGCTTTGCCTTGAGCTTGCGGCGCTGACGTTTCACGCCAACGGCTCCGAAGATGCAGAACATGGAGGGCACGTAGATGAGGGTGAGGATGGTCGATACGGCAAGACCACCGATGACTGCGATGCCGAGGGGGCGCCACATTTCGGCTCCGACTCCGTGACTCACGGCCATAGGCAACATGCCAAGGATGGTGGTGAGGGAGGTCATCAAGATGGGTCGCAGACGGGAACGGGCAGCCATGACCGAGGCGCGGATGAGTCCGATGCCGCGTTCGCGCAGGAGCTGGGTGTAGTCGATGAGCACAATACCGTTCTTCACCACGATACCAATGAGCATGATGCCTCCAAGCATGGACATGATGTTGATGTTGGCTCCTGTGATGACGAGTGCCAAGATGATGCCTGAGAAGGCGAAGGGCACGGAGAGGATGATGATGAAGGGGTAGGTCAAGGACTCGAACTGTGCGGCGATGACGATGAACACCAAGATGATGATGAGCACGCCGAGGGTGCCGAGGTCGCGGTTGGAGTCTTGCTGGTCTTCGTAGGAACCTGCCACCTGCACGGTCACACCGTTGGGGATGTCAATCTGGTCGTAGAAGGATTCGCCAAGTTCCACCCCATCGGAGAGTGCGTAGCCATCGGCGAGCACGGCCATGACGGTGACGATACGCTGGCGGTCTTTACGCTCGATGGTGGGGGGAATGGCACTTTCGGTGACGGTGGCGAGGTCGCGGATGCGGATGTTCTGGCCTTTGGCATTGGGGATGACCATGTTCTCGATGTCTTCAATGGAACGACGGGCGGTGGGTTCGTAGCGCACCTTGATGTCGTATTCTTCGCCGTCCTCACGGTAGTAGCTCATCACGGAACCGTAGATGAGGGCACGAACGGCTGAGGCTGCTGTGCCGAGTCCTATGCCCTGTTGAGCCAGTTTGTCGCGGTCGAAGTTGACAACGATTTCGGGCTGGTAGTCGGAACGGGAGATGTTGACCTGTGTAACCATCTCGTCGGCACGGAATTTTTCTGCCATCTGCTCTGCCACATAGCGTGTGTCGTCCATGTTGTAGCCATAGACTTCGAAGGTGGCCGTGGCTTGTCCTCCCATGCCTCGGGCACCATTATTACCACCAAGGTTCACTTGGTATTTGGCTAATTCGGGAATAGCTTTGAGGTCGGCACGCATCTCGTCGCAAATTTGGGCAAGACCTTTCTCACGCTTGTTGGACGGCACCATCATTATGTTATAAGATACGATGTGTGTACCGTTGTCGTTGAGCGAGGCGAAGGTGTTGTCGTCGCCAGCTTGTCCCACGGTGAAGTTGCAGGACTGCATGTCTTTTCCATAACGCTCCTGCCACTTATCGACGAGTGACTTGGCCAGTTCTTCGGACTTCTCGACACGGGTGCCGATGGGCAACTGGAGGGTGATGCCGATACGACCAGAGTCGTTGGCAGGGAAGAACTCGCTCTTGATGCCCACGACGTATGCCATCGTCAAACTGCCCAAAAAGAGAACCACACAAGCCGTGACGATGGTCCAACGATGACGCACTGCCCAATTGATGCGCTTTTCGTACCACGAATCGAGGTTGTCCAGCGAGCGTCCGATAGGGCCATAGAATTGCTTGAAGAGTTTGCTCTGCTTCTTCTGCAAACGGAGCATCTGAGAACAGAGCATCGGGGTGAAGGAGAGTGCCGAGGTGGTGGAGATGGTCATAATGATGCACATCATCCATCCTAACTGTTTGAAGAGCACACCTGACATACCCGTGACCATGGTCAAGGGGAAGAACACGGCTATCATGGTGAGGGTGGAGGCAATCACAGAGATGGCCACCTCGTTGGTCGCATGGATGGCTGCCTGTTTAGGGGCAGACCCTCGTTCGATGTGGGTGGTGACGTTCTCCAGCACCACAATGGCATCATCGACGACGTTACCGATGGCGATGGAGAGACAGGAAAGCGAAATCATGTTGAACGAGCCGCCTGTGCCATAGAGGTAGATGAAGGAGGCAATGAGCGACATCGGGATGGTGATGACGATGATGGTGGTGGCTCGCCAACGTCCGAGGAAGATGAACACCACGAGTGCGACAAAGAGCATGGCGAAGGCAATGGTCTCGCGGAGGGTGTCGATGGTGTTCATGATGTTGTCGGAGGTGTTGACAATGATGCCTAACTTCACGTCGGAGGGCAGGTTTGCCTGCAACGTGGGCAACATGCCCATCACTTTGTTGGAGATTTCCACGGAGTTGGCACCGCTCTGTTTCTGAATGACGACGATGGCACCTTGCTTGCCGTTGGTGAAAGTGCGCTGCGAACGCTCTTCAACATTATCGACGATACGTGCCACATCGCGAAGGTAAACATTCACGCCATTTTGAGAACCGACAATCACACCTAACATCTGCTGGGGATCGTCGAATTCGCCCTCCACACGCACGGTGAAGGTCTGTGTACCCACATCCACCGTACCATTGGTAACATTGTGGTTTTCTGCCGAAATGGCACTGGCCACTTGTGCAGGACTGAGGTTGTATGCCTCCATCTTCTGAGGGTCGAGGTAGATGTTTATTTCTCGCTGGGGAGCACCCACGATGCTGACCGTACCGACACCGTCAATACGTGCCAAGGGGTTCGACACATTGTCGTCGAGTATCTTATAAAGTGCCTTCTGCGACCCATCAGCTTGTACCGAGAGCAGCAGAATGGGAATCATGTCGGTGGAAAACTTGAACAGGATGGGGGTCTGTGCCTCGTCGGGCAGAGAGTTGGACACCATATCGAGTTTGTCTCGCACATTGTTCGTCAAAGCATCGATGTCGTAACCATACTCAAACTCCAATGTAATCACCGACACATTCTCACGGCTATTGCTCGTCACGTGCTTGAGGTGCTCCACTGAGTTGAGCACATTCTCCAGCGGACGCGTCACGTTGTTCTCAATGTCTTCCGCACTGGCTCCCGTGTAGTACGTCATCACCATGATGGTGTTCGTATCGATGTCGGGATAGAGGTCTATTGGCAACTTGATGGCCGAGAATAAACCTAAGATGATGACTGCCAGAAAGCAGAGACTTGTCATAATCGGTCGCTTGACCGCACCTTCGTATAGACTCATAATATCATTTACAATTTACCATGTACAATGTACCATTATCATTGTGGCATTGGGGCATTCATTCCCCATGCAGTTTGTTGTTACAATGTTTCAATGGAAATTGTACATTGTACATGGTACATGGTACATTATTTCACTACTTCCACTTCTTTCCCATTCGCCAGTCGGCTTTGACCAGCGATGACCACTTCGTCGCCTGGGTTCACTCCACTCAGAATCTCATACTGAGATCCGATGTGCTTGCCCAGCTCCACCTTGTTGTAGGACACCTTGCCACCCTTATACACATACACATAGCGGTCGCCAGCACCAATCTGCTTCACCAATGCCTCGTCGGGCACCAGCACGTGGTTCTTGTCGCCGAAATTGATGGTGGCACGGGCAAACATACCAGGACGCACCTTCTGGTTGGGGTTGTTGATGGTCACCTCCACAGAGAACGTGTGGGTATTCACATCGATGGTCGGATAGACGATGGTCACCTTGCCGTAGAAGGTCTCACCCTCGTAAGCATCCAACGCAATATCTACAGGCATCCCGTTAGACACCTGCTTGTAGTAATTCTCCGAAATATTCACGATGACCTTCACAGGGTTGGTCTGTTCCACCGTCAAGATGGGCAAACCATTGGAGTACATATCGCCATCGTCATAATTACGAGCCGTCACGATACCGTTAATGGGCGAGAGTAACTGCGTGTTCTCCACCATCTGCTTCACTTGCGTGGAATAGATGTCGAGCTGCATCTTGGCGTTGTCGTATTCAGCCTTGCTCACACCGCCCACCTGATAAAGCTGCTCGGTGCGGTTGAACTCAATCTTCAGATTCTCCAACTGTAGTCTCAACTGACGTAGCGCGTATGCGTCCAGCTGCACCAGCACCTGACCCTTACGCACCATCGAGCCTACGTCCACATAGATTTTCTCGATACGGTAGGCAATGTTAGGAGCGATGTTGTTCTTCACGTCGCTCTCCACCGTAGCCGTGTAGGTCTCCGTCTGCGGAATGTCCGCACTGGTCACCTTAGCTATTTTTACCTGCACTTTCTGCTGAGCCGCCGCATCAGCCTTTTCCTCGCTCTTGTTACCACAAGCCACAGTCATCATGGCAAGAGCGGCGATTGATAATGTCTTGATGTATCTCATATTGCTTTTCTTATTTCAAATATGTTTCTCGGCCCAGCGTATAGTCCAGGTCAGCCTTGTTGGTTAAATACTCGTAGATGCTCTGCACGTAAGTCAACTCCGCCAGTGTCAGAGCAGTCTCACTCTCGTTCAGCTCCAGAATGGTGCCACGCCC
>JAEEGL015154935.1_pt1 | contig 12011 bp, 11 predicted proteins | sample 9134231 | NCBI WGS metagenome assembly JAEEGL01 (sample SAMN16246548, study PRJNA631951) | gut metagenome | biome: gut microbiome; feature: rumen; material: fiber-attached | host: Bos | place: Iran: Karaj | collected 2018-10
CAGGCCCTCCGCGCAGGGGTGCGCCCGGGCGATGCGGATGCAGAGGGAGGATATCTCCGCGAGGCTTTCCATGCGCCCGTCGCGGCAGACCGCGCGGCCGCAGAGGCCCACCCGGCAGCCGCCGGGCGCGGAGAGGAAGCACTCGCCGAGCTCGCGCTCGCGCGCGTAGAGGGAGGCGCAGGCGCAGATCTCGAGCGTCCCCGCCAGTTCCTCTTCCGTCGCCGGGGCGCCGCCGTCGATCGGCCGCTCCCGCCCCGCGACGCTGACCGTCGGCGTTCGACCCCGCCGGAGGCGGATCTCCTCCGCCGCGCGCTGGACGCTCTCCGGCAGGCGCTCCGCCCGGAGGCGAAGCCCGGGGGCGAGCAGCGACGCGGCGCGCAGAAAGGTCCCGTCCACAGCCTGTCCCCCCTTTCGTTTCAGTGTATGCCTGTCCCGCCCGCTTCATGCCAAAAAAAAGCCCTGCCCCGAGGGGCAGGGATCGGAACGAAAGCGGTCGTCTTTAATCTTCTTTTCGGTAGATATGCAGCCGGAACGCGGCGGTGACGGAGAGCGCGTCGAGCGCCGAAAGACGCCGCGCCCCCTCCCGGGGGGTCTTCCAGAAATAGGGGGTCATGGCAAAGAGGTTCTGCAAAGCCGCCGCGTCCAGCGCCATCACGCGCTCCGCGCGGCGGACCTCCTCCAGCCGGAAGCCCTCGTAGGGGACGGTCTTTTCCTCGTTCTCGTACGGCTCCGGATAGAGCACGCATTTCATCTCGAAGAGGTGGCGCGCGGCGGGCACCACGTAGAGGAATACGCCGCCGGGCTTCAGGATCCGCCGGGTCTCGGGGATGCAGAGCGGGGAAAACACGTTCATCACCGCGTCCGCGCACCCGTCCGCGACGGGCAGGCGGTAGAGGCTCGCCACGGCGAATTCGCCGTCCGGCACCTTTTTGGCCGCCATGCGCACCGCGGTCTTCGCGACGTCCACTCCGGCGGCGGCGGCGCGTACGCCCGCCTCCGCGAGCTTCTCCCGGACGCGGCGGGTGTAGTATCCCTCGCCGCAGCCCGCGTCGAACAGCAGGCCGCCGTCGGCAAGCCGCGGGGCGAGCGCCTCCGCGACGGCGTCGGCCAGAAAGGCGTAGTGGCCCGCGGCGAGAAAATCGCGGCGGGCGCGCACCATCTCCGGGCTGTCGCCGGGGACCTTCGCGCGCATCCGGTCCGACGGGAGGAGGTGCACGTAGCCCTCCGCCGCGCGGTCGAAGCTGTGGCCCGCGGGGCAGAGATAGCGGGCCGGCTCCCGCACGAGCGGCCGCCCGCAGACCGGGCAGCAAAACAGGCGACTCATTTTCCGAAGGCCGCCGCGCACTCGCGCAGCATTTCGCGAATGGGCAGGTCGTAGGGGCAGCGGCTCTCGCAGGCGCCGCACCCGACGCAGGCCGAGGCGGTGACCGGCATGGCCTCGTAGCGGCTCCGCGCCCACGCCGCGAGCCCGTAGCGGCTCAGATAGCCGTAGAACAGGAAGGCGCCCGGGATGTTGATGCCGACGGTGCAGGGCGCGCAGTAGCCGCAGCGGCGGCAGAAGCGGGTGCCGAGCGCCTCGCGGATCCGCGCAAGCTCCGCCTCCTCCTCCGCCGTGAGCGGCGCGGCCGGGCAGGCGGTGTTCGCGCGGACCTCCTCCGGCGTCGCCATGCCGGGGATGATCACGCCGACGTTTTCGTTCTGCAGGATCCAGCGGATGGCCAGCGCGGCGTTTTCGATGGCGCCGCCGGCGAGCGGCTTCATGCAGACGAAACCGATATCTTTCTCCCGCGCGCGGCGGATGAGCGCTTCCCCCTGCCGCTCCACGGGGTTGTAGGGAAACATCACGGTCTCGATCTCGGGGACCTCCAGCGCCGCCTCGAACACCGCGGCGAGGTGGGCGGTGAGGCCGATATGGCCGATGAGGCCGGCCTCCTTTGCGTCGCGCAGGGCTTCCATGGCGCCGCCGGGGGCCAGCGCCTCCGCGAGCTGGGCGGCGTTCGGGTTGTGGATCTGGTAGAGATCGATGCGGTCCATGCCGAGGTTGGCAAGGCTCGTGCGGATATCCGCGGCCATGGCCTCCTTCGTCCGCGCCATGCTCTTGGTGGCCAGCACGAAGCGGTCCCTCCGGCCGCGGAGGGCGTGGCCGAGCCACTCCTCGCTGACGGTGTAGCCGCGCGCGGTGTCGATGTAGTTCACGCCCGCCGCCTCCGCCGCGTCCAGCAGCGCGGGGGCGTCCTTTTTTTCGATGCGCTGGATGGGGATGCCCCCGAAGCCGATGCGGGAGACGCGCAGCCCGGTCTTTCCGAGCGTCCGGTATTCCATATGTCCGTTCCTCCGCAAGATACGTCTTTTTTTCAAGTATAGCACAGTTTTTGCAAAAAAGATATCCGACGCGGAAAAAAAGCGCCGGACGGCGGGTCCGGCGCTCTGCGTTTCGTTTTTCTTTTTCAGTTCTCTTTCCAGCCCGAATAATCCCGGTATACGACGCAGAAGTCGTACCGTTTCGCGTCGGACTGCGAGCTGAACGTCCCGGATAGGATGCCGTCCCACGTCACCGTCGGGTCGTCGACGAGCACGTAGCAGTCGTAGGAGGCAAACCGGGCGTCGGAAGACGGCGCCTCTCCGGTGAAATGACGCAGATACGGAAAGTTCTCCCGGTCGGACGGCGACTGCGCGGTGCTTTCGCGCACCTTTACCGAGTATTCCTTCCCGTCATATTCCACCTGATAGAACTGCATCCTCGGGTATTTGTCTTTTTCCCGTTCATACAGCTCTTCGCTCATATGCGCGGGGTCCAGCGTCAGGTAATGGGCGCAGAGCACCGACGCCGGGGCGCCGCTTTGCGCCGTCTGATAAAACGCGTCCCACACGTCTTTGCCCGACGTGCAGCCCCGCGTTTCAAGCACGACCGCGTTCGCCTTTCGGGACAGCGCGAGCGCTTCGTCCGCCGGACAGACGGTCTCGAAAAGATCTTCGATGCGCAGCGCTTCCGGCTCGCGCTTTGCGCAGGATGCGAGCGGGAAGGCCAGAACGGCGGCCAGAAGCAGAATGGCAAGGCGTTTCATTTTCATGATCGGCTCCTTTCTTCGAACGATCGTTAAAAAGACGGACTTCTCTCTTTTTTCAGCGGCGGCTTATTTCGCGAAGTAGAGCCGCTCGCCCTCGATCTCGCTGACGATGCGGAGCTGCTGCTCTTCCTTTTCGCGCACGAAGGTCCACGTCCCGGTCTCCGCGGTCTCGCCGATCTCCTTCGTGCCGGTCACGACGGCCTCCGCCGCCGTGGCGGTATAGGTCCCGCGGAGCTCGCAGTTGACGCCGATGGTGGCGACGAACGACCCGTCGGCCTCGAAGCGGACTTCGCCGCCGTAGTTGCGCAGACCGCTGCCGAACATATCGTACAGGTCGGCGTGGTTCACAAGCTCGGCCGCGCTCTTCTCCGCGTCGAGGTACCAGGTACCGAGCCACGGGTCCTCCTCGCTCGGCGCGGCGGTCGGCGACGGGGATGCGGTGACGGTCGGCGACGGGGACGCGGCGCCCTCCGAGGAGGGGCTTTCCTCCGGCGTCTTTTTGCATCCGGCGAGGAGCGCGGCGAGCAGTGCCGCGGTCAGCAGTACAGCCCAAATTCGTTTCATCCGATCATCTCCTTCGTGTGTACGGCGGGTGTACCGAGCGTATCCATTATACCGCAGATCCGCCCTTTTGTCCAGCGACGGCGGTCTGCCCGATCAGCGCGCCGCCGGGGATGAAGACCTCCCCGCCCTCCTCCGAGAGGCGCAGATCCGCCTTTGCGCCGAGGGAGGCGGCGATGCGGCAGAGGGCCGCCGTTTTCCCGGAGGCAGTGAAGACCGCGCCGGGGTATTCGCGAAACAGGCGGTACAGGCCGTTGACGCGCATCGCGTCGTCGGCGAGGTTGTAGCAGTGGGGGCAGGTCGCGCCGCAGGGATCGGCGTCCTCCGGACAGCGGCCGAGCTTCACCTCGTATTCGTGGCGGGTCTTCACGGTGTAGGGAACGTCCAGCGGGAAGGTCTCATCCAACGCGAAGACGCGGGCGCGGAGCTCCGCGCGCGCCTCCGGGGAGAGCGCGGCGAGATTTCGCCCGATGAGGCGCCTGGCCAGCTCAAAGAGCGGGCCGACGCCCTGAATGAAGCCCTTCGTCCGCGGCAGGGGGCCGACGCGCAGGGTCTCGGGGTCGATCTCGACCTCCACCTCGCCGGGGAAGGGATCGTCCAGCCCGAAGTGCTTGCAGAAGAAGCGATACACCCGCTCGCGGATGGGCAGATTGTAGCAGTGGGGCGCGTGCTGGTAGAAGTGCTCGAAGTTCTCCGGCGCGCCGTACAGCCGGTACACCCGCTCCACCGCGGGGAACTCCACCTGCTCGGACTCGCACGTCCAGTCGCCGTCGCTGGCGGAGAGGAAGAGGGGCCGGGGGGCGATGGTCATCACATAGTCGACGTTGCAGTATTTCCGGCGCAGGAAGGCGGCGTTCTCGCACATGCAGCCGCCCTGCATGAGGGCAGAGGCCATGTTGACGGGCGCGGCGGCCTTGACGCGTTCGTCCAGCGCGGCGAGGAAATAGGTCTGCGTGCCGCCGCCGGAGCAGCCGGTGCAGCCGATGCGCTCGCCGTCCACGTACGGAAGGCTCTGCACGAAGTCGATCGCGCGGCGGCTGTTCTGAAGCTGGACGGCGAAGCAGCCGAAGTTCCACTTCTCATGCTCGGGGTCGAAGAAGCCGTGGGGCAGCTGGGTCGAATCGTTGTAGCCCACCATATCGTAGGAGAAGGCCACCATGCCCCGCAGGGCGAGGTTCGCACAGCGCCGGGGGATGCGGGCCAGCGGCTCGGTCTCCAGCCGGCCGTGCGGCCAGTGCCCGTGGGGATTGAGCACGGCGGGGTATTTTTTCGTCACGTCCGTCGGGCGGTAGAGGCTGCCCGTCACGTACAGCCCGGGCAGGCTCTCGAAATATACCTTTTCCACCGTGAAGCCGTCGTACTCCACGGGGTCGAAGACGCGGGCGTTCAGCGGCGCGTCATGGGTCAGCAGATCGGCGGAGGAGGCGAAGCGAAGGGTCGCGAGGATCTCCTCCCGCTCCCGCTCCCATTCCTCGCGGGTCTCCGGGGCGAGGGGGAACATCCGGTCGTCCAGCGTGCGAAGTTTCATAGCTTATACCTCTTTTTTCAGAGATCGGGGGACGCTTTGATTATAACACGCCCCGCGGGGATTGACAACCGGAAGGGGGATTGTCTATAATGGGATCGGACCCAAAACGACGATTTACGGGAGGTCGGCCGATATGGAACGACTGCAGTTCGAACAATTCCCCTTAGGCTTCTGGAGCTCCTACCCCTACGCGATCGAGGGCATGACGGAGGCGGAGATCGCCGGCATGGCGGAGTGCGGCATGACCCTCACCATGTCCCCGTCCATCCGCGCGGGCCGGAAGGAGGAGACCCTCCGGGCGCTGGACCTGTGCGAGAAGTACGGCATCCGCCTCATCCTCGTGGACCGGCGCACCCACTGGACCCGCATCCGCGAGGGCGCGGAGGACTACCGCGCGAACCTGCGGCAGGCCTATGAGGACTTCGGCCGCCACCCGGCGACCTTCGGCTTCTTCCTCGGCGACGAGCCGCACGAGGACGAGCTCGCGCTCTGCACCGAGGCCTACCGCATCGCCCTCGAGGAGGGGCCGGGGCTCGTGCCCTATCTCAACATGTACCCCGGCTACGCCGAGAAGTGCCGCAATTTCGTGCGGGAGTCGGGCTGCCGCCTGCTCTCCTACGACCGGTACGACCAGATGAACCCCGGGGACGTCGGGGAGAACTTCATCCGCGATTTCGCGGCCTACAAGGCGCTCGCCGAGGAGGTGGACGTGCCGATGCTCGCCATCATGCTCTCGGTCGGCCACTTCCGCTACCGGGTGCCGAGTGAGGACGACTTCCGCTGGCAGGCGGGCGTGGCCCTCGCCTGCGGGGCGGACGCGATCTTCTGGTTCACCTACTACACCCCGCGGCGCAACAACAACTACCGCGGCGCGCCCATCTCCGAGTTCGGCGACCGCAACCCCTCCTACTACGCGCTGAAGAACGTGCAGCGCCGCTTCAACCGCGACTACGCCGACCTCTTCTGCCATCGCCGCCATCGGGGCGTTTACACCGTCGGGCGCGCCTATCCCGGCCTCCCGGCCTTCGCCGCCGGAGAGATCGCCGAGGCGCGCGCCCTCGGCCTGCTCGGCGTGCGCAGCGCCCGCGGGACGCCGGGGCTCGTCACCTTCCTCGAGGGGCAGGGGCCCTACGAGGGGAAGCGCTACGTCATGGTGACGAACAACACCTGCACCGACTCCGACCTGTTCACCCTCACCGTCGCCCCCGACAAGTCGCGTTTCCTGCGCATCTACGTCGACGAGGAACGGGATTTCGAGGCCTCGCACTGGGACGCCCGCTTCACGCGCCGCGAGAGCGCGACCGACTGCGGCGTGCACCTCGCCCCCGGGCAGTTTGAGATCTTCCGCTTCGAATAAGCCGGAATACGCCGGAACGGGCCTCCGAGGAGGCCCGTTCTTTTTTTGCAAACCGAAACCGCGGGCCGGGACGTGCGTCCCGGCCCGCGGGCATCGTTTTCTCAGAGCGCATAACCGCACACGGCGCAGGTGTATACCCCGCAGGTGATGCGGTACGGCCGGTCGGCCCCGCAGTGACGGCAGTAGCGGAGCGCGCCGTCGGCCGGGGGCTTCGGGCGCGGCTTCTCCTCCGCCGGCTTCACCGGCGCTTCCCTGCGGACGGGGTCAGCCATTGGTGATCTCCAGCCACAGCTCGGACATCAGGCGGTTGGCCGCCTCGGGCAGGTTGTTGAAGGCCTCGGCCTTCTCCAGCACCTCGGCGGAGGGGTACATCACCGGGTCGGCCAGCGTCTCGGCGTCCATCAGGGCGCGGGCGCCGGAGTTCGCGCAGGAGTATCCGAGATATTCCAGCGTGATCGCGTTGTTCTCGGGCTCGAGGATGAAGTTGATGAACGCCTCGGCGGCCTTCTTGTTCTGCGCGAAGGAGGGGACGCACATGGCGTCGACGAAGATGTTCACGCCCTCGACGGGATGCACGAAGGCGAGGTCGGGGTTGGTGTCGTGCATGGTGATGAAGTCGCCGGCGTAGTAGGGCGCCATGGCGGCGTTGCTGCCCTCCATCTTCTCAAACACCTCGTCCATGACGAGGCCCTGCCAGTTTGCCTTAAGCTCCTTCAGCTTGTCGGCGGCGGCGCGGAGCTCCTGCTCGTCGGTGGTGTTGACGGAATAGCCGAGGATCTTCTCGGCGATGGCGAAGGCATCGCGGGAGTTGCGGAACATGAGCACCTGGCCCTTATAGGCGGGGTCCCACAGGGCGGTCCAGCTCGTGGGCGCCCCGGAGACCATCTTGGTGTTGTAGATGAGGCCGGTGGTGCCCCAGGTGTAGGGCACGCTGTACTCGTTGTCGGGGTCGTAGGCGAGGCCCTTATAGTCGTCCATGATATACGAATAGTTCGGGATGTTCGCAAAGTCGAGCTTCTGCAGATAGCCCTCCTCGCGCAGACGGCCGATCATGTAGTCGGAGGGGATGATGAGGTCGCACTGCAGGGCGCCGCTGGAGATGAGACCGTAGAGCTCTTCGTTGCTCTCATAGAAGCGGAGCACGACGTCGTAGCCGGTCTCCTGTTCGAATTTGGAGATCAGGTCTTCGCTGTCGTTGGTGCCGTCGCAGGTGTACTGGCCCCAGTTGTAGATGATGACCGTGTTCTCCGCGGAGGAGGCGCAGCCGGACAGGCCGGCGGCGAGCCCGAGCAGCAGGGAGAGGGCGAGGATCACCGAAACAAAACGGGTCTTTTTCATTTGGCTTGCTCCTTTAACTCCTTCCGGTACCGGTTGGAGGAGATGATGTTGATGGAGATGAGCACGGAAAGCACCAGCAGGAAAAGCAGCGCCGACAGCGCGTTCACCGAAAGCGGCAGCGGCTTTTTCAGCATGGAGTAGATCAGGATGGGCAGCGTCTGGAAGTTGCCGCTGGTGAAGCGGGTGATGACGAAGTCGTCCATCGAGAAGGTCAGCGACATGAGGAAGCCCGAGGCGACGCCGGGCAGGATCTCCGGCATGACCACCTTCCACAGCGCCTGCCGGGGGCTTCCGCCGAGGTCCAGCGCGGCCTCGTAGAGGTTGACGTCCATCTGCCGCAGCTTGGGCAGCACGTTGAGCACGACGTAGGGCACGTTGAAGGTGATGTGCGCGAGGGTCACCGTCCAGAACCCGAGGGGAAAATTCAGCGCCCGGGAGAGGATGACGAAGATGAGCATCAGCGAGATGCCGGTGACGATCTCGGGGTTGATGATCGGCACGTTGGAGACGTTCATCACGAGGTTTTTCGTGCGCTTGGGAAAGGAGTGGATGCCGATGGCGGCCATGGTGCCGAGCACCGTCGCCGCGGTGGCCGCGACCACCGCGACCAGCAGGGTGTTCAGCAGGGCGCCGGTCAGCTGGGCGTCGCGGAAGAGCATGCCGTACCATTTCAGCGAAAAGCCGGAAAAGACGCTCTTGCTCGCCGTCTCGTTGAAGGAGAAGGCCACCATGACGAGGATCGGGAAATAGAGAAAGAGAAAGACGATGCACACCCAAAGGGCGGAAAAGAGTTTCTTCATATCAGCATATCCCCCACGTCGTCGTTGTCAAAGCGGTTGAGAACGCCGATGAACACGAGCATCAGCAGCATCAGCACGAGGGACATGGCGGAGCCGATGCCGAAATTCGTGTAGGCGCCGATGAAGAAGTTTTCGATGAGATCGCCGACGAGCATGGTGCCGTCGCCGAGGCGCTGGGAGATGACGAAGGTCGAGGCCGCGGGGATGAACACCTGGATGACGCCGGTGATGATGCCCGGCACGCTCAGGGGGAACACCACCCGCCGGATGGTCGTCAGCCCGTTGGCGCCGAGGTCGGAGGAGGCCTCCAGCAGGCGCACGTTGATCTTGGACATGACCGAGTAGAGCGGGAGGATCATGAAGGGCAGGAAGTTGTAGATCATGCCCAGCAGCACCGCCCCGTCGGTGTTCATCATGTTGTAGGGGCCGAGGCCCACGAGACCGAGGATGCGGTTGATCAGGCCGTTCTTCTCCAGAATGATGGTCAGCGAATAGATGCGCAGAAGGAAGTTCATCCACATGGGCAGCATGATGAGCATGACCATGGTGCGCTGCCGGTGCGGGAGCATCCGGGAGAAGATGAAGGCGGTCGGATAGGCCACCGCGAGGCACACCGCCGTGCACTCCAGCGCGTACAGAAGGGATTTCCACAGCGTTTTGGAGTAGCGCGCGATGCCGCCGAAGTTTTCAAGGGAGAGACTGCCGTCCGCCCCGCGGAAGGCGAAATAGAGCACGAACAGCAGGGGGACGACGACGAAGATCCCCAGCCAGACGAGGTACGGCAGGGCGAACCGTTTAGTTTTCATCCGGCTCGTCCTCCACTGCGGTCAGCACGGCCTTGGAGGGGTCGATGCGGACCCCGACCCGCGCGCCGACCTGCGCGTCCGCGTTGGAGCGGAAGATGAGGCGCTCGCCGCCGTCGGTGACGACGATGAATTCGTTGTAGCGGCCCTTGTAGATCATGCTCTCCAGATTGGCCGTGAAATGCGCGATGTCCTCCGAGGTGATGTCCAGCGCGTTCGCGGGCAGCTCCGCGAGATAGCGCCGGCCCTTTTCGAGGGTCTGCCCGGTCTCCACGTCGCAGTCGACCGCGGGGAACCAGAGGGTGTTCTCCCCCGTCGCCTCGCATTCGAGGTGATTCTTGGTCTTTGCGAACATCTTTTTCATGATATGGATATCGTCCGGCCCGAAGCGCAGGCCCACGGTGCTTCCCTCGGGGCTGAACTCGGTCGTGTGGACGTACCATTTATACCCTTCGCTGTCCACCACGATCTCGTAGTGTACGCCCTTGAAGGTGACCGACTCGACCGTGCCGACGATGAGGCCCTCCTCCGCGGGGCAGATGTCGATGTCCTCCGGGCGGATGACCACGTCCACCGCCTCGTTGGGCTCGAAGCCCTTGTCCACGCAGGGGAAGGTCTTGTGCTCGAAATCGACGGTGAAATCTTTCGGCATGCGGCCGTTGATGATATTGGCCTCGCCGATGAAATCGGCCACGAAGGCGTTGGCCGGCTCGTTGTAGATATCCTGCGGGGTGCCCTTCTGGAGGATGACGCCCTCGTGCATCACCACCACGGTGTCGCTCATGGAGAGGGCCTCCTCCTGATCGTGGGTCACGTAAACGAAGGTGATGCCGAGGTTGCGCTGAATGGCCTTCAGCTCCTCCTGCATCTCCTTGCGAAGCTTCAGATCGAGCGCGCCCAGCGGCTCGTCGAGCAGAAGCACCCGGGGACGGTTGACCAGCGCGCGGGCGATGGCCACCCGCTGCTGCTGACCGCCGGAGAGGGAGAACACCTTGCGCTTGTCGAAGCCGGAGAGGTTGACGATCTCCAGCATCTCGGCGACCCGCGCGCGGATCTCCTTCTCGGGCACCTTGCGGATCCGAAGACCGAAGGCGATATTTTCAAAAACGTTCAGATGGGGAAACAGCGCGTATTTTTGGAAGACCGTGTTGACGTTTCGCTTGTAGGCGGGCACGTCGTTGATGCGCACGCCGTCAAAAAAAACGTCGCCCGAACGCGGCGTCTCGAAGCCACCGATGATCCGGAGTGTGGTGGTCTTCCCGCAGCCGCTTGGCCCCAGCAACGTTAAAAACTCTTTGTCCGCGATTGTGAGATCAATGGACTTGAGCACATCCTTGCCCCCGTAGGCCATGCAGAGACCCGAAAGACGAATGAGCTCCTTGGACATTTATCAACCCCCCTGATCCGTGCGCGCACGCGCGCACGTAGAATACATTTATTATAGGGTCTTTCGCCGCGGTTGTCAATCGTTTTTTCCGCGGCGGAGGCACGTCACGCCGCCGGGGCGGCGTGAAAGAACGATGCGCGGCGGCCTCGTTTCCGCCCGCCGGTTTGTACAGAACGACGGAAATTGCGCCTTGCTTTTTTCGGACGTGTGTGATATGATAGTAAAAAATCATTCGGACAGATGCGCTGTGAGGAAAGAAGCGGCAGCGGACAGCGAACCGAAGAGAGCCGGCGGGCGGTGCGAGCCGGCGATCGCGCGCTTGCCTTTCCGCTTTCGGAGCGCCCGGCGACGAGCCGGAGGGTCGGCACCCCGTACCGTGCCCGCGAGCGGCCGTCCCCTTTCCGGGCGCGGCAATTTGGGTGGCAACACGGAACAGAAGCTTTCGTCCCATATCGGGGGCGAAGGCTGATTTTTTTACAAGGAGAGGATCTCATGCTGGATATTCGTTTTGTGCGCGAAAACCCCGAGGCGGTCAAAGAGAATATCAAAAACAAATTTCAGGATGCGAAGCTTCCGCTCGTCGACGAGGTCGTCGAGCTGGACGCGAAGTGCCGCGCCGCCAAGACGCTGGCCGACAACCTTCGCGCGGAGCGCAACAAATACTCCAAGATGATCGGCGGCCTGATGGCGCAGGGAAAGAAGGACGAGGCCGAGAAGACCAAGGCGCTCGTCACCGAGAAGGCGGAGGCGCTCGCCGCCGCCGAGGCGGAGGAAGCCGACCTGTCCGAGCGGGTGCGGAAGATCATGATGGTGCTGCCCAACATCATCGACAAGAGCGTGCCCATCGGCCGCGACGACAGCGAGAACGTCGAGGTGCAGCGCTACGGCGAGCCCGTGGTGCCCGACTTTGAGATCCCCTACCACACCGAGATCATGGAGTCGTTCGACGGCATCGACCTCGACGCCGCCCGCCGCGTGGCCGGCAACGGCTTCTACTATCTGATGGGCGACATCGCGCGGCTGCATTCGGCCGTGCTCTCCTACGCCCGCGACTTCATGATCGACCGCGGCTTCACCTACTGCGTGCCGCCGTTCATGATCCGCAGCGAGGTGGTCTCCGGCGTCATGAGCTTCGCCGAGATGGACGCCATGATGTACAAGATCGAGGG
>JAEEGL015376369.1_pt1 | contig 12011 bp, 9 predicted proteins | sample 9134231 | NCBI WGS metagenome assembly JAEEGL01 (sample SAMN16246548, study PRJNA631951) | gut metagenome | biome: gut microbiome; feature: rumen; material: fiber-attached | host: Bos | place: Iran: Karaj | collected 2018-10
CATCAGAGGTGAGGTAATGGACAATGCATGGGGCAGCCAGATTCGTTCCTATGTACTTCAGCCTTACACAATGGTTAACGACACACGTACAGGATTCAAGGCATCAAACGCTGATGGCGTACTTGATGGAGAACTTGATCCATTCATCAACGCATACCTCAAGTGGCTTGCAACCGGCGGCAAACCTGTTGGAGACACATCAGAGGAGTGAGATAGACTAGAGGACGCGTGCGGAAGGGCAATGGAAAATTTTAGATTGCTCACATGTCCTGCGCGGTAATTTACAAAACTTAAAATCGTAGGAGTGCTTCCTTTCATGTTATTCATAACAGTCAGCACTCCTACGATTTTTCATTTTGTACATTATTCCGCTCGTCCAAATGATTCGCAATCTAAAAGCTTTTCCATTGACCTTCCGCACGCTGTTTCTCGATAGCCACTACGTTCCTTGGGTTTTAATCGCCACTCTGTGAAGTCACTAAACAGGCAGGCTCTTGCCGGTTTTTACTGTTATGTGAAGGGCGTAAGGTGGGGATGAGAACATACGGGGAGTACTTGAGGAGTGAGCAACAAAAAGGTAGTTTGAGTACAAAGCGTAGATTTGGACGGGGCGAGACAATAAAAACTCTGGCTTGCGAATCATTTGGACGAGCAGGATAATTTTCCAAATGAAAAAATCAGGAGATGCTGACTGTTATGAACAACGTTGAAAGGAAGCATCTCCTGATTTATGAATTTGTGAAAATTACCGCGCAGACGAAGTGAGCAAACAGAGTTTTATTGGCTCGTCCCGTCTACACAAACCTTAAACTACCACAACTTTGTTGCGGCCGGTGTTCTTGGCTTTGTAGAGGGCGGCATCGACGTTCCTTATGGAGCGTGTGAAGTCGCCGGTGTAGCGTGAAACGCCGATAGATACTGTGAATGGAACAGGCGTGTCAGTTGCATTTTCTATGTCGCGTCGGAACTGCTCCATGCGGGCACAGGCATTGTTGACGTCGCAGTTTTTCAGAATGATTACGAATTCCTCGCCGCCGTAGCGGATTACATAGTCATCGGAATGGGTTCCCCTGGAGAGCTTCTGACCTATATAAAGAAGCGTAAGGTCTCCGGTGTAGTGGCCATGCTCGTCATTTACCTGCTTGAAATAGTCGATATCCAGCATTGCAAGCGCAACCGGTCCGTTAACTTCTTTTAACGCATTTTGAGTGACGATTCTTTCAAGAAGATGTCTGTTATAAACCTGGGTGAGAGGATCAGTTACCATGGCAAGTTCCAGCTTCTGGGTAACTCTGTAATGGTCAAGGTAAAAGAGTGTCAAAAGAATCTGCGAGATCAGGACTGCCAGAGAACATGGGACCTGAAGTGCGAAAATAACATCAAGGTTAGGATAGTGATTAAAAGAGTCTGAGATGATGATCTCAAGCCAGAAAATAACAATTGAGTAGGCTGTTTCGTTAGGCTTTGCCACAAAACCGACAGTAAGGAAAAGAAGGTTCAGGATAACGAAGCATTCACTCGCATGTGTCTTATTTGTCAGGTTATAGGCTGACCAGATCGTTACCCATACTATGCAGTGCGACAAAAAATAGTCCATAAATACAGTTACAGCACGCTGTTTGAAGAAGTGCGTAACGAGAATAAATATTAAACAGGCTATAAGAATGGAAAATCTGGGAATAAGTGTTGGACTAAAACTTCCATTAATAAGATAATCAGAAAAAATAAAAGCCATTGAAAAAATGACGCCAATAACAAGACTAATACCAACGTAGTTCTGGTAGTAGTCACACTTGGACTGATAGAATTCGTCCTTGTCTTCATTTGTCATAGAGCGATAATCATTATAAAGATCAATCAGCGTCTTTGTCTGCGAAAATACTCTCATTTTAAAAACCCCTCATAAACATTGTACTAATAAAAACGAAATATAGGAAGTATAAAATTTATATAAAGTACATTTTCTTTTTGGGACTTTCCAGGAACCCATAAAATAGCTATGCTTACAAGGCTTTGAAAAAATTTTCTGTTAACTTAAAATGAATTCTGTATATTTTCTTGCGGTTATACGGCGTGGGCTTTAAAATGTGAAGAGAGCCGAAATATTGCTGTCAGGATAGGAGGCTGCCGAGTTTTTTATGACTCGATAATTCAGTTTAAGGCTGATAATAGGAGAAAACATGAGCAAGATTGAAGACATCAGGGATAATATTGGAAAAGTAATTGTTGGAAAGGATGAGACTGTACTTCTTGCTGTGGTTGCCATGATCGCAGGCGGACACGTTCTTTTGGAGGATGTTCCGGGAACAGGAAAAACAGTGCTTGCAAGGGCTATCGCAAAGTCAGTTGAGGGCAGCTTTAACAGAATACAGTTCACACCGGATCTTTTACCCTCAGATATAACGGGACTTAGTGTATATCAGGAAGCTACATCTGAGTTCGTGTTCAAAAAAGGACCTGTCTTCTGCAACGTCCTTTTGGCAGATGAGATCAACAGAGCAACACCCAGAACACAGGCGGGACTTCTTGAGTGTATGGAGGAGAGGCAGGTAACTGTTGACGGAGAGACAAGAATACTTGCTGAGCCCTTTTTTGTAATTGCAACGCAGAATCCTGTTGAGACCAGTGGAACATTTCCGCTCCCTGAGGCTCAGCTTGACAGATTTATGATGAAGCTCTCAATGGGGCTTCCGGGAAAAGAGCAGGAAGTCGAGATTTTAAGGCGATTCCAGGGCAGGAAGAGAGAAGATAAGTTAAAAGACATTGAGACCATAGTTTCTTTTGACGATATTAAAAAGATGCAGGAGGATGCAAGAAACGTAGAGGTTCATCCTCAGCTTCGCGAATATATTGCTGACATAGTCGTAGCGACTAGAAATAGAGATGATGTTGCATCGGGAGTCAGCCCAAGAGGAAGTCTTGCACTTTTATCCTGCGCGCAGGTCCTTGCAATGGCCATGGGCAGAAATTATGTAACTCCTGAGGATATAAGACGCCTTGCTGTTCCGGTACTGGCTCACAGACTCATTATGAGCGGCGGCTATGGTAAAACTGGGGATTCCAAGCAGGTCATTGAGAGTATTCTTGAAGAGGTAAAGGTCCCAACAGAGGAAGCGTTTAACAAATAAAAGGACGAAATTATGCCTATTTTTCTTATACCGATAGTTCTTTTAATTTTATATGCGCTTGAGCGAGCTCTGTTCCATAAATACTGGGAGCGCGGCCTTTCTGTAAGCCTTGATTTTGCGCAGGAAGCGGTAACTGAGGGGGACGAAGCTGGACTTGTTGAGGTTATTACTAACAGGAATTTCCTGCCGCTCCACATTTTGCAGGTGAATTTCCAGACAGATATCGGACTGGATTTTACTGATTCCAGTAACTTTTCAGTTACGGACAGGGTCAATGTTCTTGATGTTTTCAGTTTGAAGTTTTATGAGAGGGTTACGAGAAAGCTCTCTCTTAGTTGCAAAAAGAGGGGATATTACAACATTCTTCGCACGAGTCTTGTGGCTTCAGATCTTTTTAGTCCGGATATTCACTATGCGAACAGGGATCAGAAGACCAGTATTTATGTCTATCCCAAAGAGCTGCCTGATCATGTTGTGGCGATGCCGTTTCAGCAGATCATGGGCGAAGTGATGTCCAAGAGATTTTTGTATGAAGACAACTTCACCTTTAGGGGAATCAGAGACTATGCGCCAACGGACATAATGTCCTCCATCAACTGGAAAGCGAGCGCAAGGACAGGAAGCCTTAAGGTTAACCTTCACGATTACACCTCAAGTCCTGAGGTAATGATTGTTTTAAATGTTGAAGAGCCGGGAATTCTTTTTGAAACAGAGCTTTTGGAAAACTGTATAAGACTGACGCTTACTATCGCCAAGAAGCTAATTGGCGAGAATGTGCCGGTATCTCTTTTGACAAATGGAAAAGACAAAGTGACTGATGAGTGCATAAATCTTCAGGCCGGAGCGTCTAACGATCACATCAGAAATTTCTGCAGAGCCCTTGCCAGGATCGATCTTGTGGCAAAAAAAGCTGCTGACATCGAGGGACTTGTACTCAATGAGCTTAGTCTTGGAAGAAGCGACCTTATTACCTATGTCTTTATCTCCACCAGCAAAAGGGAAAATGTGTTAAGGACTGCGGAGGCTTTGACAGACAAAGCGGGTAAGCTTTTGTGGCTGTGTCCTCTTACAAAGAGCATGGATCAGGGAAATCCAATGGACAAAAGAGTGGAATTTATTCCTGTAATATATTCTTGAACATAAAGTGGTTTGTTGTAGATGAATAGAAGAGTTGAAATAATCAGAATCCTGAATAACTGCCTCATCATATATTCCGTATTTGTTGTTTTTATGATGGGATTTGAAGCTCCGCTTTGGGGCGGCTTTCTTTTGGGAAGCCTGCTCCTTGTTTTGGCGTATTTAATGTCCGAGCTTATGCAGGCCTTTTTTACAAACCTTATTCTGTTTCTCATGGGGCATGTAGCAGTTACAGCGCTGACAGCTGTTTTAATCCACAGAGCGATGGAAGAAGCGCTTTTTGGACTGGCAATTGCCGGAGTTAGCCTTGCAAATGTGAGCACTGTAGTAAGTGTCCTTTTCATGATAGTTGTGACGGTGCTTGGAATTTATACGAGGGTTGACAGCAAAGGGCGTTTTTACCCTGAGATTTACGAGGGGGCACTGTTTGTCCTGTTGTTCATATATTGCAGGATTGCCAAAGTTGGAAGCGCTGAAGTTTTTGTCCTATTTGCAGAGATGTTCTGGGCAATTCTGGCGGTTATTTTTTACAATGCAAGACAGACTATTGCTGCACTTGTGACATATCATGAGGGAGATTTTGTGCCGTATGAGCAGATTCGTAAAAACAACGGAGTGATGCTCAAAATTTCGCTGGGAATTACTGTCATTCTCATGTTCCTATGTTCTCTTTTGGATTATGGAAAAGAACTGCTGGCGGCCTTGAGGAGCGTGATCGTAAGCTTCCTTACCTGGCTTTTTTCACATTTTGATTTTGAAGTTCCGGAAAGCGAAGAGATACAAAGCGCAGATGCTCCCGCCGGAGGGATGCAGGGTCTTTTGCCAAATGATTATGTTGATGATTCTATATGGCATAAAATCTGGGATGTGCTGTTCTGGGTAATTGCTGTCGCTGTAACAATTCTCTTTATTTTCGTGCTGGTTAAGCTTATTCGTGAATTCTATAAGCTCTTCAACTCATCGGGAAAAGGAATTCGCGACAGGCTTTCAAGAGATAAAAGAGAGTTTTTGAACCCTCTTTCAGATAAAGATGAAGGAGCGTTGGAGCGCAGAAGCAGCAGGCTTAAATTTATAGACCGCCTTACAAGGCGTGGGAATATCAGAAGGATGTTTACAAAATATGTCCAGAGCGGGCGGGGCTTTTCCGACATTCGTCCCAGCTTTTCTCCTTCGCAGATAGAGAGCACCTCTTTGCAAAAAGAAGCAGTAGCGTATGAATTATACGAGAAGGCAAGGTACAGCTCTTTAGAAATTTCGCCTGAGGATGTTGATGAGATGAGAAAAATGGTTTCGATGCGCACTTCAAATAGCAGATAAATGTGGGATATTTAGAATTTGATTGCTTATTATTAGCTTTTCATGAGACAATATATGATATGAGGAGGAATGATATTATGAGAAAAAATAATCTGAAAATCACAGCTTTGCTTACTTCAGCAATTCTGGCTGCAAGTATGCTTACTGCGTGCGGTGGCAATAACAGTAACGTAGCTAATCAGCCAACAGAACCTGCCGTCAATGCAGACGAGTCTTTGGATACACAGGGAAAAGATGCAGCTGCATCAGATAATGAGCAGAAGAGCGAAGATGTCAGCAAAGACCAGAACAGCCAGGAAACTTCATCAGGAAGTGTTGAGGCGAATGCTTCTGAAAAAACAGCAGAGAACTCTGCCGGCTCTGACAATAATGCTTCAGCAAGCGATATGATAACTAAAGCGGAGAATTCTGATATTTCTGCAAAAGATTCTCTGATAAAAAATGAAAGCGCACTTCCGCCATACGAATATCCGGGGCCTGAGTTCTTTTACTCGGTAGTTTATAAATATGTTACTGACGTACTTGGCAATGGATACCTTGAGGGTGATGTAACAATTCCATGCCCAATCATTGTTGAAATAGATGATTCTGATAAGTCAGATATCAAGGTTTACGGTGATTTCAGAGTTTACAATTATACATTGTCCGATGATAAGGTAACTCTTTTTACTGTTTCAGGAGGAAGTCATCCCGGTTTGATTCATATGAAGCAGACTGATGGAGGCGACTACGAGGTTACAGATTTTGATGCTGTCGGTGATGGAAGCAATTTCGAATCAACCGCCAGAAAGATTTTTGGAGATTATTATGATGCATTTTCCAAGGTTTATTCTGACGAAAATGCCAGAGAGGAAATCAGAGGACAGATCATCTCCAACTATGCTGCAGCCAACAACCTTAACATCACAGGTTTCCAGGACTATGGCTGGGAAAAGAAGGCACTTCCTACTGAGAATATTGATACTTTCTACAGCACATTCTAGAACAATCAAGAATAATAAGGCGGGAGTTCACTAATATGAACTTCCGCCTTGATTTTTTAATAGAGGCTCTGAACATCTATGATTTTATTTTTCTCTACTTTAAAACTCCATATGGAATGATCTTTAAGCCTGTGCTCCGTCAAAAAGTATGTGTCATCTACGCAGGTAATGTAGTATGGCGTACCGCCGCCAACAAAGTAGGTGCTGTAAAGATCTTCATAGTCGCCTGAAGCAAGCTTATCAAGTGAGCGTGCCCGAAGTATTGTGGCGCTGTCCTGACTTCCTGTAAGATCAGTCGAAACAGTGATGTAGTAGTAATCCTGAATCTTTGTTATCTGAACCATTCCGGCCATATTGTCAGGAACTTCATAAGTCTTTTTTATCTTAAGAGTTGAAAGCTCGCACTGATAAATCTTACCCTTTTCACCTGTATCAGAAACACCTGAAACGAAGTAAATATCATTGCCGATTATTGAGAATGACCTTACATAAACTCCGTTAAGCTCAGGGATACTTCGAACCTCTGTGAGATACATCTGATTGGAATCAGCTGTGTGTCTTAGGCAAAAGAGTTCTCCGGTCTTGGAACTCCATACATAAAAAGTATCGGTAGCTTCGTCATAAACGGTGAAATGAGGCCTTGTTCCTACATTATAGAGGACCTGTGTGTTAATAAACTTAGAATCTATCTTTTCAAACACCAAAATTCTGTTATTCTCAGTGTCATCAATCAGATAAACCTTACCGTCACTAGCGAGAGTATGAGGCTGTGTAACCTCTGTCGTCATAATATACCAATCCGTAAGCGGAACACCAAGCTCTGTCGAGTAAATGATCCTGTTGTGATAACAGTCCACGATAAACCAGGTATCATCAACCTTTGTCAAATATGTAGGAACGCTGAGTCTTGTATCAAAATTCTTCATCGGCTCATAGCTCTGAGCGTATCCTTCAGCATCCTGCCCAACATCCGTCAAACTAAACTCGCTGATATATTCACTTCCATCATAGGGTTCAGCCTTCTTAACAGCTTCACCGGGACTTAAACTACATCCACCAATAAGCGTTGCAGCCATAAGCGCAAGCCCCAGAAGAGCGTTCTTTTTACAATGCGCTCTAAACGCCTTGCCTGGCGCTGAACTGTAAATATATTCTTTTATCTTTAATATATTCATGATTATTACTCTATACTCGTATTTCAATTGTTATTTTCAGTATTCTCTAACAAATAGCCTTATATAAAGCGATTCATAGCGGAACTATTCTTCAAATTATCTGCTTGTTCAATGATTCTGTAAATGTATCAACATATATTTTACCACAGCAATGCAAGAGGTATATAAATCTTTAGCGGTTTCCACGAATTCACGACAATAGTCCATCCAAAACCGGGAAGCCACAACCTCCATACCTGCCGGGGAGCTATTACAACTTGAAAAATGTGCGATAAAACGTTAACATTAATGTATGGAGGTGGGCTATGGTTAAGATCAGTCTCTGCATGATTGTGAAAAATGAAGAGTTGTGCCTGGGCAGGTGCTTGGATAGTCTCAAAGGGATTGTCGACGAGATGATTGTGGTTGATACAGGCTCAACCGACAGAACGGTGGAGATTGCCAAGGAGAAAGGTGCCGAGGTTTATCATTTTGAGTGGACCGGCGATTTCAGCGAGGCAAGAAACTACTCGTTTTCACTTGCAACAGGTGATTACATATATGCAGCTGATGCTGATGAAGAGCTTGACGAAGAGAACAGGCAGAGATTTCTGAAGCTGAAGGAAGACATCGGAGAGCTTGATGTTGATATCGTTCAGATGTACTACTGCAATCAGCTTTCCTTCAGAACTGTTTACAATTATGATAAGGAGCTGCGCCCGAAGCTCTTTAAAAGAGTGCGCAATTTTGTGTGGGTAGATCCGATACACGAGCAGGTCAGCCTTGATCCGGTTGTATGTGACAGTGATGTTGAGATCATTCACAGGCCGAGAGAAAATCATGCAGGCAGAGACCTTGCGTCCTTCAGACATGCCATAGATAAGGGCAGAAGACTGTCGCGGCGTCTCTTTGGAATGTATTCCAGGGAGTTATTCCTTGGCGGAACAGATAACGACTTTATTCTTGCAAAAGAGTATTTTTCCAAAGAAGTACTTGATAACAACAGGTCTTTGGACGAAATAAAAGAGGCAAGCTGCGTTCTTGCGCACATCGCTGTTATGGAAAAAGATGCAGAGGCACTCCTTAAGTATTCATTAAAGGATGCTGCTACTGAGATGTCCAGCGAGATGTGCTACGAGCTTGGTGATTATTACTATGGAAAGTGTGACTATGACGAAGCCATAGTCTGGTATTACAACGCAGCCTATGAGTGTAGCAGCATACTCGATCTTAGAAGAAGCAGAGAAATGCCGAGAATTGCTCTTGCAAAATGCTACCATGCACTTGGTAATGAAGAGCAGGCTACCGATTATGAGCGTGAAGCTGCAGAATGTAATGAATCCGACACTTGAATCATTTTCTTACGAAAACCGCAGCAAACCAAGGAAATATCTATATAACCGATGGATGATTTTGTCGTATGTATGAAAAGCTTACGGAGTTAATTGCTCAAGGCGAGTTTCAACAGGCTCTTTATGAGTTTCAGGAGGAGTATTTCTTGCTTGAAGAGAGAACACCTTCTGAAGCTGCCAAGCTGTGCACACTTGAAGCATCCATATGGGAAGCATTATCAGACGGCACCGCCGAATTCGATGCCATTTCCACAGGACTTTCTTTTGACAATACGAATTATGAACTGTACTACATGCTCGGTCTGTATTATTTGAACATAAATACGGACTGGGCTTTTCTGTGCATGGAGCAGGCTCTGAATTACTGCGATAATGAGGAGGACAGTGAAGTGATAGGCGCTTCTCTCCTTGAGGTAAAAGAGATGCCATCATGCAGGGTAAGAAATGTCAGTATCATGATTCTTTCCTACAATGATCTGGAACTTTTGAAGATGTCCATCAAATCAATAGAAGATACGTTGCCTAAAGATTCTTTTGAAATAGTGGTAGTTGATAATGCCTCTACTGAAGAGGGCGTCCGCGAGTATCTGACGGATAAACAAAAAACAGAAGATTACAGGTTCAGATGTGTTGAAAGTGATGAGAACCTCGGTTTCCCCAAGGGGTGCAATCTTGGTGTGGTCTACTGCGATCCTGAAAATGACATTTTCTTTTTAAATAATGATGCTTGTCTTACTCCATGCGCTCTTTTCTGGCTTAGAATGGGACTCTATGACAACAGAAACGTAGGGGCTACGGGCCCTCTTTCTAACAGTGCTTCACTTCAGGAAATCGATGGTCATGCATTCTGGGAGTATATCCCTGATGAGGCAAAAGATGAAGAGAATCCCGGAAGGTGGCACAAGAAAATGGAGCCTTCAGCAGCTTTTGAAGCCTTCACCAGATATGCCGCAGGGAGAAGTACTCTTTTGCGAAATCCCTACATACATTCATTCAGACTGACGGGATTTGCGCTTCTTTTATCAAGAGAAGCAATAAATCTTTTATCTCCGGATGGAATTGTGTTTGATGAGCTCTTTTCGCCGGGATATTTTGAAGATGATGACCTGGGAATAAGGCTTGCAAAGGCGGGATTTGAGCAGTACATCTGCCAGAACAGCTTTGTCTACCACAACGGTGGCGGAGGCTTTGAGGGCCACAATGATGCCATGGAAGTTTCAAGGGAGAAGTTTAAGGAAAAATGGGGCTTTGATGTTTGGGATTATTCTTTGCCCTGGACTGAAGTGTGTGACAAGGTAATAGAGCTTGCAGCGAGCAGGAAGAGAGTTCTTAAAGTACTTGATTTTACCTGCGGCTTTGGAGCAAATGCTGCATATATCAAGAGTAAGTGTAAAGATATTTATATAGCAGGAGTGTGTACGAGCGCTTTTGCTGCGGGAATCGCGAGATATGTTGTTGATGACGTTACCTTTGGAGAGCTGAACACTGTGAGAATTCCGTGGCCGGATTATTCTTTTGATGTTGTGATAGCAGATAAAGAGAGTGTTAGCAGGGGGCAGGTCTCTCATTGCCTTGTAAATGGCGGCGTGTGGCTCGAATAAATTCAAAAAGAAAAATGAAAACTAAAGGTTTTATAAACAGCATTACCGACGATATTAAATGTGTTATCATTAATAAACAGATATTTGTATGGTAAAAAATAATCCTGATTACGAGAGGCTTTGCTCATGAATTGCCATAGCTGTAAAAGTATACTGCCTGACAATCTTAATACAAAGATCAACTTTTGCCCGATATGCGGTGGCAAGCTTTATGAGGATGGCAAAGAGTTCCTTGTTGAGGTTTCCTGCACCGGTCAGAGAAGCTTAAGTGGCGGAACTATCATGCTTTTTGTGGACGAGTCTGTTTTCTATGAGATCAGTCCGGGCGAGAAGATTTACTTCAAGGCAAGAGCAGGATTTCATTCTTTGAAGTTCAGACACAAGATCAGGAATAAGGTTATACAGATCCTTCTTGCATCTGATTTTTCCATCAAGGTATATTACAATTCCCTTAGCGGTCTCATTGAGACCAGCGTTTATGAGGTGGATGTGAAAGACAGGGATAACGTATTTAGCGGAGCGGTCATCAGCAAGCCTATTATGGTATCCAAGGATGGTCAGAGAACATTTGATGTAATGCTCAGAGAGGATAAACCAGAGTATGAGGTAAATGTTACTTCAGGACTCAAAGAGGGGATTCTTAGGATCTATTCCGAGAGACTTGAGTTTAGTGGTAAAAAAGATTTCAAAAAGGAAACAGTTCAGTTCAAAGATGTGGTTGCAGTCAGGAAAAAACTGGGCTCCATAGACCTCCAATGTGCAGGAAATGTGCATAAAGTTTATAGTATTCCGAAAGATATCTACAACGAAGTTATAGCATTTTTGAACAATAGAATACAGGATATGGGTAGACAACAAAACGTTTAGAACTGTCCTGATTTCGATAAAACGCTGATTAATACGAAGCAAACAGCATTTTGGTGCTGTTTGCTTTTTCGTTCATTTTTGCTTGAATCGCAAACAATAAAGAACACGCGTTATTTCGCTATTATCGTTAAAAAGTCTTTATTGTAACAATGAATTGTGAAAAAAGTGTGAACACTTTCGCAAATTCTTGTTATCACTTGTAATTTCGTTAATTTGACAAAAAAAACTTGTCAATCTCTATAAAAATTTATCGGAAAATTCCCTTAAAAAGTGAATGACGAAATAACGTCTATGTGGTAGACTTGATGTTGCAAAAGGAAAGAGATTAAGAAATAAATAGGAGGTAATGATATGACAAAAGCGGAGATTTTAAAGAAGGAAATCTTACAGCAGTATAAGAGTGTCAGACAGTTCGCAATTGATATGTCTATTCCATATAGCACACTTGTAACAGCACTTGATAGGGGGATCG
>JAEEGL015665672.1_pt1 | contig 12011 bp, 9 predicted proteins | sample 9134231 | NCBI WGS metagenome assembly JAEEGL01 (sample SAMN16246548, study PRJNA631951) | gut metagenome | biome: gut microbiome; feature: rumen; material: fiber-attached | host: Bos | place: Iran: Karaj | collected 2018-10
AGAGACACGCCCCCATCCCTCGCACCGCGAACATGTGAAGGCCACATCCGCATTTTCGAGATAGTTTTCGGGGTTCTTCTGGAAGCCGCAATAGGTAACGATGTCCTGCATCCTCGCCCGAGCAAAAAACGCTTCGCATTCGGCACGCACACCTGGATCCCCCTCACCCACAAACCAGACACGAAAATCGCGCACACCCTCATCATATAACTTGGCACACGCCATTGAGAATTCAATCTGTCCTTTGTGACGTTTGAAGTTGCCGAGAAAGACAAAGGTGTATGGCTTCACGGCCAAGATTTCACGTCCGGGACGATGGAATCTTGCTTCATCGACGCCATCGTAAATAATACACAGCCGCGATTCAGGAATAATACCATGGTACTTTTTGGCGACACTTCTAGAAATCGCAACCGCTTTTTGGCTTGACGCAATCAGATGGTTGCCCGTAGATCGGCTCCATATTGTTCGAGCCTGATCTTCTTCCAAATGCTCGCGAAGATGCCAAACGCACGGAACCCCCTCCGCTTTTGCCGCCAAAGCACCTATGTAAGTCCAAGTAGTGTTCACATGCACAAGATCGACGCGACATTGCCGGATTAGCTTGCGCAAGCACCTTTCGGATTGGAAGTTGAGCATCATGGCGAGAACCATGCGCCCTGCGTCTCCCCATCTGCGCAAATCGGTTCCCAGGGGAATTGTCCATCCATACGAACTGATTTTGACAAATGGCAGCTTCTCATCCTTCAGCAGCTGCGTCCCTGTCCCTTCATACGGAAGGACGATAAGCGGTTCCACGCCATGCCGCGACCTCAAAAGCGAAGCCAGCTCCACCATGCATCGGAACGCACCGGATCCCGCGTTATTGTCCGATGGCGTGAACAACACCCGCACCCCCTTTTTTGCTCCATCGGGGAGGCTTCCCGCATAATCTGATACTTCTGCTGGCGCCTGCGCAAGCCCAAAGCACGCAAGGCTCTTCTTCAGAAGCAACCATGCGACACAAGCCGGAACCCAAAAAAGCGTCCTTGCGATGCCAATGGCGGCAAGCGACATCTGTGCCGAAATCTGAAGTTGATTCACACCACAACCTTCATGCCTATTCGAATAATCACTCCAATTAATACTTAGCTTCTCTATAATGCGCGAGCTTTCTGAACATTCTCGTTCCTCCGCTTCCGGCGCATATGGGGGAGAAGCAACCGAATTGCCCGTATTGCCTTGAATCTGTCATAGATAAACAACCTTTTTAGATACGAACTTTGTGGGGCCTTGCGAAACACCTTGCACCATGCCGGCAATGATGCTACATTATGTATAATAAGTCTAGCAAGGCTGTTGATTCGTGCCTCGGCTTCCAGAAGAAGCCTTCCCTGAAGAAACGTCTCCTCGTCCGATTCTGAAACGAGTCCTTCAGCGAATTTACGGAACCACAAGCGGAACTGCTCGCATGCTTCAAGCTTGCCGATTGCATTGTCACATCTTGTCGAGATGTTTTCCCCCGACGCCCGCCATAGATAAAGCACTGCAGCCGAGCATGCCACCCCGTTTCTGGAAAGGGCCATCCATGTAGCGTCATCGGAATATGTCGCAAGCGGGAATGAAATAAAACCCCCTATTTCACAAAATGCCTTCCTACGGAACATAAAATCGCCAGCAAACGACTTGTATCTCAAAGCCTCCTTTGCAAACGAAAATTGCACCTGGCCGATGAACTCAGTCCATTGTGGTCCCGCTTCACACCATGCCCCGGCCGCGTCGACAACGGCAATTCGGGAGTGGAACAAATCGCAATCCGGGTACTTGGCCACCAGCCGTAGCATCTCCTCCAGATAGGTTGGCATATAGACGTCGTCATCGCTCGCCAGGACACACCATTCATACGTGGCGTAGATCATGGCATGATTCCACGCCGCAGCCAAATCCACTTCACCGAGATCCTCTTCATTCTGGTAGTAGCGGACGGGAATGCCGTCGATGTTCCACCTCCGTCCCCCGTCTGGAAGTGTCTTGAAGTCTTTCTCCCACGGATACTCTCTGATGACTTCGTACAACCTCTCAGGGCTTTTATCGTCAACCACGACAAGCTCGAAATCCCGGCAGGTCTGTGCGAGGATTGAATCTATTGCCTTCTTCAGGAAACGCCGCTTATATGCGGGAAGAACGAAAGAGACTCTGCTCATTTCATCACTAATACCATGACCCTATAGGGGATATTCATCTTCAGTCTATTTCGAACGCAAGCGCCTTCGAATCAAAACCAATGGCCAAAGAGCAACACGGAGTATGTTCTTGGCCCAGGCCTTCCACATCCGTTTGCCAATTTGTCCAAGGAGAGGATCTTTCTGACGCATCATGAGGGCCATTACTGAAAGCGGCATAAACCCCAGTTGGCGATATCGTTTCAAGTCACGCGCGGAAATCTTCAGTTTTTTTTGAATGATAGTGTCGATTTCACCATTTGTCTTTTCCATATTGACGGCGGACAGCCCTCCTGAGGCAAAAAGAGCAAACGGCTCTTCCAAGTAGAGGTAGGGAAGGGCTCCAAAGTGGGTCTTGACCTGCAAATCGTAATCGCCCGCAAGTCGATACTGTTCGTCAAATCCGCCAAGCGCCCTTACCGCAGATGTCCGCATGACCAGCCCCTGATGGCTACAAGGGTTCCTCCGAAGAAAAGTCATCATGTCCTGGTATCCCCAGTAGAACTCCTTCTTCCCATTGTCCCGCTCGACGGGGGTGACAATGACGGAATACTTTCCCGAAAACTCATCTTCCAAATCCCGGTCCAAGACTTCCGGATGACTGATGAAATCATCGCAGCCGAGCACGTAGAACCATTCGCCCTTTGCGTCGCGGACGCCCTTGTTCATCGCGTTGTAGACACCCGTGTCGGACTCGCTAACCACCTTCATCCCTGGCGTCTTCGCCTCTAGTTCGCGGAGAAGCTCCACCGTGCCATCGGTCGAAGCACCGTCGTAAATCAGATGCTCATGTTCTGTCTTGAGCTTCGCCACCGACTCCACGCAGCGAATCAACCGTTCCCGATTTCCCGCCTTGATACAGTTAAACGTAGCTGTCACACATGTTAATTTCATTGCGGCAAGTCCTTGTTGGTCCAAGCTTCCCATCTTGCATCAAGCCGACGAATCATCGGTTGAACAATCGGACTTACAACATATCCTGCCATGCATCGCCGAATCGCATCAGCCAACAGACCTATCAAGAAAACCAATACGGCGACAAAGAAAACCACCAGCAAGGGATGGACTGCGTCGATGTTGCCGCTTATCCATTTCATCGGCAACCAATAAAGAGCATGCCCAGAACGGCCGAAGTTCCCCTCGTGAAACAAATAAATCCCAAACGTAGACGGCGCTATGCGTGAGGCAACCTTGCCAAGAGATTCCGGCAATTTCACATGCCAGACAAAAACAAGCAACATGACGATGGCCATCCCATATACCAACGGCGAATGATTCACTGATACGAGCCGCCATCCCACGGAGAAGAACCGGCTCCCATTCATGCAAACAAGCAACGCACTCCATACGAATGTAAACACGAAAAAAAGTAGTAGGATATTTCGAAGAATTCTGAATGGTATGGGGCGATCAATCAGTTTTCTTGCCGTTCTAGCAGTTACATACACGAACGCCATCATACCAAATGATTGATGCCCAAATCCGATAGGACGAATACCCGTTAATTGTGCTCCATGTGGAAGAAAGGCGCAAAAAAAGGTAGCCGCCATTAGTCCCCAAGCCGTAATGAGAGACCTCTTCGACTTACTCAGATATTCTACGCCTGCATTCATCATCGGCGCACATAACATCAGCGCTAGATAAGCCCCACCGAACCAACCAGATCGAACCTTCAAAAGCGAGAACGAGAAATCAACTTTTTCCACGAACAGCTTTTCAGCGAGAAAAAAAAGGGAATAGAAAAACACAACACCCCACAGCGCAAAGAATTTACGCCAAGAGAATCGAATTCCATACCACCCTGAAATGGCGATAAAGCCATCCACATGCCAAATAATGGCATTGCAGAAAAAAACCATCCACAACTTATAAACGCCATCTTTTGGAGCATACACCCCTTGCATCAAGCAATGACCAAATACAATTAGAAAAAGAAGAAGGCATCTGAATAATTCTACGGAAGGGTTTCTCGCCTTAAATGAATTGGAGGGAATCATTCTCATGTTTGTGCCGGCGTCCTTAATCAGTAGCTTTGTGACGCCATCCCCTTGTCGCAACCACCAGTGGATACAAAATGAACCTTAAAAACATCTTAAGACGATATAGTAGCACCTTCTTCAGCATAAAACGGGCACTGGTCCTTAGCGCAAAGTCCTTGTGAAGGAGGTACGGCAGCAAACGACGCGCTGGCAAAAGCCTTGAACTTCTAAACGCATCCGATTCTTTGCTTGAAAGTGGAATATGCCGTGATAGGAAATCATACATCTCCTTTGCCATCAATGCTTGGAATTTCACATTCGTCCCGCCCACATAAAAGAATGCGAAAGGAGAGAAAACATATTCATATGCAACGTGATTCTTATGTAGCCTCATCCATAGATCGCCATCTGCACAGATTCGATATCTCTCGTCAAAGCCTCCAAAGCGTCTCATAATCTTTGTTCGAACCAAAACACCTTGATGTCCATAAGCATAGCGACACAATATCCATTTTAGGTCTTTTCTGGAAAACGACTGACAAATCGGACGATTGCACTCAACAGGAGTGACAACCACTTCCGTGCGTTGGTTGATCTTGTGAACTAACTCGTCCAGCCGCTCTGGGAAGCATATATAATCATCGCACCCCAACACATAAAACCATTCGCCATTGGCGTCCCGCACACCTTTGTTCAAGGCATTGTAAATCCCAGTGTCGGGCTCGCTGACAACCTTCAGCCCTGGCGTTTTTGCCTCCAGTTCACGAAGAAGATCGACCGTCCCGTCCGTTGACGCCCCGTCGTAGATCAAATGCTCGTGTTCGGTCTTGAGCTTCGCCACTGAATCTACGCATCGGAACAAACGCTCACGGTTGCCAGATGAAATGGCGTTGAAGACTGCTGTGACACAGGTAAGTTTCACCTTTATCTCCGTTGTGTTCCAATATGCAGCATATTGAACAGCTCCGACAGACGTCTTTCATCTCCGAAGAAAACTATCTTGCTATAAGCATTACTCCGTAATATTACTACTACGCAATGACACACGAAAAAGTACATCACGGCAATAATCCACCGCGTCCAAGACGGAAATGGGGGAATTGAAAATGCCGAACCAGCCTTTAGCAAGATAAACTCATGCATCACATAGACGCCAAGCGTAGTCGTTCCAAATACCGCAAGCGACGAGAGCCTCGGCATCCATTTCATCAAGCGGTCAATTATGAAAAGCATCGACACCGAACCCGCAATTCCCACCGCCGATCTTGCAAAGAAAGTGACAAAGTCCCTGACATGGAACAAAACAATCCGCCAATGAGCGTTGACTTTCCAGAAATTCATTCCGTTATATGTTGAATCACCTTCTAGACAAACTACAAGAATAAAGCCTATCGTACAGAGTATTGGCATGATCCTGCCCCTCCAAACTTCATGCTTCCGAAGAATCATCAGACCAAAGACGAAATATGGCAGCATATGGATTACTTGCCCCATCCACGGAACTGGGAATCGACTGGGCCAGAACAAAAGGATGCCATAAAACACACAAAACCCAATCCATCTGGGAAAATCACTCCTCCCGAATTTAAAGATGAGTGCGCATACAATATAGACAACCGCCATTGTATGTAGAAACCAAAACCCCATAGCAAAGTTAAAGGTTCTCCCAAAGCCATCGCCTGTTAAGACTAAAACCCCGAGCGCAAATATAAGCGCAAAAACGATCTGTGGCCACATGAATCCAATGGTTCTTGCCACAATTTTCTCCCACGAGGACTTGCAGAATGTCGATGCCGCAAAATATCCGCAAATTACAAAAAATATCGGCATATTAACACCAATCTTGGCATTGAGCATCCACGTAGAAGTATCTGCTCCATCGACAATACCATAACGGCCAAGATGCCCCCAAATCACCCAAAGCATCATCAACGCTTTGATGATGTCAAATAGGGGATTCCGTTTTTCTTGAGGTTCGGTCATTTCTCCCTCGCACACTCATAAACATGTCTCTGTCAAAGGCTCATTTCACCGATTCTCTTCCGCATATCTCCCTCAATTTCTCCATAATTCGATCAGCCGAAGTCCCTTCACCCATCAGCCCCAATTCACGAACAGCACTCAGCCTTGCCTCTTTCTTTGGATCTTCTCCGCGTTCCAGGACCTGCGCAAACGTCGCATACATTTCATCGAGGCTCTTGACTGCATAGAAGGAATCGTACAATTTCCCAAAGGCAGGGAAAAGAGGATAGTCAAGCTCCCTCGGTATAAGGCGTATCAACGGTTTGCCCGTCATGGGGTACTCCACAAGGAACGATCCGCAGTCGGTGATCAAGGCTTTTGAGTTCTGGAACAAGGGGATATAATCTCCATCGGTGCAGACTCTTCCAATCTTTCCCCACGCCGCATAATAGGCGTCCACCTCTTCTCGGGTCCACACGCCACGGATAATCAGCTCCTTGTAGAGAACTGGATGCGGCTTGAATACCCATTTGAACTCTGGGTGCCTTTGGGCATATTCAAGAATCTGTCGGCCGTTTTTCAGGAAAGATGAAAGTGTCGTAAGACGTTCCACCCCTTCAAGCGGGAAAGAAAAGTGCGGAGCATAGATTACACAGTCGGTCAATTCAGTTTCTGTCGATGGCTTGAGATACTGGTCCAATATTGGATGACCAATTGCATAGGACTTCCCTGCCCATTTCCATTCAGGAAGCGCTTTGCGGTAAAAACGGCTTTGCGCTTCTGTTGGCGGGAATTGGAGGAACATCAACTGATGGTGCCAAGCCATATTCTGAAGGCCATCCCCAGCTAGCGTCCTAATCGCATAAGGGATATCACAACACAACGCGGATTCTGCGGTTCGCCTTACCGAATCCTCGGCAAAAACAGGTCGAGGATCGTGATAGAACACTATGTCCGGATCGTACTTTGCAAGAGGGAACGGGCGTCCAGTCGTAAAATCAAAATTGATTATACAGCGGCATCCATGCGAGGTATAGTATCGCTCATCGGCAAGAAGTTTTTCTTTTATTCCATCTCCGTAAAATTCAGCGTAATCCGTGGTGGCGGACAAGACCATGATGGGCTCAAAGTCTCTCGACACTTTCATCGCATCGTAAAGCGACTGCGCTTTCCACTTTGCCGTCTCATACACCCAGAACAAGACACGAATCTTTCTATCCTTCGGAAAATGTCGTATCCTCTTTACGATCCGCGCATAATTGCGTCTCATCAGCCAACGGTCAAGTCGCAAAAGGAAATACGCCTTGACACGGGCAGCAAGAATATAAAACCTAGTGAGATGAAGTTTGAAAAATAACCTTCTAATAAGTTGTTTCATACGGGAAATCCCTCCCCTTCATGTTACACATGAGTGCCGCCAAGCCTGCGGAACCACGAATAATATTTCACAACAATCGGGCAATACCGCATAATAAGATATTTGAAATACTGGCAGGAAGTACCAAAATCTCGACGCGGCGAACAATCACCCGCCAATTTGTCCATGAACACCGCATGAGCCAATTCAACAGGAACTCGCTTATAGGTCTGAACATATGAATCCGTCCATTTCTCCAAGAGCTCGGACATTGTTTCGCTTGTTGTTATTGGAGGAATGATCGAAAGGATTTTTGTATGATCAAAAACCCGATCCAGCAGGCGTGCCCTTTTATAGCAATACTCTGCCCCTGGATTCGCCATAATGACATCTTGCGATGTTACATAGCTCACCTTTATCTCATAGCCATGCTTTGAAAAAACAGCCTTGAACGTGTCCAACAAATCCCTCCATGACCAGACTTCTCCCGAACAAACATTAAAAATTTCCCCCAATGCTTTTTGATTCCCGATTACAGATGCGATCAACAAGGCGACTTGGGCTCCAGATGAAAGTGAAAACTTGAAGTCAAGAATATCTTTCTCCACCACAACCTTCTGTCCGCGAATTATCCTCCCTCCCCAATCGTCATTCCACCAAAGGCCCCAGCCAACATGGTTGGCGTTCATTGTGATTCCTGGACGAACGATTGTCCAATTGCGTTTGCCAGATGCAATAAGAATATCCTCTATTCTGGCTTTCTCGTAACAATACCAGCCCCATTTTGCAGTCCCCTCCTTTGGCGGATCGACCTCCATATATCTTGGAGAAGATTCGTTTTTCGGGGTTGGAATGTCAGCATACACGGCCGCCGTACTTAAGCAGACATATTGATCAGTCTTGTCGAGAAACGCAGCCATCCGTTCGCGGAACTCCTCCGACGAATAGATGCAGAAATCGACGATGGCATCAAAATGACGGCTTAAGACCCCCGTCATGAAGCTTTTGTCCTTGGCGTCACCGAAAAAATAACCACCGCCACCGCTTTCTAGACGCCTAATGACTTCTTCGCCGACTTTCCTTCGGCAGACGACGAACACGCGATGCCCGCCTTCTACTAGAAGACTCACCAAGGGCCGTCCCATGTTGCCTGTACCCCCAATGACAAGAATGTTGCTCATCTGCTCTTCTCCTCCACGAGGCCTTTTCAAGGATTTCAATGCCATGCAAAATGCCCGTTCCCCCGCATCCACCCCACAGACGCGACGCGCTCCGCCAGTTTCGGGAATCGCTTTTGGAGAACAGGAAGCAGAATGTTGCAGTATTCAGCCAGCGGACGCAAATGGAACGTATACGAGAGGGCGAAATACAAGCCAAAGCCAATACTTCCTTGGGCAACTAACATCATGGCGTAGGATAGGTTCTGGCTTGGAAGCGCCGCGCAGACCGGAGCCAGCGCTAGACCAACACCCCATGCGGCGGCGGAGGAAACGGCGCATAGGCCGACTGTGGGGGCGATGTCCCTCATTTGCATCCAAAAGGAGTAGTTGAGAAGTCTTCCGTTCACGAAGGTGTTTGCAAGCACCCCGAATGGATCCTGCACAAAGGCCATTGTCACCACAAAGGCCATCACTCCATGCCGGATGGAGAGCAACATGAGGGCGATCCCTGAGGTTTTCTTAACAATATCCAGAATCAGGTTGACCCCGCTTCTTCCCATGGCCGAAATCGCCAGGCAATTGATGCTGTTGATGGGGGCTATCGCCATAGACAGACATCCAAACGGGACATAGATAATTGCGGGTTCCCATCGACTTCCGTAAAGGAGCAGGATGAGGGGCCTCGCCGTCACCGCCAGAATGGCCATTAGGGGAAATACGAGGAACGTCGTACACTGAATCATGCGACGCATGCCATCCCTGACCTTCACCTTGTCATCCTGCAGCTGCGCGAGCGCGGGGAAGCTGACGCTGTTGATCGTCCCGTTGACCGTCGACATCAGCAATTCCGGCATAGCACGGCTTTTGTTCACATGCGCGAGATCGGCGGGCGTATAGACGCGACCGATCAAGAAACCGTAGAGCTGAACATAGAAGGTATGGATCATCGATGTCAGTGACACTTTCCATCCATAGGAGAAGAGCCCCTTTACCGCCGAGAAACTAAACATCAGCTTGGGACGCCACGCAATGATCGTCCAATAGGCGATGACACTCGCCACGTTCGAGAGAAGTGTGGTGAACACAAGCGCCCAGACGCCGAGGCCGAGGTACGCGAGCGTGATGCCGGAGATTGCCGAGACCACGCTGACAATCAGGGTGATTTTGAAACGTCTGTTGAAGAGCATCTTCCGGGAAAGTTCCGCACCCTGAACCGAATTGACCGCATTGAGGACAAAGCTGATGGCCGAGACTCGGGCGAGTGGACACAGAACCGGAACCTTGTAGAAATCCGCAATGAACGGCGCGGCAAAGAACATCGCGACGTATATCACGAGTGACGCGGCTATGCTTATGTAGAAGACGGAGTTGAACTCAAGGTCCCCGACATTCTTTCGCTGAACGAGTGCATTGCCAAATCCGCAACTCGCAAGTGAGCCGGCAATGGCGAAGAAGATGGAGAGGAGTGCGACCGTGCCGAAATCCGTGGGCGTGAGAAGGCGCGCCAGAACCATGCTGACGACGAAGTGCATCGCCTGCACGGAAAATTTCTCCATCGTCGCCCAGACGGCGCCTTTGGCGACTTTGTTTTTCAGAGATTCGGACATGCTTTATCCCGCCGTTGCGAAATACTCATATTCGGGACAACTACACAATCGCCCACGCTCAAAATCCCCGCAAACCGTCCCTAGAGAACCGGGTCCCCTCACAAGGCAGCCACAACCGCCGAGTCGCAGCACTGGCTCAATGTCTGTCTGATAGCGGTCGCCAATGGAGAGAATTGATTCGTAGTTTTTTCCTTGAATTAGCTTCCCCATTTCTTGGAACTTATTGAAAGGCGTCTCGACTTCTGCTGCGTCACTGCAGACAATTTTCCGAAAAGGGCTAGCCGCCAACCCTATTTTTGAGAGAATTCCTTCGCACACCTGACGGGTATTGCTTGTCAGAAGCATGGTGTCGCCTAGTCTTGCGAAGCGCTCCAGCAGACTTGCGGAGACCGCCTTTTCGGGGGCAATCTTTTCAATCGGGAAGCGCTTCTGCCTGTATTCCGTCCACTCCTTCCGGCCGAATCCAAGTCGAATGAAAAGTTCTGTCGCGGATTTCGAGTTTTTGGTCACACGAGGCTCTACATCATTTTCCGACATGAACTGTATCGCCATAGACCGCGACCAGCCCTTGCGGTCCTGGAGGAAGGTCACTTGCGTTTCATATACGGAGTCCATGACATCGCCAAGATCATAGAGCGTTCCGTCCATGTCAAATATAATCAACGACTTCATCGCACAAAATGCCAGGCCCCCTGGGAGTCTTTCAACGCAATGCTTCAGGAACGAGCACGTCCTCATCTCCAATGGGAATGCCACCGCATCCCGAGTAGAAGGTCTTCTCTATAACGTCCAAACTCCATTTCGCCAATTTCTGATCATCGTTTTTGGCGAAAACATACTCGTCCATCTTGTGAACCCATGTGATAAACAGCGCGGCGAGCAACCGTTTCCTGTCACAATATCTGGAGAAATACTCCAGCATTTTCCGGTGAATCTCCAAAAACGCCTCTGGGCGGGCTCTCTCTTCAATAACAAAGCCTATCGTGTACTCAAACTCCTTCGGGCCGATTATGCCGAGTGGGTCTATGGCATATATACCATCTGGGCTGCGGAGAAGGTTTCTCCGTTGGAAATCGCGATGTAGATAGAACTTCGGGCTGTCGGCAAAATAAACATCCCAAACTTCACGCGCTGCCTTTTCCAAACGCAGTTTTTTGTCAAAAGCAAAATTATATCGAGACGATTTCTGGACATTATTCTCGAAATCGCCACGGATATCGACGAAATCGGCGTTGCCTGCCAACTCCCCTATTGGAATGAGGCTCTTTTCCACTTCGTCATAGAAAGCCCGCAAATCCTCGTTTTCGCTATCGAAGACAACTTGCATTCCAGGCACAATCTTTTTGATGAGCAACGCTCGATAGTTGTCATCGTGGTCAAGCAACTTTGCCATCCGACCGTTCTTGCAGGCCTTGTAATAGGCCAATTCCTGTTTGTAGCGTCCTGATGGCGCATGGAATTTGACAATCACGCTTCCATATTTGTCAGATTCCGCCTCAAAAACGCAAGTCGCAAAGGTTTTCGGGTTCATGACCCAATTTGTCAGTCGCCATTTGTCAGCCAGTTCAGACATGTGGCTAGGGACTTCCGCCACCCATTGCGCGATGCCCTCCGTTCCAAAGGAGGAAAGCCACATCGTGACATTGTGCTTGATCAAATCCTGCTTGGGCTTCCGTATAAGAGAATCGTAGAGCAGCATCGCAATTTTGACATCGTTCGAATATGTGATTTTCATCGTGTAGGGA
>JAEEGL010440846.1_pt1 | contig 12010 bp, 7 predicted proteins | sample 9134231 | NCBI WGS metagenome assembly JAEEGL01 (sample SAMN16246548, study PRJNA631951) | gut metagenome | biome: gut microbiome; feature: rumen; material: fiber-attached | host: Bos | place: Iran: Karaj | collected 2018-10
CTGTCCTGTGCTCTTAAAGAAAAACAGCGACAGATACGCAAAGATCATCAGCAATCTCAACGATTACTGCGCACCCATATCGGATACCATGGTAGGTAACAGAGGCAAGATAAAACTGTCCACCGAGCCGGGCTGATGCACAGTATATCTGAATACAGTATTTTGATGCTCCCCGCATATTAAATATGCGGGGAGTTTTTTATTGCATTTTTTTCAAATTTTTAAAACCTTTATCCTGATTTTAGGGTATAATAGGCAGGAGGTCTTATGAAATGAAAATAGTTGCCGATATGGCAAGATTGCAAAGCAATTGTGTCGATACATATTACAAGGAGGAACTGTTATGCCGGATTTTTTTGAAGAATACATAGGATTAAAGCAATATAAACTCGATCGTGAAAAGGAAAAGAAACCTGATCCCGCTACAGATCCGCGTAAGTTTGTGGATGAAGGGATAGAGGACCGTAAGCTTGGCAGAAAAGACCAGAATATGAGAGAATTGCTCAAAATGAATGCCGTTTCGCTCCCGAATATGCAGCTGGTGGCAGAAAAGGTTTTTGGAAAAGAACGGGCAGACAAGTATCTGGCTACTGCTTATAAAAAAGCAGATACTTACAGAAAGTGGGTATTGCGGGAGCTGGAGAAAACCAATACCGGATTATACAATGAGGTTCAGGATGCAGTGCAAGCCGGAAAAGATGAAGGTAAAACGATTCAGGAGATGATGGATGCACAAAAGATCCCGAAGGAGATCCTGGATCAGGCGGCATCAGCAGTAATGCTTCACGAGATCATTAATTCCACGACTCAGCAGACTGTTGTCTTTTTACGCGAATATCAAAACATGCTTTCTCCGAAGTTGAAAGAATCATTGGCTGCAGAGCAGGCAAAATATAAGGATATTCTGGATCGCCCTTTGGATGAAAGATTAAAAAAGGTCTACAAAGAACGGACAGAGGAGCTTAAAGGCAAGATCCCGGAGGATATGGATGCCAAAGAGAGAGAGGACTATGAGGCTGTTTTGGATTTTGCCTCATCACATATCACCGTTCCGGATAAGCAGCTTGTATCGGAAATGTCAACCCGGGAGCAGATGGGATATCAAAAGGTAGAAGCATCACGTACGGCGTATTATACTAAACAGAATAAAGAAAATTATAAGGGCGGAAAATATAATGACCTGCATGAAAAAAAGTCATGCAGAAATTCTGATTATCATATCTTGAAAAAAGACAGGGAAGAAGATATGAAAAGCCTTTTGGAGGATCATGTCTCATTGAGTGAAACCACCAAAAACGGTATTCGTGCTATTTTTGCAAAGATGGACGAAATGAATATCATGGATTACGGAGTCGAAAAAAATGGCGAGTCCGCTAACAAGATATATGGTTTTAACAGACTCATGAAAGAAAAGGCTGATCTGGAAGCTGCACTGAAAAAAGGAGATCCGAAAGAGATCACTGAAGCCGGGAATGCATATAAAAAGACCTGGGGAGATATGGAAGAGCTTTACAAGATCGTGAAAGATCATTTCAGCATGGATGATACTCTGTTTCCGGGAAATATGGACAGCGTCAGAAATGCTTCTATACCTCATGAATTTACCGGCGATCTGAAAACAACGGCTCAGTTTAATTCGGTTTTTTTGATGTATGCAACATTAAAACAGAATAATCTGGATCTGGAATCATATCTTGAGAACCCTGCGGGAAACATATATAAATCTCTTATGAAAAAGATGGAAGACTCGTCTTTTGAGAAGCAATGCCAGGGGCTGAATTTTGATCAGACATTGGACTTCCTGACCGGTACCGGAAAATTCCATAATACGAAGATAAATTTTACGTTGAACAATGTTTCCTATGGCGATTCGAGATCGATGTTGGGACCGACGCTATTGGAGCATGACGAAAATATCAAGATAGGCAATTTTGTTCTGAATGACAAACTTGAAGAGATCAAGAATTTGGCTCTGAATAATCAGGATGCAAAACTTGAGTTTCTGGCAGAGGGTATCCACGAGGGTGGTAAGAATGTGACCCCGGAACAGGACAAGGCAATTATAGCAAAGACGCTGGAAAACCTTTTAGTTGCATCGGATAAGGACAGAAATCTTAATGCCTGTCTGGGCGGCCTACCGCAGACGGATATGTACGGCAGGGTCATAGGAGAAGCGTTTGATGCAGATAAATATATCAAGGAAAAGCCTGCGGATTATGAGGGCATCATCTCCCGCGCACAGAAGATACATAAAAAGTGTACTATAGATCCAAAAAACAAAACTGATGCGACAGGCATAAGAGGAATGGGCAAAGATGAATATCTCGAGCTGGCGCAGAAGACCTTTTTAAAGATTTTGAATGCCAATGAAATAGATAAAGGGTCTGCGGGATATGAGAAGCTGGCTCAGGAACTGATGGGGATGAGCAAAAAACTTTCTGCAGAGGCTGATCCGAAGTTGAGAGAGCGAATGGAAGCCGTGGAGGAGCGTTTTGCTTTTAGACATGATCCCGAAAACGTGATGGATAGTCTTACCGCATCAGCAGATAATGCGCAAAAAAATGTTCACCTGGGAAGCAAACAATACGATAATGCGGTAAACAGTTTAAAGAGCCTGCAGGAGGATATAAAGAACTATAAGCAGATGTCCAAGGATGCGTCTTTTGATGACAGGCGCGCAGCCATTGAAGAGATCAGGGCCAAGATAGAAAAGGTCAAAGAAGACATAGATCTCTACATGGAGAGGAAAAGAAAGCAGGGTAAGAGTATTGAAAACGCAGATGAAAAAGGTAAAAAGCGCATCGGCGTCATGATGAAGGCACAGTCTGCACTTGGCAGAATTGAAAAGTTCCTGGATGATCAGAATATAGAGATCGACCGGCAGGAGGTAGCTAAGTTCAATGAGCTTCCGCAGACTAAAGAGATGGAAGAGGCGGCGGCCAAATCTGAGGGCCTGGACAAGATTGCCGCAAAGTATGCTGCGGACGGTTACAGGCTCTTGCAGGATACCGTATCAAAGGCTGGTCCCATGAGTGCAAAGGATGTCAGGGAGATCAAGACAGCATTTGCAGCCATCGCATTTCAGAAGGCGCTCACCGGAGATATGGGCGACCAGATCCGCCGGGGAGTTCCGGGAAATATGAAAATGTACAAAGAACAGCTGGTAAAAATATCCGCTTCTGCCGGATTTGAAGAGATCGTGGGCAATTTGAGCAGAAAGGGTGTGGATGTATTCCTCAAGGATCCCAAGGCTCCGGCAGCCCTTGAGAAAAAGGTAGCGGAAGTCACCAAGAAGGCTGAGCTGGAGCAGAAGAAGCTCAAGGAAAACAAAGGGCCCGAAAAGAAGGCGGTAGAAACCAAAAACAAACCCGAAAAGGGAAAGGGGCCGGTAAAATAGTTTTTGACGATATGTTAATATTTTGTTATACTGTTATGCAGGCGGATACTGTTCCGCCTGCATAGTTATTATAGAGTAACTGTCGAAAATCGAAGGGGGTTAAAGCAGTTACACAGGGTAGTGTCAAGTGACGTATGAAAAAACAGGGTCTCAAAATCGGCTCAGTTGAACCTTGAAAAATATATATCTGTAGATACAGTCAAGCGAGCGGTGCCGCTTTTCGCCCACCCCATTTTCTTTTTAGGACATGCGAAAATAACGGTCCCACCCCAGCTCAAAGCGGCACCTGATATACAGAAAATATTAAGTTGTAGATGATCGCGTGCGATAGGCTCTCCGAGGGCTCAGGGCGCTGCCCTAAGAACCCGCAAGGGACTCGTCCCTTGACCCGATTTGCGGGCTCTGCCCGCACCCGTCCTCGCCGGAAGCAGGGAAAGGCGCTTAGCACCTTTCCCAACAGACAGGATAATCCGTGAACCTTATGTCAAGGGACTTTCGCGGCATATCCTCACCGGCTGCGCCGGTTCCGGTATTCCACGGTTCCCTTGACAACGGTTCCGCTCCGTGATCATGCGGAAGCCTGTTGTTGCATTTTAAGGATCGTTTGTTGTCCGAGGAAGATCATAAGCTGCCATTTACCCGGCATGTTCTCGCCGTTTTTGATGAGATCATCTTCGACCAATGGTTTGCATCCATTGTGTCTGTGAGGTCGCAGGAAGTTGTAATAAGCAACCCAGAGAGCGAGATCATAGTTAGCACCATCATAGTTATCAAAGCCGTTCGTCGGACGGTAGGAAGCCTTATAAGTGCGGTTTAATCGCTCTATCATCTGCTTGTATGGACGGAACTCTTTTGATACTTCGTCATCGTTTGTAAGACCGATGACCTGTGTGATGTTAAACTTAAACTTTTCTTTGAACTGCACAAAGAACTGCTGGGCGGCAAGAGGGTATGCGCTGTAGCCATCGGCGATGAACCTGAAGTTTTTGGGAAGTTCTTTAAGGTGCTGGAACGCCATGCGCATTGCCATGATACAAGGTCCTACACCACGGTTGTCTGATACCTGATACCCGATGATAACACGGGTTGCAGCGTTCATTATAAACCAGATGTACCCTTTGATCCCACGGACTTTGATATAGGTTTCGTCAGCCGTCATTGCAAGGTGATCAGGATCCTTTTCGTAAGGATAGGTATCAACAAACGGCTTTATACAGAGAGCGGCAGTCTTGCAGTAGTTTGCGACCATCTGGTGGGATATGGAGATGTTATGAATGTCTTTCAGGGCTTGAGCCGTTTTACGGAGTGACAACCCCAGGTTGACCCGGTAGGAAAGACAAAGCGACATGATGTAGGCATTGTTCTTTGTGAACTTCAAAGAAGATGCATTCTTCGGCAGGGTGGTGATGTCCATCTTGAAGAAATCTATCGTGAATTCACGGTAGATATAGTGCAGTTTGTACTTGTTCTTGCCGTAGTCTTCTTCAAGATCTTTTTTGTCAACCTTTTTAAGGTTGTGGAGATAGTAAGAGCATTTCGGGTTGATGCATTTGTGAACAATGAAGTGCTTTCGGTCTTTCTTTGGAGTAAGGGCATGCATGCAGTAAGGGCACCGCAGCTTTAGACGTGATACCTCCGTCGATTCCTGGAAAAAGGTATTCTGACATACTTTGCATAGGAGCTGTTCTTTGGAACCATTGTTCTTATAAAGATATATTTTGGGAGCGTTGCATCTGGGGCATTTGCAGTCGTCTGGGATATCGCACTCACTGCGGCGTCGGACCGGCTTAATGGGCTTGTAGTCGTCCTTATATCGCCACTCAAGATACTTCATGAAGTCGCGGTAGTCCCAGGGCTCCACATGAAGGATCAGAGGGAGCTTATCCACTTTGAACTTCTGGTATTTCGGAGAGTGGGAGTCATCAAAAGCCCACTGCTTGATAGGAATGTATTTACAGATAAAGTTTATCAGCCAGAAATTTTGCTGATAAAGTTGTTGAATTAACTGAAGTAAATAAAGTATAATGTTCATGAGCATTGGCTCCTTTCTGGGGTGTCTTCTTGGTCGTTGACATTATACCAAAAAGGGAGGTCAATGCTCATTTTATTTGAACCTCCCGAAAATAAAGGATTTAGAAACAAAAAAGTAGTGTCAGACTTGACACTACCTTACACAGAGGAGGGGGTGTTTTTATGAAAATGCCTGATATGAAAGTAGTTAAGAGTCTCGGAAATATTGCGGGGAATATGGGAAAACAAAAAGGGCATGTGACAAAGCTCGAAAAGATGGGAATTTTCCGCATCAGCGTGAAAACGCTTTTGCCGATCTTTTTGCTCGCAGTGGTCAGCATTTATGCCAGCATCTCATCCGTGATGCAGTTAAAGGCCATTCAGGAGGAGAGTTCCAAGGTTACATCCGAGAGTATTGCGGTCCTGGACAGACTGGATGTCGCAATGGTAGATGTTTACAAGCTGCAGTGTCACATCTATTCGCATCTCACAACTGAGAGTGAAGGTGAGATGGCAACTTACAGAGCGGCGTCAGAGGAACTTTTTGCCGAGATAGAAGATGTCATCGGCGAGTTCTTTTCCGGCATCGGAGAAGAGGATGATCCCGATTTCAAGAACACCGTAGAGAAAAAATTCAATGATTACAAGGACTCATTTTTCCTCGTAATGGAGATGAGCGACAAAGGCAAGAAATCCAGAACCCTGTCGACTGTACCGACGTCTATTCAGGGACCTGCCAATGAGCTGAGCGCTCAGCTTGAGCTCATGAAAGAGCAGACCTCGGATAATATCAATGCCAACATAGATTCGCAGTATCAGGGATATCTGCAGAGCAGAGCCAAAGCCATAGGCATACTGTCCATGACGGTTGTTGTTATCATATTCGCGGTTCTCATGATCCACTTCGGTATCACGAAGCCACTGCGTCACAATACCAGAAAACTCAGACGCATCGTCGGAGATATCAAGAGCGGTAACGGCGATCTCACGGAGAGGCTCTATGTCAGGACCAGCGATGAGATCGGACTGCTGTTTTCGTATTTCAATGTCTTTATAGAGACACTGCAGGATATCATGCAAAAGATCGTGGACAACTCCAACAACCTCGGAGGAGTTGTGGACAATGTTTTCTCGAGCATTGCAACGGCTAACGGATCTGCAAATGATATTTCAGAGTCAATGAAGATGCTGTCGGATACCATGAACCACATCACCGGTACCACAGGAGCCGTTAATGACAGGATTAATGATGCCAGCGGACAGGTGGATGCTATTACCGGAGAGACAAGGGCTCTTAACGGTTATGCTTCGGAGATGGAGCAGAGAGCACGCAACATGGAAGAGGCGGCCATGACCAACAAGGCCACCACTTCGGAGATGATAAAAAGCATCGTAGGAAAACTCGAGACTGCCATCGAAGAGACCAAGAGTGTAAAGCAGGTAAACGACCTTACGGAAGAGATCCTGGAAGTTTCATCTCAGACGAATCTTTTGGCTCTGAACGCATCTATAGAGGCGGCAAGAGCAGGTGCGGCCGGCAGAGGTTTCTCTGTTGTGGCTGAGGAGATCAGAAATCTTGCGGATGTAACAAAAGCCACCGCAGGCAGGATCCAGAACGTCAATGCCCAGGTTATCGCAGCCGTGGAGGAACTTGTCAAAACATCGAAATCCGTTGTTGATTACATCAACGACACCATAATGCCCGATTACGACAACTTTGTAAACATGGGTGTACAGTACAAAGATGATGCCGAGTATGTCAATAAGACCATGACGGAATTCGAGGAGCGCGCTGATGCGCTTATGTCCATGATGGAAGATGTGACGCGTTCTGTAAATGCCATTACCGATGCCATTCGCGAGTCGGCCGACGGTGTCAGCAACGCGACGGAAAATACCGCAAGCCTCGTAGTGGATATCGAAAACGTCGGTTCCGAGATGAACAACAACAAGCGCATCAGCGATCATCTCAAAGCAGAGGCGGACAGGTTTACGGGACTGTAAAAAATCTTGTAAAAAACACTTGTTAGAACATGATTAAAATGTTATTATAACAATGTGCGTGTTTTCGCACGTGTTGGGTTTTTACATAGAGTACAATTGTTGATAAAGGAGGGTTTTTCCCGTGAGATTGGTTACTCGATCAGATTTTGACGGATTAGTATGCGGAGCATTACTGCTCGAGGCAGGCATTGTGGATCATTGGAAGTTTGCACATCCCAAGGATCTTCAGGACGGACTTGTAGAGATCAACGAAGACGACTGTCTTGCCAACGTTCCCTATGTTGAGGGCTGCGGACTTTGGTTTGATCATCATTCCAGCGAGTTCGAGAGAAATCAGCTTGAAGGTAAATATAAGGGAGAGAGCCGTGTTACTCCTTCATGTGCCCGCATTATATATGAGTATTACGGAGGCGCAGAGCGTTTTCCGGGCTTTGAAGAGATCATGGAGGCTGTTGACAAGGTTGACTCCGGAAATCTCACGATAGACGATGTTATGAATCCGCAGGGCTGGATCTTAATAGGTTTCCTGATGGATCCGCGTACAGGTCTCGGTCGTTGGAGACAGTTCCGTATTCCGAACTACAAGCTCATGGAAGAGCTGATGGTTAAATGCCGTCAGTGTTCTACCGCTGAGATTTTGGAGATGGAAGACGTTAAAGAGCGTATAGATGTATACATGGAGCAGACCGAGAAGTTCAAGGAGATGGTTAAGGCACATACCCGCACAGAGGGTAATGTTATCATTTCCGATCTCAGAGGTGTGGATCCTATCTATACCGGTAACCGTTTCATGATTTATTCAATGTATCCGGATCAGAACGTTTCAGCATGGATCGTTTCCGGCAAGGGCGGCGAGGGCTGCTCGGCAGCTGTTGGTTACAGCATTTTGAACCGTACAGCCACATTGGATGTAGGCAGCCTTATGCTGAAATATAACGGCGGCGGTCACAAGAAGGTTGGTACCTGCCAGTTCTCTGACGAGAACATGGCTACAGAACTCCCCAAGATGTTGGAAGAGCTTTGCACTATGGCTAACAGCTGATGGGAGAAGAGTTGGTGTTTTGAGATTTACGGGGTTGGCAATAGTCAGCCCCGTTTTGCTTGTTAATCCCGGGGGAGAGATATGTACGACTCTTTTGCATACGTATACGACGAATTTATGGAGAATGTCCCCTACGAAAAATGGGCTGATATGCTTCATGACATACTGTCAAAAGAAGGCATAGAAGATGGCCTGTTGCTGGATCTGGGCTGCGGAACGGGAACGCTTACCCGCCTTATGTCCGATATGGGCTACGATATGACCGGGGTGGATCTCTCTTCTGATATGCTGACCGTTGCGAGAGAATATCAGACATATGACCCGGATGATGTTTTGGAAGACTTATCTGGTGAACCGTCCCGGGAGATCCTGTATCTTTGCCAGGATATGCGCGAGTTCGAGCTGTACGGCACCGTAAGAGCCATATACAGCCTGTGCGATTGCCTCAATTACATTACTGAATACGCTGATCTGGTAAAGGTTTTCAAACTGGTAAATAACTACCTTGATCCGGGCGGGCTTTTCGTTTTTGACATGAATTCCATATACAAGTTCGCATCGGTCCTCTCGGAAAAGACCTTTGCGGAAAACGGTGATGATGCCAGCTTTATCTGGGAAAATCACTACGACGTTGATACACATATCAATGAATATGACCTCACATTATTTTTACAGGATGATGACGGCAAATACATAAAAGAAACCGAGATCCACCGCCAGAGAGGTTATACCGTAGACGAGGTAAAAAGCGCTTTGGAGGAATCCGGGCTTGTTTTTGTCAGTGTATGTGATGAGGATAATATGAGAGAGGTTTCGGATAATACCGAAAGACTGTTGTTTGTTGCAAGGGAGTCGGGAAAATGAGTAAAGATCATATGCTCCGTGCCATGTCGAGAGACGGACATTTAAGAGCATTTGCGGTTGATTCAAAAAATCTGGTGTCGGAAGCTTACAAGGCACACGGTACAACACCTGTCATGACGGCTGCACTGGGACGTCTTTTGTCTGCGGGAGTTATGATGGGAGCAATGTGTAAAGGCGATGCGGACATACTGACCATCAGCATGAAAGGCGATGGCCCCGCTGGTTCGGTTACCGTGACGGCCGACTCAAAAGGCAGGGTAAAGGGCTTTGTGGGAAATCCGGATGTGGAGCTGCCCTTAAAACCGAACGGGAAGTTAGACGTCGGCGGTGCTGTTGGAAACGGTACTCTTACAGTCATAAAAGATCTTGGATTAAAAGATCCCTATATAGGACAGACCGAGCTGGTCAACGGCGAGGTGGCCGAGGATCTGACCTATTATTTTGCGGCATCCGAACAGGTGCCTTCATCGGTGGGATTGGGAGTTCTGGTAAACCCGGACGGCACGGTGCGGCAGGCAGGGGGCTTTATAGTCCAGGTGATGCCGGATGCGACTGATGAGATCATAGATATACTTGAAAAAAACATAGGAGCCATAAAGCCTGTCACGACCATGCTTGAGTCGGGTGAGACGATTGAGGAAATATTGGCTCACATATTTGAAAATATCGAATATGATATAACAAGCGACAGTGATATTGCCTTTTACTGTAACTGCAGCAGGGACAGGATCTCGAAAGCCCTTATATCCGTGGGCGCCAAAGACCTTCAGTCCATGATAGACGACGGCAAAGAGATAGAGGTTAAATGTCATTTTTGCAATAAGGGATATAAGTTTTCGGTTGATGAGCTAAAAGAGTTACTGGAATTGTCCGGATCGTGATGAGGTAATGCCGGTCCGATTCTTTATCAGTTTGGGGTGAGATAACATATGAAATACGGTTTTGTAAAGATTGCGGCTGTTACGCACGAAGTATCCGTCGCAGATGTGAGATCAAATGTTAATGCATTATATGAAGCCATAAAAGATGCCTGCGAGACGGAGGGCGCAAAGGTCGTAGTTACGCCGGAACTCGGTCTTTCCGGATATACATGTCAGGATCTTTTTTTGCAGCCGATCCTTACTGACGCATGCCTGAAGGGGCTTTTGGAATTGAGAGACAGAACTGCGGGATTTGATGCCATTATATTTGCGGGACTTCCCTTTTTGTTCAGGGGAAAACTTTACAACGTGGCTGCGGCGCTCAACAAGGGAAAGATCTTAGGCCTGATACCGAAGATAAATGTACCGAATTACGGTGAATTCTACGAGCTCAGACATTTCACGCCGGGCGCGGATATTGACGAAGTGGTTGATATAGACGGTGAAAAAGTTCCCTTCACAGGAAACCTTATATTCGAATGTGATTCGGTAAAAAATTTAAAGATCGCCTGCGAGTTATGCGAGGATCTGTGGGTTCCGGATCCGCCGTCCGTGTCACATGCAAAACACGGTGCTACGGTTATCGTAAATCTTTCGGCCAGTGATGAGACTGCGGGGAAATCTTTCTACAGAAAAGATCTTGTAAAGGGTCAGTCCGGAAGGCTTTTATGCGGTTATATCTACGCTTCTGCGGGAGACGGCGAGTCGACCCAGGATCTTGTTTTTTCCGGTCACAACATGATCTGTGAGAACGGCAATGTTTTGGCTGAAAGCAGACGTTTTGAAAACGGCATGGCAGTTTCGGAGATAGATGTTGATATGCTGCAGGCAGAACGTATGCGCATGAACACCTTTGCCGGGGAGAGTGATGATAAATACGGATATATCAGATTTGATATAGAATCAAGTGACACGGGGTTAACACGATTTGTAAATAAGGCGCCCTTTGTGCCTTCGGGTGAAAAAGACCGTGCAGAAAGATGCTGTGAGATCCTGATGATGCAGGCCATGGGATTAAAGAAGAGGCTTGTGTTTACTCATACGAAGACAGTGACTCTGGGTATTTCCGGGGGGCTGGATTCGACGCTGGCATTTCTGGTAACGGCGAAGGCATTTGACCTTGCGGGCTTGGATCGTAAAGGCATTATAGCTGTCACGATGCCGGGCTTCGGAACTACCGACAGGACATATACAAATGCCTGTGATCTGATAAAGGCCATAGGAGCAACATTTGTTGAGATTCCCATAGGGAAGGCGGTTACCGGACATTTCGAGGATATAGGTCATGACCCCGATATCAAAGATGTGACTTATGAAAACTGCCAGGCCAGGGAGAGAACGCAGATCCTTATGGATCTCGCCTGTGAAAAAGGCGGATTTGTGGTCGGAACCGGCGATCTTTCAGAACTTGCTTTGGGCTGGGCAACATACAACGGCGATCATATGTCCATGTACGGAGTCAATTCCTCCGTCCCGAAAACACTGGTGCGACATCTTGTGAGATTCTGTGCGGACGAGTGGACGGAGTTCTTTGGAAAAGGGATTTCGGCAGACGAGGATACGGATAAGATTAAAAATATCCTATACGATATATTGGATACGCCGGTCAGTCCCGAACTTTTACCTCCGGAGGACGGAAAGATATCCCAGAAAACAGAGGAACTGGTAGGACCTTATGAGCTGCATGACTTCTTCCTTTACAACATGCTGCGCCGCGGTTTTTCGCCGTCAAAGCTGTACAGACTGGCATGTATCGCATTCAAGGGAGAGTTC
>JAEEGL010458067.1_pt1 | contig 12010 bp, 12 predicted proteins | sample 9134231 | NCBI WGS metagenome assembly JAEEGL01 (sample SAMN16246548, study PRJNA631951) | gut metagenome | biome: gut microbiome; feature: rumen; material: fiber-attached | host: Bos | place: Iran: Karaj | collected 2018-10
ATAGCGGTTAGGTTTAAGTTTTTAAATTTGTAATTTTCGCGTCTGCCTTAATTGAGCTTTCTGTCGTTTCGAATTGCGCACTTCGACGTGCTTTGTTTGCTCACTTGGCGGGTGTCGTTTTATTTGACGATACAAAGGTACGGCGAGGCGGGCAGGTAGAAAAACTTTTTATTCTACTTTTGCGCGCGGGGCGCATTTTTTTCAGTAAGGGGGCGTCCACCGGAAAATTTTGAGGCAGAGGGGAGAGAAGATGGGATTGAACAAACACTTTGAACATTGTTTAGCGGGGGACACGGCGATTTTGCTATATATAAGTAATTAAGTAATAATTTATAACTTACAGTAGAAGAAAACGCCCTCTCCCTCAAAAAAAACAGTGTTCAAAGTGTTTGTTCAAAAAAAATTTCGTAACTTTGCATCAAAATAAGACTCATCCCCTATGCCCGAAGAGAGACATCCCAGCATACGGCACTACGGCGACGGCACGGCCAGCGTGATGCGCAAGGCGGTGGTGTACGGCGAGTTGCGCTTCTATCAGCGCAGCGATGTGCTGTACCAGCTGACGCAGGTCTTCTGCCAGCGCCACCTGCCCCGCTACGGTGACCGCACGGTGGACCAGATGGTTCAGGCTGCTCGGAGCACGAAGCAGAACATTGCGGAGGGTAGCACGGACGGGCAGACGTCGACTGAGACGGAGCTGAAGCTTCTGGGCATCAGCCGCGGCAGCAATCAGGAGCTGCTGGAGGACTATCGCGACTACCTGAAGCGCTGCGGCCTACAGGAATGGTTCGGGCGGAATGCGCGTTTCGAGGGGCTTCACCGCTTTTGCAGCGCGCACAGCCGCTGGGAGGATTACCGTCCGCTGGTGGCGCGGATGAACGCCGAGGAGCTGGCCAACATGGCGGTCTGCCTCTGCCATCAGGTGGATGCGGGTCTGGCGAAATACATTGAGCGCCTGGACCGCGAGTTTACCACGGAGGGTGGCATCCGCGAGCGGATGACTGCAGCCCGCCTGGGGCAGCGGGAGACGCAGCGGCAAATCATCGCCCGCCTGACAGCCGAAAACGAGGCCCTTCGCCGCGAGAACGCCGCCCTGAAGAAGGCCCTGGCCGGAGAGGCCGGAGTGTCCGGATAATCCGGAGTTTCCGGACTTTCCGGACTTTTCCGGAGTTTCCGGACTTTTTGGATTGTCCGGAATTTCCTTTTTGTTTACCATTTTGTCATATTTTGTGAAGCTGTCCAAGGTGATTGGACAGCTTTGCCCATATCTTTGCATCTCGAAGCGGGCATGCGCCCGCCTCCGTGCGAGGGGAAGCCCCCTCGTATACATCATTTCAATTAACCCAATTTATTAACTCCGAGTTGCGTGAGAGTCTCCGCGGTAGAAAGTTCGAACACCTCAGCCTTCTCACAAAAACTTGGAACAATGCAAACAACAGGTTTTAGAAAACTCCAGGCCGAGGAGTTCGACGCAGCCCGGCTGGAACAGCTGACGAAAGAAGGAAAAGTTTACATCGCCGGAAAGACCGGAAACTCCGGAATATCCGGAAACTCCGGAATATCCGGATTATCCGGAAAAGCCGGAAAACCCGGAAACTCCGGAAAGCCCGGAATATCCGGAAAAGCCGGAAAACCCGGAAACTCCGGCGAGGTGCTCCGCTATGTGGGTGCCATCGACGCTTATGCCTCCGCGCCTTGGCGCGAGGGGATAGGGGCGCTTTGGCTCAAGCTGGCCGAGGCGCGGTGCATGGCCGGCTACCTCGCCATGAGGCGGGGGCCGCAGGCTGGCCGCATGAACCGCTATGCCGTCACGGCGCTGGTCTACCGGCTGCTGCTCGGGGGCGTCTACCGGCAGGACGTGCCGATGCTCCTGCTCCACCTGCAGCTGGAGCAGACGCGGACGAAAAACAAGTTCTACACGTCGATGGGCAAGTACCCGCTCAACCGCGAGCAGGAGGCTTTCGTGCGGCAGTTGCTGAAAAAGTAGAAGAACGCGTTTTTCTACTCCGGCGCATCGCCCTACCTTTGCACCGTCGGAACTGAGCTCGAAACGACAAATCAAATTAAATTAAAAATTAAGAATTCAAAATTAAGTATTAAGATTTCAAACCTAAAAAATTTCAAAGCATTATGAAACTGAACGTCATCATCAGAAACATCAGCGAGCCGCGCGACTGGAGGTCGGACGCCACGGGGCGCAGCGGCGTGAGCAGAACCGTCATCCTCTCTCCGTCCGACGACCCCGACAGCTTCCTCTGCGCCGTCGCCAGCGAGGAGGTCTGGCATCCGCTGGGGCTGCGCGTGGGCGACACGGCCTGCCTCCCCATCCGATTCCGCACCAAGACGTACCGCAGCTCCGGCTTTGTGGCCACCGACATCCGAATCACGGAGAATGGAGAATGAAGAATGAAGAATGAAGAATGAAGAATTTAAAATTGCAACTGCTATGATGAAATCGTATGTTGAGGGGGTGGACATTTCCATCACGACGAGGCGCAACGCGCTGCCTATCAGCAAGCCCGTAGTGGGCTGGTTCCGGCTGTCGCCCCAGCGCGACTCGGCCAGCTTCGTGGAGGACGATGCGGCGCGGGTCATCTTCGGAGAGCCGAAGAGCCACTGTGTCTTCAGGGGAAGAAAATGCTCCGTATGGTGGCATCCCGTGAAGAAGGAATACAAGATTTCGGTTCGGCTCAGCCCGCTGGAATCTCCCTGTGAACCCGAATGGGCTTTTGAGGAATGTATGAACAGAATCAAACAATTCATTGCAAATGGAGACCACATCTAAAACGGCTTACTCTCCCTGCGACTACGTGAACAAGTTCAACGACAACCAGCCGAAGCCGCTCACGTCCGACCTTTTCCTGTCGTTCATCAACGGCTCGGACACGAAGATGCACACGGAAATCGTGCGCCAGCACAAACCGAACGCCGAGACCTACAAGAAGCTGCTGCCCGCCGTCACTTGGCAGGCCCGATTTGGGGGCAAGCTGCGCACCGCCGCCAATGCCCAGCGCACGCCCTTCTATGCGCTCGACGTGGATATTCACCACGAAACGGCCTTCAAGGACCGCCTGCAAAACGAGGGCATCGATGCGGCCTTCAAATGGGCTGAGCAAGAGGCACGCGAGCGTGCGGAACGCTGGGCTCGGATGCAGCGGGAGGCCAATTCCGACGTGACGGCCACAGACCCCGGCATCGTGGGCATCCATGTCAGTCCGAGCGGCACGGGCGTGCACGTCATCGCCCTCTGCAAACCGCAATTCACCACCATTGCCGACCAGCAGAAATGGCTCGCCGAACTGCTGGGCACGGAGTACGATGCGGTATGCAAGGACAATTCGCGCATTTGGTTCCTCACTCCGAGAGAAGACTGGACGTATCTTGATATGGAGAACCTCTTTGAAGAGTGAAGAATGAAGAATGAAGAATGAAGAATTTGCTACCGCCCTGTAAATAACTAAATTACTAAATCGTAAATAAATCGTAAATCGTAAATTATTAAATCGTAAATTTCATAACATTATGGCAAACAAGAAATCAAAAACCGAAAGAGTTAATAACATGGTTACTGAATCGCAGAAGGTCTATGACGCCCTGCTCGATGCCGTCCCCGATGAGACTTACAATGCATCCGTAGCTGTAGCTTGCGCCCAGCTCTTTGCGAGATTCATTGCCGCCGCCGCAACCAGTCAAACCTCTGCGCTGGCAATGGTACTCGATTCAATCGACCTCATCACAAACGATGTGAAAGACTGGTGCGAAGAGTTTGAAAAACCCATTCATACGAAAATGTAAGATGAAAAAAGCTAAATTCATCCCCACCGAGAGCGAGGCGACCAAAGCGGTCGCCTCGGCTCCTGCCCCCGCAGGGGGCTTTCCCTCTGATTACAATGGCGTGCCCTATAGCGTCATTGTTAATGCTCTGCTCGCTGGCTACGGCTTTAAGGGTGGACAAGTGCCCGAAGGCGCAAGAAACACAACCCTTTACAAGCTTGCACGCCAACTGCGATATATTTGCGACTTCAATGCCGCCTTCATCCGTAGCGTCGTGCCCACTTGGGGCCTCGGCGACGAAGAAGCCCTGCAGACCATCGACTCGGCCATCAAAAGCACCCGCGCCGCAGACCTTCCCTACGACCTCCGCGCCGCCATGAACGACATCACGAAGCCCGACCTCTCCACGCCTGCCAAGCGGCAGGAATATCTTCAACGCCTCAATCCCATTCCTGCGAAAATGCCTTGGCTGCTGCGCCATATTTATCAGAAATATGGACGGAATGGACGTTCTGCTCTCATTGCTGCTCTCCCTATGCTTGGCACTCTGCTGGGTAGGTTCGAAAGTAAGTATCTCGACGGAAGGAAGCACCGCCCTGTCTTCATGGTCGTGGTCTGCGGTCACGCCGGAAGCGGCAAGGGATTCATATCCGATTTGCAGGACTGGCTCCTGCGCCCCGTGCTCGAAGAAGACCAGAAGGGACGCGAAGAGCTGGAGGCCTACGCCCGCGAGCGCGAGAAGAAGAAGGGCGCCAAGCAGCTGCCCGACAAACCGATGCCCTGCATGCGCGTCCTCTCGGCCACCTCATCGAACGGCATGCTCTTGGAGCGCGCCAAGGCGAGCCTCGGCCAGCCCCTTTGCGTCATCACGGAAGAAATCGACGAGAGCAGCCGCGCAAACAAAAACGGCGCTTGGGCTGACAAGAGCGACATTTACCGCAAGGCCTTCGACGGCGCCATTTGGGGACAGGACTACCTCACCTACAGCGGGAGCGTCCGCATCTACGTGAACCTGATTTTTGCAGGCACATACGTCTCGGTGCGCAACTATTTCTCGAATGTGGAGAACGGCCTGATGACGCGCTTCTTCTTTACCGAAATGGCCCGCGACCTCGGCAAGAACGTGGAGATACGTTGGGATGGCGTGACGAAGGACGAGCGGCGAGCCGCAGAAATCGTGCAGAAACTCTACGAGCAGGGCAGCACGACCACCATCCCCGACCCCGAGAACGTCATTTCCTTCTCGCTCCCCAAGGCCAAGAAGGATGCCTATGAATTCAACGAGGACAAGATTGCCGACTGGGAGGCCAGCGGCCCCGATGAGGAACATCGCGACACCGCGATTGACCTGCTTCGCCGCCGAGCCGCAGTAACCATTTTCCGCGCCGCGCAGGTCATGTATGCGCTTGAAGGGAACCGCGAGACGGCCATCGGGCGCGAAATGGCAAAATGGTACGGCAACGAAAGCTACCTCAATCAGTATATCATGTTCGGCGACGCCATCAACGACAGCGCGAAGGCAAACGACGCCATCCAGCGAAAACAAGACCTCGCCGCCAGCCGCGTAGCAAGAAACTGCGCTTTGATGAAACTGTTTGACGCATTGCCCGAAGAGTTTTCCCGAGAAGACCTAAAGAAACTGCTCGAAGAAAGGGGGATGGAACCAACGGGTTACGGCACATATATCACGCGTATGCAAAGACGAGAATTGATAATGCCCACGCCGAGCGGATTCAAGAAAATCGTCGAATAATTTCAGGCAAACGACTATATTGTTTATTCATGGTAAATTTTATTGTTTAACATTGGAGCGGCCCATCTGTGAAGACAGGCCGCTTTTTTTTGAACAAACACTTTGAACATGTTCAATATAGAAAGAAGAGCTTGAAGGTACGGAAAAATTCTATATAGTTAGCGTATTTCGTTATTTTTTTTGCCGCATATTAGGCTAATATCGTATCAAAGCGCTTGAACGATATATGAAAGGGAGCAGATTGAGGGCATTATTTCCCCTTTTATTGGCAATAATCTATTCATCGCTTTGCTTCGCTCAAACGCAGGCGAAACCTCACCTCTCGCACGCGCAAATGAGGCATGAGAAATTCCGACACGAAGGAAAGCGAATTCCTTGCTGTGGGAAAAGAGGTTCTCACGTGTAGGAAAAGCGGTTCCCTCGTGTAGGAAATTCTGGAGTGCCTTTCTAACTTTTTATGGCAAATCATATACATGATAGGGGATTTTTTCGTACCTTTGCAGGCGCAAAACATTTTTTGCTAATTCAAAATCAATAATTTCAAAATTCGGGAAGGGCAAGGCCTATAACCTATAATAATGGTAAATGGTAAATAGTAAATGGTAAATAGTAAATGATAATCGGATTGCTATGAATTTCTTCAAAAGGAAAGATAGGGACGAGCAGAAGCCCGCGGAGCAAGAGAGTCAGCCTCAGGAGGTTGCAGTGGCTCCCGCAGAGGGTGGAATCAACTTCATCATCGAGGACACTACGGACAATACGCCGGGCCGGCGCGATGCCCGCATCCTGAACTCCACTCAGCTGCAGCGCGTCAAGGACGCCAAGCGACTGGCCGAAACGAAGTTGCAGGGGCTGGAGGAGAGCCTGGAACGGCTCAAGGCTCAGCAGCAATGGCTGAGGCGCTTCAACGAGACGAACATGATACTGGAGCGCGAGAAGAAACGCCTCTTCGAGCTTGGCAAGCAGAAAGCCATCTTCGCCAAAGACGCTGCCATGCTGGATCGCTACGACCTCTTCGAGGGCATCCACGGCACCTACCAGAAGCTTGCTGTCGTGAAGGACCAGATAGGCAGGGACAAGCGCGGACTGAGCATCTTGGAGCGCGAGACGGACGAGAACCGCCAGAAGATGATTGACCAGGAGAAGCGCGAGGGGCAGGCACGGGAGGTGCTCAAGAATGCCACCGTCACCCTGCAGAACACCTTCGACCACGTCTGCTCGGCCTATCAGCTGACGGGCGCTAACGAGTCGCTCGAAGCTGAAACGGCTTTCCTGCTCGACTATAATAATAAGGTAAAGGAGGAGATGACGGCGCTCTCATCGCTCATTAGCGAGAAGGAGAGGCAGACGGCTGCGCTTGCCGCTGAGCTGGAAAAGATTCGCACAAGGCATCAGGGCATGGAGATTCACGAGAGCATGCTGCTCCACAGCGAAGCAATTCTCCTGCAGCTCAAACATTTGGAAGACAGGAACAAACGCCGTGCCGACCTCCAGCAGAAACGTCAGAACGCCATCAAGCGTCAGAACGAGGAGAACGAGTTGCTGGGCAAAGCTTTCGGGCAGTTTCAGGACGTCGTCTCGCAGACAGAGACGGCAGATGCGGAGCTGAGCATGCACCGCTCATATATTCAGGGGCAGGACGGCCTGATGCTTCAGGAACGCGCCCTGATGCTGAAAGGGCGCAGGCAACAGCTGCTCTCTGCCCTGTCGCTCTGGAAGCGCATCAGCACCGGCTACGAGAGCATCGAGGAGAAGAGCAAGAGGGTGACGGCTCTGCGCCTGCAAATCCAGCATCTGGAGGACGGGGTGCGCGAGCTTGAGACGGAGGCGGGCAAGGCTCAAAGGCTTTGTAAGGAGAAGGAATACACCTACTTGCTGAGCAAGGGACAGGACATCATCCAGCTCAGGGCTGACCTCAAGGAGGGCGTCAGCTGCTCCGTCTGCGGCGCCACGCACCACCCCTATCACAGCGACACGATGCTCGACCAGAGCAAACTCATCGGACAGATGAAGACGGACTACGAGCTGCTTGCCTCTGAGTCGAATGCTAAGCAGCAGCAACTCGCCGAGATGCAGGCAGAACTGGCAACGGCAAAGGGTCAGCTCAGCGCCGAAGAGGAAGCCCTCAACGCCATCCGCATCCGTCAGAACGAGGATGTGCTGGAGTGGAAACTCTATGCGCAACTTGACCCGACGTTCGCAGAATGTTCTGAGAGCACGAATCTCGCTGCCAGAACATCCATGTTGAGACAGTTCATTGAGAACGTCAGCCGAGATGCTGAGAAGGCTGAGAAGGAACTCGAGACGTTCACTTTCCACCAAAGCAGCATCGCCAAGATAAGCGAGGAGCTGCAGAAGCTGGAACAGAAGAAGAGCGAGATTAATGTCCGCTTGGGAGAACTCAATACGGGCCTGCAAGTGCTCAGCAGAGAGGTGGAACAAACGGGCAACCAGCTGGAAAGCACCAACAAGCAGTTCACGCGTATCTACGAGAACATGCAGGCTGCCATCACCATCAAGGACTGGTATGCCGTCTGGCAAAAAGCGCCGGAACAGCTCTACGAGAAGATTCAGAAGTTCAGCACCGACTGGTTTGCTACAGAACAGGAGATTACGGCAAGGCAGGCTGCCCTCGATGTGGAGCTTGCCAACCTCGAAGGCATGAAGTCGCAACTGCAGTCGCTCGCCCGCTCTTTGCAAGTCACAGAAAAGCGGGCAGAAGACATCAAAGGACTGAAGGCTGAGAATGCAAAGGCATACCAGCAAATGATTCCGGAGCGCGATGCCAAGACGTTGCATCAAAAGCATTTACAAGCCGTGAAAGCTGCGCAGGAACAATACGAGAACGAGTGCAGCAGGATGGACGATATCCGTCACGACAACGACATCACTCAGGGTCGTCACGACTACTACCTGGCACACATCGACAGGCTCGAAGGAGAACAGACTCAGCTCAATGAGAAACTTGACCTCTGGATGCACGCCTTCAACCTGCAGCACCCGCCTGTCCAGTTGGGCGAACTCGACGAAGTCTTTGCCGACGGCAAGGATTGGAGCAAGATACGCAGCAACTTGAAACAAATCAACACCGACATGCTGTTGTGTCAGGCAAAGGTGGACGACCTGAACAGCCGCATCATTGCCCTCGAAGCAGAGGACGGGCGTTGCAGCGCTCAATCGCCTGACATACAAGAGACTATCGCAGCAAAGCAGCAGACGCTCACCAAGCAGCGAAGCGAGACGATGATGCAGATAGCTCGACTCGCCGTTCAGCTGGAAGACCACGAGCGCGCACTCTCTGCCGAACGAAACTCGGCTGAGATGTCTGCGCGAAGTCATCCGGAAATAAACCTCGCTTAAATCTTAAATAAGTATAAACTCTAAGCCCGAAAGAATCGACTCTAAACATTTTTTTGTACATTTGCAGCCGCATAACATTTTATCAATAAATTTCAGAATAACAAAATGAAACGTACACTCACACTCATCGTTGCTGCCGCTTTCGCTATCGGCAGCCAAGCTCAAGCCATCTACAAGGCAACTAAGTACCACGCTCCCATCAAGGTGGAGAAGAAGTGGAAAGGCTACAACCCCGGAGACGTTGAATTCCACGACGAAGCTCCCGAAAGCGAAGGTTCAAAGATTTACCATAACATCATCCCCAACCCTGCTCCTTATATTCAGGAGAATGCCCTTCGCGTGCTGCAGACGCTCTATTGGGGACCGAAAGACCCGAATGTGCCTCGCCTGAAGCGCATCGTCTATACCATCAAGGACTATAACGGCATCAGCGAGAAATACGGCAGCGGCGACTATGTCGGCATCCGTTACTCTACGAACTGGATTGAGCGCTGCTTTGCCGGCAACGACACTCTGCGCCTCGACTACGAGACCCGCGGTGTCCTCTATCACGAGCTTACCCATGCCTACCAGCTCTCGCCGGAAGGTTGCGGTGAGTACGACAACAAGAGCGAATACTGGCTCTTCATCGAAGGCCTTGCCGATGCTGTTCGCGTGGCTTGCGGATGCTTCGACCAGGACTTTAGCAGCAAGGACCGCACCCGTGGCGACACTTGGCGCAAGGGTTATCGCGTGACCGGCTACTTCCTCTATTGGCTGCAGCTCAACAAGGACAAGGACTTCATCCGCAAGTTCAATCGCAGCGCCGTAGAACTCAAGCCCTGGAGTTGGGACAAAGCCATGAAGCACATCCTCGGTGACAAGCCCGAGAACACGACCGACGCGCTCTGGCAGGAATACATGAAGGCAGTAGGAGACTAAAAGCCTCACCCCCAGCCCCTCTCCGAGGAGAGGGGAGAAAAATGGTAAATGGTTTAAGTTTCGAATGTTGTGATTTTGGGGGAAGTTAAAGGACAATAGCTCTTGCAGCCAAATCCGGGCAAAAGGAATGAAGAGTGTAGAATGAAGAATGAAGAATTTGCTACCGCGCTGAATTAAGAATTATGAATTATGAATTAATATGGTATCGTCCTTTAACTTCTTTAACTTCTTTAACTTCATTAACTCCCGAAACTTGAATAAATGGTAAATGGTTAAATGGTAAATAGTCAAATGACAAAATCTCTTGTAGTTCTTTCTGGCGGACAAGACTCCACGACCTGCCTCTATTGGGCTCTCAAGCACTTCGACGAGGTGCGAGCACTCAGTTTCCGTTATGGGCAGAGGCATGTCGTAGAGGTTGACATTGCCAAGCAATTGTGTGATGAGGCTGGTGTTCCATGGGAATGCATGGACATCAGCTTTATCTCGCAGCTCAGTCCCTCGTGCAGCTTGACGAATTCTGAACTCGACATCGAGGCAGAGAAAAAAGAAGGCGCCCCCTACCCCACAACCTTTGTGCCGGGCAGAAACCTCTTCTTCATCTCCGTAGCAGCCATCTATGCCCGCAATCACGGCATCTACGATGTCATTACTGGTGTGGGACAAGCCGACTTCAGCGGTTATCCTGATTGTCGCGACGGCTTCATCAAGAGCCTGAACACGACGCTCAACCTCGCTATGGACGAGCAGTTCCGCCTCCACACACCCCTGATGTGGCTCGACAAGCAGCAGACCTGGGCACTTGCCGACGAGCTTGGCGTGCTCGATACCATTCGCTATCGCACCCTTACCTGCTATAACGGCATAGTGGGCGACGGCTGCGGACATTGCCCTTCATGCAAGCTTCGTCGCGAAGGACTCAGGAAATATCTTAATTTGACGATTTAACAATTGGACAAATTGACAATTGAACAAATTGCGAAAGAGAGAAAGAATAAATTGTGAAATTGTAAAATTGTGAAATTGTGGATTCATTAAAAGCCTTAGGCAAGAAGGCAGAGATCCCCCAGGACTACAATCCCGAAGTGCTGGAAGCTTTTGAGAATAAGCACCCCGAGAACGACTATTGGGTACGCTTCAACTGCCCCGAATTTACGGCACTTTGTCCTATTACAGGTCAGCCCGACTTCGCAGAGATACGCATCAGCTACCTTCCCGACAAGCGCATGGTGGAGAGCAAGAGCCTCAAGCTTTACCTCTTCTCGTTCCGCAATCACGGCAGCTTCCACGAGGACTGCGTCAACATCATCATGAAGGACCTCATCCACCTGATGGAACCCAAGTACATCGAGGTGACAGGCATCTTCGTCCCCCGCGGCGGCATCAGCATCTATCCCTTTGCCAACTACGGCAAGCCCGGCACGAAGTATGAGGAAATGGCACAGTACCGCCTCCTGCATCACGACCTATAAGATTGCTGTCCACTAAATTTGCCATCGTTTTTCTTGACGGTCTTCGGAACTACATATATCTAAATCGCAAATTAGATGTATCTAAATCGCAAATTAGACGTGTCTAAATGACAAACTTAACGTGTTTAGTTGTTTGACTTAACGTGCTGCGTTTGGAGATTCAACACGATATTAAAAACCACTCTACACTCTACACCATTCGGTCATAACACAATAACAATAACCTTCAGCAGGCTGAGAAGTTGGTAGCGCAACGTCTCCCAGTCGCGGAAACGCGTATCGTCATTGCTCCAGTCCCTTGTGTCAGACACATACTTCTTGTACTCCAGAAGCCAGTTCCCGTCGCTACAATCCACAAACGGTATTACATAATCTATGGGCACGGATTGGCGAATGCTTAGTTTGTTTTACAGATAAAAAAGGATAGAGAACAGAAACAGTGCATGTTTCATAAGGGTCAGGTTTGTTTGTTATTATTGCTGTCCGGTAAAAGTTAAAAAGCTATCAATCATGTGTACGCAGTGCCGATAAATAGGCTCTACGGACTGGTTCGGTGCTTTTCCCCGACAGCAATGATATCACTGCCTTTTTTATTCGCCCTGTTGCCCGATTTCTACCAGGTAATTCGTTGCTGCATCGCGACAAAGCAATTGCTGCATGGCGACAAAGCAATTGCTGCATCGCCATGCAGCAATCAACTATGCAGTATATCTTTGGCAAAAAGACAAAT
>JAEEGL011429947.1_pt1 | contig 12010 bp, 10 predicted proteins | sample 9134231 | NCBI WGS metagenome assembly JAEEGL01 (sample SAMN16246548, study PRJNA631951) | gut metagenome | biome: gut microbiome; feature: rumen; material: fiber-attached | host: Bos | place: Iran: Karaj | collected 2018-10
GACCGGGATATTGCAGAACAGGGAGATCTTCTGCTTCAGGCCGTCGTCGAGCGGATAGTCGGAGCGGCAGACGATCACGTTCGGCTGCAGGCCCATGCCCTGCAGGGTCTTCACGCTCATCTGCGTGGGCTTCGTCTTCATCTCGCCTGAGGCTTTCAGGTAGGGGATCAATGTTACGTGGATCAGGCAGACATTGCCCGGTCCCTGCTCGCGCTGGAACTGGCGGATCGCCTCGATGAACGGCTGGCCCTCTATGTCGCCCACCGTGCCGCCGACCTCGATGATCGCGATCTCGGTATCTTCCGCACCGGTGCCCGCGTTTCCGGGAGCGTCCTCCGCGCGGTGGAAGCGGCGTTTGATCTCGTTCGTGATGTGAGGGATCACCTGGACGGTCCCGCCGCCGAAATCCCCGTGCCGCTCGGCCTGCAGCACGGTCCAGTAGACTTTGCCGGTCGTGACGTTCGAGTTCGCGTTCAGGCTCTCGTCGATGAAGCGCTCATAGTGCCCCAGATCGAGGTCGGTCTCGGTCCCGTCGTCGGTCACGTAGACTTCGCCGTGCTGGATGGGGTTCATGGTTCCGGGATCCATGTTCAGGTAAGGATCGAACTTCTGCATCGTGACCCGATAGCCGCGGGCCTTCAGCAGGCGGCCGAGCGAGGCAGCCGTGATGCCTTTGCCGAGTCCGGAGACGACGCCGCCTGTGACGAATACATATTTGACAGCCATGTTTCCCTCCTTGTTCCGTGCCGCCGGACGGGCAATGCCTGTACCCTGCGCCGGCATCATATAAACAAAAACATATAAGCATTATAACTTTACACAGCGCGATAATCCAACAGCTGTCTGCGGTCATGCAAAAAGTCAAATAACTGCGGATCCGTCTTATAACTTGATTTATCGGGGCATTGACATTAGAATGGTGATTAACTATCGAAAAAATTAAAAGGGCTGAGAAGGACCATTTATGGATAAGAACGATCTGAGAAATCAAAACGATCCCGGCGGCGGAGACGGCGGCGGGAAAAAAGATAACCGGGGCGGCCCCCGCATTGCGCTGTTCCTCATCGTAACGCTGATCTGCATCTTCGTCCTGACCGCGATCTCGAACCTCATGCGCTCGAGCACCACGCAGGAGATCTCGTTTAACGAATTCCTCGCGATGGTCGAGAAGGGCGAGGTCACCGAGGTGCATCTGAGCGACACGACGATCGAGATCTCCTCCGAGGAGAAGGACACGAGCCCGCTGAGCCTCTACGGCCTCGGAAGCGGCATGACCACGGTCACGCGCTACACCGGACATGTGGACTACCCGGAACTCGTGCAGCTTCTGCTGGACGCGGACGTCCAGATCTATCAGGACATTCCGAACGCGGCGAGCATGCTGATCAGCATCCTGGTCTCCTACGTGCTGCCCATCGCGATCGTCTGGATCTTCTTCATGTTCATCATGCGCCGGAACGGCGGCGGCATCATGGGCGTCGGAAAGTCGAACGCGAAGATGTACGTTCAGAAGGAGACCGGCGTGACGTTCCGCGACGTGGCGGGCCAGGAGGAGGCGAAGGAGTCTCTGGTCGAGATCGTCGACTTCCTGCATGACCCGGAGAAATACACGCGCATCGGAGCGAAGCTCCCGAAGGGCGCGCTGCTGGTGGGCCCTCCCGGAACCGGTAAGACCCTGCTCGCGCGGGCGGTCGCCGGCGAGGCGAAGGTGCCTTTCTTCTCGCTGTCGGGCTCGTCGTTCGTCGAGATGTTCGTCGGCGTCGGCGCGTCGCGCGTCCGCGACCTGTTTAAGCAGGCGCAGCAGCAGGCTCCCTGCATCGTTTTCATCGACGAGATCGACGCGATCGGAAAGAGCCGCGACACCCGCTTCGGGGGCAATGACGAGCGCGAGCAGACGCTGAACCAGCTCCTCGCGGAGATGGACGGCTTCGATTCTTCGAAGGGCGTGGTCATCCTCGCCGCGACGAACCGTCCGGAGGTGCTGGACAAGGCATTGCTGCGGCCGGGCAGACTCGACCGCCGCATCATCGTGGATAAGCCCGACCTGAAGGGCCGCATCGATACCCTGAAGGTGCATGCGAAGGGCGTGAAGATGGACGAGACCGTCGACTTCGAGACCATCGCGCTCGCGACTTCGGGCGCCGTGGGTTCGGATCTCGCGAATATCGTAAACGAGGCGGCGATCACGGCAGTAAAGAAAAAGCGCGACTTCGTGACGCAGGAGGATATGTTCGAGGCGGTCGAACTCGTGCTCGTGGGTAAGGAAAAGAAAGACCGCATCATGAGCGAGAAGGAGCGCAGCATCGTGTCCTACCACGAGGTGGGCCACGCGCTGGTCTCCGCGCTGCAGAAGGAGACCGAGCCGGTCCAGAAGATCACGATCGTGCCCCGGACCATGGGTGCGCTGGGCTACGTCATGAACGTCCCCGAGGAGGAGAAGTACCTGAACTCCGAGGAGGAGCTGCGCGCGATGATCGTCGAGTACATGGGCGGGCGCGCGGCCGAGGAGGTCGTGTTCTCGAGCGTCACGACGGGCGCGGCGAACGATATCGAGCGCGCCACGAAGCTCGCCCGGTCGATGGTCACGCAGTACGGCATGAGCGAGGAGTTCGGCCTTATGAGCCTTGAGAGCGTCGAGAGCGTCTACCTCGACGGAAAGGCCGTGACGAACTGCGCCGACGAGACCGCGGCGATGATCGACGAGGTCGTGAAGCGCATGCTGAAGGACGCCTATGAGAAGGCGAAAGAGATCCTTTCCGGGAACCGTGAGGAACTCGACGAGATCGCGGCATTCCTTATTAAGAAGGAGAGCATCACCGGCGAGGAGTTTATGCGGATCCTGAACGACATCCGTGTGCGGAAGGGCCTGGAGCCGATCGGAAAGAAGAAGGACTCCGTCCCGGCGGAACGGAAGGAAGACGCCCCGGCGGAGCCGAAGGAAACGTTATGATCGACCTGCGGAGACAGCTTCGGGACTATGCCGGCGAGGGCTGGTATCCGTTCCATATGCCCGGGCATAAGCGCGCCGCGGACTCCCCCGCGGGACCGGACGCGGCGATCGACATCACCGAGATCGACGGGTTCGACGACCTGCATCATCCTGCAGGTATCCTGGATGAGATGCAGAAGGACGCGGCACGGCTGATCGGAAGCGGAACGTGCCGGTTCCTCGTGAACGGAAGCACCGCGGGCATCCTGGCGGCGGTCCGGGCGGCTGTTCCGAAAGGGAGCGCTGTTCTGGTCGACCGCAGGTGCCATCTCAGCGTGTATCACGCATTGATCCTGGGGGAACTCGTCCCGCACTATCTGTATCCGGCGACAGACCCGGAGACCGGAATCGCGTCCGCACCGACTGCGGCGGACGTCCGGAACGCTCTGGAGGCCGCTCCGGAGCTCCGCGCGGTCATCATCACTTCGCCGTCCTACGAAGGAGTCGCGGCGGACGTCCGCGGGATCGCGGAGGCCGCACACGCGCACGGAGCCTGCCTGATCGTCGACGAGGCGCACGGAGCGCATCTGCCGTTTATGGACATGTTCCCGGAGAGCGCGGTCCGCGCGGGAGCCGACCTGGTCGTGCAGAGCCTGCATAAGACGATGCCGGCATTGACCCAGTGCGCGCTGCTGCATAACTGTTCGGACCGCGTCCCGCAGGAGCGGATCGACGCGGCGCTCGACATCTTTCAGACCAGCAGTCCGTCGTATGTCCTGATGGCTTCCATCGGGAACGCGCTGCGCTGGGCGGAAGAGGAGCCGGAGCGGTTCACAGCCTACGGAGAGCGGATCTGCCGGCTGCGCGGGGAACTGGCGAAGCTGGAGCGGATCGGTCTGTTCGGCGGGGCGGGACCGGCGGTTGAGGCGTCTGCATACGATCCCGGAAAGATCGTTCTTTATGACCGGGGAGGCGCATGGGACGGCCGGGCACTGTACGGGCGCCTGCGCGAAGAGTACCGGCTGCAGCCGGAGATGGCCGCGGGAAGGTACGTCGTGCTGATGACGTCGCCGGCGGACACGGACGAGGGCTTCGAGAGACTGCTCGCGGCGGCCCGTGAGATCGACAGGGAGCTGTGTGAGAGCCCCTGCGTGCCGGCGGATGCCGGGAGCGGGACCGGGAAAGCGCCGGCGGAAGGCACGGCGGTCCGTCCGGGGCACAGTCCGGAGATGGTCCTGACGCCCGCGGAGGCGGAGGACTGCGAGAAAGAAACGGTCCCCGTCGAAAAGGCGGAAGGCAGGATCTGCGGAGATCTCATTTACTGTTACCCGCCGGGGATCCCTTTGCTGGTCCCGGGCGAACGGATCGGCGCGGAGGAAGCCCGCGCGCTGGCGGCGGAAGCCGCGGAGCTTCGCGGAGTCCGCGAAGGAAAGGTCAGAGTCATCCATGGGTAAGATCTTCGTCATCATGGGAAAGAGCGCGAGCGGAAAGGACAGCGTCTACCGCCGCCTCAGCACGGACGCGTCGCTGGGACTGGCCACCGTCGTGCCCTACACGACCAGGCCCATGCGGGCCGGCGAGACCGAGGGGGTCGAGTATCATTTCGTGACGCCCGGGGCGCTGGAGGAGATGCGCGCCGCCGGAAAGGTGATCGAGTGCCGCGTCTATCAGACCGTGCAGGGGCCCTGGGCCTACTTCACGCCGGATGACGGCCAGATCGATCCGGAGAGCGGGAGCTGCCTGCTGATCGGGACGCTCGAGTCTTATCAGCAGCTTCGCGCGTACTTCGGCGCGGATAAGGTCGTGCCGGTCTAGCTGACGGTAAACGACGGAGAACGGCTGCTGCGCTCGATCGGGCGCGAGATGGAGCAGAAGGTCCCGAACCTGAAGGAAGTCTGCCGGCGGTTTCTGGCGGACGAGGAGGATTTCTCCGAGGAGAAGCTGCGCGAAGCGGGCGTGGAGCTCCGGTTCGAGAACGACGATCTGGAAGAGTGCATTGAACGCGTGCGCGCGTTCATTCTGGAAGCGTCCGCGTGAGGGCGGGCCGTGTCACGGACACGGATTCGTGGTATACTTCATACTGAGGGAGACTGTGAGGTGCATATGATGAGTTTCGCATCCGTTTCTGGTCATGAAGATATCAAACTGAGGCTGCAGGAGAACCTCTCCTCCGGCCGTATCGGGCACGCATATATTTTCGAAGGGGAGGACGCCACCGGACGCGACGCCCTCGCGGAGGCATTTGCCGCGGCGCTCCTGTGCGAGAAGGGCGGGAAGGAAGCCTGCGGGAACTGCCGCACCTGTGTGCAGGTCGCGGGCGGGAACTGCCTCGACCTGATCTACGTCACGGAAGACCCCGAGAAGAAGAAAAAGACCGGGATCATCGGCGTGAAGGAAGTTCGCGGGACGCTCGTGGATCAGGCGTCGGTCCGGCCTTTCGCCGCGCGGTATAAAGTCTTCCTCATGAAGGACGCCCAGAACATGACGACCGAGGCGCAGAACGCGCTGCTGAAAACGCTCGAGGAGCCGCCGGAATACGTGATCATCATTCTGGTCTGCGACGACGCGGATCACCTGCTGCCGACGGTCCGCTCCCGCGCGGAGATCGTCGAAGTCGGCGCGCTGTCCGAAGCCGCGATCCGTAAAGCGCTGGTCCGCGAGGGACTGGCGGATCCGGAGAAGGCCGCGATGTGCGCGGCGCTGGCTGCCGGAGATCTCGGGGCCGCCGAAGCGCTGGCATCGTCGGAGAACTTCGACCGACTGAATCATGAAGTGTGTTCCGCGCTGCGGAACATGGAGCAGATGAGCATCCGCCGCGTGCACGACCTGCTCTTCCTGCTGAAAGACCATAAGGAAAATGCCGACCTCATCCTGCGCATCATGCGGGTGTGGTACCGGGACGTTCTGCTGTTTAAGGCGACACGGGATGTCAGAAGCATCTCGCTGGCGGACGAGTACCGCCACATCAGCCGCTGCGCGGCGGAGAACGACTACCTGAAGCTGGAGAAGGCGATTCAGGACGTCGAGAAGGCGCAGACCCGCCTGAACGCGAACGTGAATAATGAACTGACCATGGAGCTGCTGCTCCTGAGTCTGAAGGAGAATATCAAGTGAAAAGAGTCGTAGGAGTCAGATTTCGCGGCTGCGGGAAGACCCGGTATTTCGATCCGGGCGATCTGGACATCCGCCTGGACGACGGCGTGATCGCCGAGACGGAGAAAGGTCTGGAGTTCGGGACGGTGGCATTGCCGAAGTCGAACCTTCCGGACGAACTGGTGCCGGAAGAGCTGAAGCCCCTGGTGCGGAAGGCTGACGAAGAAGATATCGAACGCTACGCCGAACTGTGCGCGAAAGAGCGCGAGTCGCGCGCCATCTTCGTGGAGAAGGTGAGAGAGCATGAACTGGACATGAAGCTGGTCGACGTCGAATGCAGTTTCGACGGGAACCGGATCATCTTTTATTTCTCGGCGGAAGGGCGCGTGGATTTCCGCGAGCTGGTCAAGGACCTGGCGGGCGAACTCCATATGCGCATCGAGCTGCGCCAGATCGGCGTGCGCGACGAGACCAGGATGCTGGGCGGTATGGGCACCTGCGGGCGTCCGCTCTGCTGCAGCCTGTACCTGAAGGAATTCGCCCCGGTCACGATCAAGATGGCGAAGTCTCAGAACCTTTCGCTGAATCCCACGAAGATCTCGGGATGCTGCGGGAGACTCATGTGCTGCCTGCGAAACGAAGCCGAGGTCTATGATGAACTCAGCAAAAACCTGCCGAAGCGCGGCACCGTCGTCACCACGTTCGACGGCTTCGTCGGCGTGACCGTCGATTCGAATATCCTGCAGCAGACGGTCCGCGTTCTGGTCGATCTGGATCATGACGAAAAGGAGATGCGCGAGTACGCGATCGAACAGCTGAAGTTCACTCCCGGCATTAAGCGTCCGGTGCGGAAGGCCGACCAGCGGCCGGTCGCCCGGTCCGTCGTGGCGCAGGCCGCTAAGGCCGAGGCCAGAAAGCAGGCGGTCCGCGAGGCGGAAGAGCGTGCGGAGACGGCCGCGGACGGCGTGGGAGAGACCGCAGAAGACAGCCGGCCCGCCGAGGACCCGGGCAATGCCGGGACGGAAGGCCGCGAGGGCGGCAGACGCAGACGCTCGAGAAGGCGCCGCGAGCGTTCCGGGGAGAATGCCGCACAGAACACCGCGGCCCCCGCTTCCGAGCGGAACGAAAACAGAAACGAAAGCGCGCGCACACGCGGCGGCGCCGCGCAGGAGCGTGCGAATGACGGCGGAGCGGAAGGCGGGGAGCAGAGATCCCGCCGGAGCCGGAGCCGCAGGAACCGTTCCAGGAACGGGAACGCGGAGCAGGGCGGCGCGAACGCGAACGCCCGCGAGAACCGCAGCGAGAACCGCCGGGAAGGCTCCGAGTCCGGCAGTGAGACCCGCGGCGAGCGGAAACCCGGCGCGGAGCAGGAGAACCGCCCGCGCAGAAGACGCCGCAGAAGACCTTCTTCCGACGGCAGCGGAAACAGCGGCAGGAACGAGGGCCGCGCGGACCGGCAGGGCCCTGCCGGCGGTGCGTCATGAGCGGGACGCTTTACATCTGCGCCACACCGATCGGAAACCTCGACGATATCACTCTGCGCGTTCTGAAAACGCTGGAAGCGGTCGACCTGATCGCGGCGGAGGACACGCGGCACACCCGCGGCCTGCTGACGCATTTCGACATCCACACCCCGCTGACGAGCTACCATGAGCATAACCGCTACGAGAAGGCGGAGGAGCTGATCGCGAAGCTTGAGGAGGGCAGCGACATTGCCCTCGTGACCGACGCGGGCACGCCCGGGATCTCGGATCCGGGCGAGGTCCTGATCGCGGAATGCGTCGCGCGCGGCATCCCGGTGACATCGCTGCCGGGCGCCACGGCGGTGATCACCGCGCTGACGCTGTCCGGCATGGAGATCCGCAGATTCGCGTTCGAAGCGTTTCTCCCGACGAAAAAGAAAGAACGCGAGGCGGTCCTCGCGGAGCTGGCCGGGGAGACCCGGACCGTCGTGATCTACGAGGCTCCCCACAGGATCGCGAAGACGCTCGCGGAGCTCTCCGCAGCCCTGGGCGCGGACCGCAGGCTGGCGCTGTGCCGCGAGCTCACGAAGATCCACGAGACCGTATTCCGCGGCACTCTCGGCGAGGCGGCAGGGCTGTTTGCGGACGGCGGTGTGAAAGGCGAGATCGTTCTGGTCATCGCTCCCGGCGATCCGGCGGCACGCGAGGAAGAGCGGAAGGCGCGCTGGGAGGAGCTCTCGATCGAAGAACATCTCCGAACCTATCTCGCGCAGGGCATGGACCGGAAAGAGGCCATGCGCGCGGTCGCCAAAGACCGCGGAATTTCGAAGCGCGAAGTCTATCAGGCGACTCTGTAAAAAGTTTTATATTGTTTTCAGAAAAAAACACTTTCCTAGTTGTTAAAAATTTGATATAGTTTTTACGTTGGCCTTAGTCAAAAATTTCACAATCACAAACACATTTACACACATTACACACACAATTACTCACACACAACTTAAGGAGGAAGTATCAAATGTCTAAGAAAGTAGTTATTGCCAGTGCAGTCCGTACCCCCATCGGATCCTTCGGCGGATCCCTGAAGGATGTCTCCGCTGCGAAGCTGGGCTCCATCGCGATCAAGGGTGCGATCGAGGCTGCCGGCATTAAGCCTGAGGACGTCGAGCACGTCTACATGGGATGCGTTATCCAGGCCGGTCTGGGCCAGAACGTGGCTCGCCAGGCTTCCCTGGGCGCGGGCATTCCCGTGGAAGTTCCCGCCGTCACCGTGAACGTGGTCTGCGGTTCCGGTCTGAACTGCGTGAACATGGCTGCTCAGATGATCATGGCCGGCGACGCCGACATCGTCGTGGCGGGCGGCACCGAGAACATGGATCAGGCTCCTTTCGCTATGATGAACGGCCGTTACGGCTACAGAATGGGCGCTCCGATGGGTAAGTCCACGCTGGTCGACACCATGGTGAACGACGCGCTGTGGGATGTGTATAATAACTATCACATGGGCATCACCGCCGAGAACGTGGCGGAGCAGTGGGGCCTGACCCGCGAGCAGCTCGACGAGTTCGCGGCCGCTTCCCAGCAGAAGGCCTGCGCGGCGATCGAGAACGGTACGTTTAAGGACGAGATCGTTCCCGTCGAAGTGAAGAAGAAGAAAGAGACCGTTCTCTTCGATACCGACGAAGGTCCCCGCCCCGGCACCACCGCCGAGGGTATCGCGAAGCTTCGCCCCGCTTTCAAGCCGGACGGCATCGTGACCGCGGGCAATGCCTCTTCGATCAATGACGGCGCGGCGGCCCTGGTCGTGATGAGCGCCGATAAGGCTGCCGAGCTCGGCATCGAGCCGATGGCGACGTTCGTCGCCGGCGCTCTGGGCGGCGTGGATCCCTCCATCATGGGCGTCGGCCCTGTGGCGGCTGTCCGCAAAGTCATGGCGAAGACCGGCCTGACCGTGGCCGATATGGACCTGATCGAGGCGAACGAGGCGTTCGCGGCGCAGTCGCTGGCCGTGGCGCACGACCTGGAGTTCGATATGTCGAAGGTGAACGTGAACGGCGGCGCGATCGCGCTGGGTCACCCCGTCGGAGCTTCGGGCGCCCGCATCCTGGTCACCCTGCTTCACGAGATGAAGAGACGCGATGCGAAGAAGGGTCTGGCGACCCTCTGCATCGGCGGCGGCATGGGCTGCGCGACGATCGTTGAGCGCGACTAATTAACTCTTTTACGGACATGATGAGAAGCGGTCCTTTTCGGAGGACTGCTTCTCAAGTCCGCTTATCAGAAGCACAGATCAGGAGCGAACAGAATGGAATTTGTAAAGTATACGACGGAAGGTATGGTCGGCATCGTGACGATCGACCGTCCGAAGGCGCTGAACGCGCTGAACAGCCAGGTGCTCACCGAGATCGAGCAGACCTTTGACGCGATCGACCAGGAAGCGATCCGCTGCGTCATCGTGACCGGCGGCGGCGAGAAGTCGTTCGTGGCGGGCGCGGACATTGCCGAGATGAGCTCCCAGACGAAGGAAGAGGGCGAGGCCTTCGGTAAGAAGGGAAATGACATCTTCCTGAAGATCGAGAGTTTCCCCCTGCCCGTGATCGCGGCCGTGAACGGATTTGCGCTGGGCGGCGGCTGCGAGCTGTCGATGGCGTGCGATATCCGCATCTGCTCGGAGAACGCGATGTTCGGACAGCCCGAGGTAGGCCTGGGCATTACTCCCGGCTTCGGCGGCACGCAGAGACTGTCCCGCATCGTCGGCATGGGCATGGCGAAGCAGCTGATCTTCGGCGCCCGGAACATCAAGGCCGACGAGGCTTTCCGCATCGGTCTCGTGAACGCGGTCTATCCCGCGGAGGAGCTGATGCCGCAGGCCATGAAGCTCGCGAACACGATCGCGGCGAACGCGCCCATCGCGGTGCGCGCCTGCAAGAGAGCCATGAACGAGGGCATCTCGGTCGACATCGCGCAGGCGGTGGCCATCGAGGCGAAGTGCTTCGGCGACTGCTTCCAGACGCACGACCAGATCGAAGGCATGAGCGCTTTCCTCGAGAAGAGAAAAGAGAAGAACTTTATTAATAAGTAAAATTGCCCTCGAAACGCAAATAGTTAAGACTTTTTTCACAAATACACACATCATCTTATGAGATAATGGCGAATAGTTTCGGCTGTCGCTGATCAGAAAGGAGAAATCAAATGAAAGTAGCTGTTTTTGGCGCCGGCACCATGGGAAGAGGTATCGCACAGGTCTTCGCGACGCACGGCGATCAGACCTATATGTATGCGACCAGCGTGGCTTCCGCTCAGAGACACAGAAGCGAGATCGAGAAGAGCCTCGCGAAGAGAGTCGAGAAGGGTAAGCTGGACCAGGCTGAGATGGACCGCATCATGGGGAACCTGTTCTGCGAAGAGATCGAGGCTGCGGCTGATGCCGACCTGATCCTCGAGACCGTTAAGGAAGATATGGCCACGAAGCGCGAGACTCTCGAGAAGCTCGATGAGATCTGCAAGCCCGAGACCATTTTCGCTTCGAACACCTCCGCCTTCTCGATCACCGAGATCGGCGCGGGCCTGAAGCACCCGATGATCGGCATGCACTTCTTCAACCCGGCTCCCGTGATGAAGCTGGTCGAGGTCACCGCCGGCCTGAACACTCCGCCGGAACTCGTGCAGCAGATCAAGGATCTGTCCGTCGAGCTTGGCAAGACCCCCGTTGAGGTGAAGGAAGCCGCCGGTTTCGTCGTGAACCGCATCCTGATCCCGATGATCAACGAAGCAGCTCAGATCTACGCTGACGGCGTCGCGACCGTCGAGGACATCGACACCGCGATGAAGCTGGGCGCGAACCATCCGATGGGCCCGCTGGCTCTCGGCGACCTGGTCGGCCTGGACGTCTGCCTGACCATCATGGAGACCCTGTACTACGAGTTCGGCGACACGAAGTATCGTCCGGCCCCCATCCTCAGAAAGATGGTCCGCGGCGGTCACCTCGGCATCAAGTCCGGCAAGGGCTTCTACGATTACAGCAAGTAATTCGGTTTCATTTCGCATACATGACGCGGACAGGCGCTTTATCTTGTCCGCGTCAAAATGCGGTTTATTAGAGAAAGAAATATGGAGGAATAAACAGCATGGATTTCAGTTTGGATAAGAAGCATCTTCTTGCGCGTGAACTGTTCAAAGAGTTCGCTGAGAAAGAAGTGGCTCCGATCGCTCAGGAAGTTGACGAGACTGAAGCGTTTCCGGTAGAGACCTGCGCGAAGATGGCGAAGGCCGGTTTCTTCGGTATCCCGATCCCGAAGGAGTACGGCGGCCAGGGATGCGACATCCTGACCTACGCGATGTGCGTGGAAGAGCTGGCGAAGGCCTGCGGCACCACCGCGGTCATCATTTCCGCTCACACCTCGCTCTGCATGGATCCGATCATGACCTTCGGTACCGAAGAGCAGAAGCAGAAGTACATCCCGGATCTGGCCAGCGGCCGTAAGATCGGCGCGTTCGGTCTGACCGAGCCCGGCGCCGGCACCGACGC
>JAEEGL011529484.1_pt1 | contig 12010 bp, 11 predicted proteins | sample 9134231 | NCBI WGS metagenome assembly JAEEGL01 (sample SAMN16246548, study PRJNA631951) | gut metagenome | biome: gut microbiome; feature: rumen; material: fiber-attached | host: Bos | place: Iran: Karaj | collected 2018-10
CACCTTTTGATATTATTTTGGGATATTCTGTTTAAGAGATTTGCAAATTCCCGTTTATCGTGCTGTCGATATTCATCTTACTGTCTCAACCCTGACCGATACCGGGAAATTGCCCATTTCAACATTGGGATGAACCAGTGGGTCGAATACAAGCCTTTTTATTTGACCTGCTACTCCGAGGCACGTGGAAACTGTATGCTGCTTGTACCCCAGAAGAAAGGCTACGGTAAGGCGGCAATGAAGCTTGCGCTCGACTTCATACGGACATGGCCTTGCGGTGAAGCAGAATACTGCTGGCTTTTCCATGAGCCAGAAAATGATATCGCCAGAAAACTATACCAGTCTTTCGGATTCGTGGAAGCGGAAAAAAACCGAAGGATGGGATGAAATACCCGCGGTATTGATACTGTAAAAAAAATGAATCATCTCAATTGCAAAAACACTGCAATCATCTATGAAAATGGAGGCATAAAAGGTGCATTTCGTCGATGCAAAAGGAATACTGAATGCCGGTGGTGGTCATTATGGCATGAACATTTATCGCGGCTGTTCACATGGCTGTATATACTGTGACAGTCGAAGCAATTGCTATCAGTTTGACCATCCTTTTGAAGATGTCGAGGTAAAAGCCAATGCTCCTGATCTATTGGAAAAAGCATTAAGAACCAAAAGGCGTAGATGTATGATAGGAACTGGTTCAATGTCCGACCCTTATATGCACTGCGAAGAAGAACTGAAACTTACGAGAAGATGCTTGGAAATCATTCTTAATAATGGATTCGGCGCAGCAATCCAGACGAAATCAGACAGGATCCTTCGTGATATCGATCTCCTCGATGCGATTAACCGCTCTGCCAAATGCGTTGTCCAAATCACACTTACGACCTATGACGATGAACTGTGCAAAATCCTTGAGCCCAATGTGTGCAATACAAAAAAGCGAATCGAAGTCCTGGAAGAAATGCATGAAAGAAATATTCCGACTATTGTCTGGTTGACACCGATTCTTCCTTTTATCAACGACAATGAAGAGAATATATCCTCCATCCTAAATGAATGTGCTAGAGTAGGAGTAAAGGGTATCATTGATTTTGGCATGGGATTGACCCTTCGGGACGGAAGCCGAGAATACTATTACGCCGCACTGGACAGATATTTCCCTGGGTTGAAAGAACGATATATCAAGCAATATGGGAATTCCTATGAATTGCCAAGCCCAAGATCTGTTGAACTGATCCGCTTGATGCGGAAAATCTGTGAAAAAAATGGTATTATGGCAAATCCGGAAGATTGTTTTCAATACATGAACGATCTGCCCGAACCTTACGAACAGATAAGTCTGTTTTAGCAAAGAATGGGAGATGAAGTATGGAATATATCAGGGTAACAAAAGAAAATCTGGAAAAAGAGCATATCTGTTGCGCAATTTCAAACAACAATGATGTTCAGGTATCTTCGAAAAAGAGCTGGCTTGCTGACAGATTTGATGATGGACTCGTTTTCCTCAAAAGCGTTGAGCGCGGAAAATGCTTTATAGAATACATTCCCGCTGCAAAAGCTTGGAACCCGATAGAGGCACCTGACTACATGTACATTGATTGTCTCTGGGTATCAGGCTCTTTCAAAGGACATGGTTACTCCAATGATCTGCTTGAGGAATGTATCCGGGACAGCAAAGCTAAAAATATGAAAGGCATTTGCATCCTGTCTTCTGCCAAAAAGAAACCCTTCCTGGCTGACCCATCGTTTTTGAAGTACAAAGGCTTCTCAGTATGTGACGAAGCAGATAACGGAATTCAGTTATGGTTTTATCCATTTTTCGGTGATGCTCCTGTTCCACGGTTCAAAGAATGCGCAAAACACCCACACGTTTCCCAGGGCGGATATATCCTGTTCTACACAAACCAGTGCCCATTCAATGCAAAATATGTACCGTTAGTGGAAAAAACAGCAGAAAATGCCGGCGTCCCATTCAAAGCAATTAAGATTTCGACCAGAGAAGAAGCGCAAAATGCCCCATCGCCTATCACTACATATGCGTTATTCATCGATGGCAAATACGAGACGAATGAACAGATGAACGATAAACGGTTCTTGAAACTGCTCTCTGCAAAAAGGGCAAAAGAAACTGCGATCGGATAATACTGCAAAACAACTATTCGGAGACAACTATGCGACTGCGGAATAAACCATGGGCTGCGCCGGAATTATCCGCGTGCCCATATTATCTTAATGATCCATTTTCACTTAAGGGAAAGTGGAAAGAACAATTCCAGAATGACAATCCGATCTGGCTGGAAATCGGTTGCGGTAAAGGACTATTCATCGCCGGAATTGCACCAGATACCCCAGAGATCAATTTTATTGGTTCTGACATAAAGAGTCTGATGCTTGCATATGCCAGGCGTAATATTGAAGACGCATTCGGGATTGTTGGAAAAAAAGTCGATAATGTGCGTCTGCTTCCCCTGGATGCGGAAAGGATCAATCTCGCATTTTCAAAAGAAGACAGCATTGATAGAATCATCATTAATTTCCCAAACCCATGGCCAAAAGAGCCGCACAAAAAAAGAAGACTGACGCATACGCGTCAGTTGGTCCAATATCATTCATTTATGGCGGATAATGCAGAGATTCTGTTTAAAACCGACAGTGATTATCTTTTTCAAGACAGTCTGGAGTATTTTAAGGAGGCTGGATTCTCATTGCTGGAAGTTGAACCGGACTACTACAGTTCCCACTCTCTTGATTCTGCAGTTCTGACGGAACATGAGCAGAAATTCCTCGAATCAGGTTTACCGATCCATTTTATCCGTGCGGGGAAATAGCGATATCCGTCAATAACATACCGAATACTTCGTTTTGAATATCATCAATTGAACCAACAAGGGGGACACTTCAGTCCCCCTTGTTAATCTATTATACAGAGTATTCGTTTACCCACCTGTAAGTGATCTGGGCAAAAGCTGCACATGAATATGGCAACGCATTTTCATCAAACCGCACATGAGGGTTGTGAAGAGAATAAATAAATCCATCTTCCGCGAGCCCCATTCCGACATGATACATCACGCTAGGCACTTTTTCAGAAAAATAGGCGAAATCATCAGATCCCTTCACACCGCTGGCATAAGTTGACACACCGTCTTCCCCTACCATTTCTTTGAGGTATCTGCAGATGTCATCACACAGAGTCTCATCGTTATAAGTGATAGGTGTCTGAGAAGTAAACTCGACAACTGCCTTTGCACGGTATACTGCAGCGATCTGTTCGATAAGTTCAACAAAACGCGCTTTGATAATCGGACGTGATGCAGCTGTAAAACAACGAATCGTACCCGTTAATTCTACCTTTTCCGGGATCACATTTGGAGCGGTTCCTGCGTGAATGCTCCCAAATGTAATCACATTGGGATCCAGTGTGTTGATTTCTCTGGTCTGTATCGTCTGCACCGCGTCAATAACTTTGGAAGCAATATTGATCGGATCAATACCTGTCTCAGGTGCAGAACCATGCGAAGCTGTACCGATGATTTCGATACGGAAGATATCACTGCTACACAAATAGTTCCCTTTTCCGACATTGTACTTCCCTGTCGGGAACTGCATTTTTGTATGCATCGAAATAGCTGCGTCCACGTGAGGGTTTTCAAGTACCCCTTTCTCAATCATTTCTATTGCGCCATTAATTGCCTCTTCATCCGGCTGGAAACAAAGACGAACACAACCCTTCAGTTCCTGTTCAACTTCCTTAAGCATCTTTGCGCATATCAACAGAGAGGTGCAATGAAAATCATGACCGCAGGAGTGCGAATTTCCATTCACTGCCGCGAAAGGTTCTCCGCTTTCTTCTCTAGAAGGTAATGCATCAATATCTGCCCTGATCAAGATTGTTTTGCCTTTAGGGTCACCGATATCAGCGATGATGCCGCATTTGCATATTTCCCGATAGGAACAGCCATATTCAGTTAGTTTTTTCTTAATGAAATCTGTGGTTTTAGGCAAATCAAAGCCAATCTCAGGGCATTGATGAAGATACCTCCGAATAGCGATCGCCTCCTCTTTCAATTCCATTGAGCGGGCAAAAAAATCGATCATAATGTCACCTCACAGAGTATCCAGCGTCAATTGCTTGTAATTCCCAACAATGTCGTCAAACCGGTTCAATACGTCTGCTATACCACCTCTGAGGCAGGAAGAAACCGTAAGGTCCATCTTATACCGTAGTTCAGCAGGAGCATTACCGACACAAATCCGGATTCCGGAAGCACTGAACATCTCGATATCACTGAAGGAACTACCGACTGCAATCACTCTTTCTTTTGGTATAGAAAGATAATCACATAGCATCCGCAACCCTGTTCCCTTGTGAACGCCTCTTGAAATGATTTCTAAGCTCTCAGCGTCATGACGCAAATATTGAAAATCGGAAAACTGATTTCCTTCCTTATACTTACTTTGGACATACTGCTCCAACGGGGCAAGTTCCTCAGAAGAACCTGTGAAGACAACTTTATTCCAGTTGCCCCGAACATCCTCCAAGGAACAGAGAACATAGGACAAATGCTGTATGCTCGTTCTTTGTTGAAGTTGTTCATTCATTCTAGCAACAAACACCGACGGTTCGACAGTTATTTCCACTCCAATATGAGGAAACAAATCCATTACTTCAGCTACAACATCAGTGATCGTTTCCTTCAAAGGCTGAGAATAAAGAGCTTTTCCTATATTGAAGTCGAAGATAAAACTGCCATTGCACAGGACAGCTGGATCGCTTATCGGAGTCCATTCAATAAACTTGGAAACTGATTCACTGTTCCGCCCGGTGCAAAAAGTAAACCTTCCTCCTCTGTTAAGAAACTGTTCTATAGCATCGATATTGCTGCGAGGAATGCCATAGCCAGCTTCAAGCAGGGTTCCGTCGACACTGCACACAACAAGATAATCTGAAATGGCATTTTCTGAACTCATATTACTGTTTCCTTATTCTATCCAAGAATTGTGTAAAATATGCCGGAAGGTCCGCACTGAATTCCATATATTCTCCAGAAACGGGATGAACAAATCCGAGGACGCCAGCATGAAGACACTGACCCTCGAACTCCTTTTCTTTTTTCATGGTACCATATAACTGATCTCCCGCTAAAGGGTGACCCAGGTATGCCATATGAACTCTGATTTGATGTGTCCGACCGGTAAGTAAGTGCAGTTCAAGAAAGGAGTATTTTTCTAATTCTTCGATTACTTTGAACTCCGTAATTGCCTGCTTTGAATTGTGTTGCGTCACACAGTACTTGATCCTGTCATTCGGTTTCCGTCCGATAGGCTCGTTTATAACACCTGATGATTCGCGGAAATGACCGTGAGCAACAGCATAATACTTTCTGGTAACAGAATGAGCGGCAATCTGCTCGGCAAGGCGATTATGAGCGGTGTCTGTTTTGGCCACTACCAAAAGGCCACTAGTGTCCTTGTCAATACGATGAACAATCCCTGGCCGTTCCACCCCATTGATTCCTGACAGTTTTCCGGAACAATGGTAAAGTAGAGCATTTACTAAAGTACCGTCGGGATTGCCTGCTCCGGGATGAACGACCATACCTTTCGGCTTGTTAACGACCAGTAGGTCCGCATCTTCATAAATGATCTCAATCGGAATGTCCTGAGGTTCAACATCGAGAGAAACTGGCGGAGGAAGGAGTACATGAATGGATAATCCAGGATCAGCCTTTCTGCTCTTGTCCGCAGGATTTCCATCAATCAGAACAAACTCCTGACTAAAGAGCTTTTGGATAAAATTCCTTGTAAAACGCTCTCTTTCTTCTGGAAATACAGACACCAAATAATTCTGAACCGCCTTATCAAGACGGCCAGTCGAATCAGAACCGAGAATAAATTCAATTGTCTTCGATGTCTTTTCCATTACGGTAAAAAAATAGATCCTCGTCCTTTGAACGCAACGTGCAGACCACCAGTATTGCAACACCGATGTTCACAAGACAATCCGCAAAATTAAAGATCGGAAAATCAATGAACAAGAACATCAGATAATCCGTTACAGAATGAAGGAAGAAACGGTCATAAAGATTTCCAATCGCACCAGCTGCAATCAAAACAAAAGCAGCTTTAATCCATTTGCTCTTGAAACGCTTAAACAGCAACGCGTAGAGCAGGAGAAAGGAGAATACCGAAGAGATAAGACTCAACAGCATCGTATGTCCAGACAGTATCCCAAATGCTGCACCGGTGTTCCCACCCTGAAGGAGCTTCAACCCTATGACTTTAGGAATCAAAACCAAAGCATTCCCGTCAGAAAGAAATTTCTCTGCCAGGGCTTTCAAGACTCGATCTATGCCAACAAGGGCAAAAACAGTTAGAATAGAATTCATTTCTTTTAAGAATGCAGCGGTGCAGATGACAGCACCGCTGCATAAAACATTATCCTTTATTCGTTCAGTATAAACATACAGAAAGGACAAAGAGTATGAAGGCTGAAAGGGAAAAGCATTCCGTTTCCCTCTTCCGATAACAGACGAAGTCTTAGTCAAACACTTCTATTTTGTAAAATCAAATTTGTCACCGAAATCGAGATTGCCGAAACGGGACTTGCGTTCTTCAGCAGGTTTTTCTTCAGCTGCTGCCCGAGGAGCAAAACCCTCATAACGGAATTCATTGACCTTCTCTTCCGCTTCGTCAGCTTCTTGTTTCAATTCTTCCACTGCTTCATTAACGAGTTCATCTGCTTCCTCCACTACGGGATCAGCAGTCAGTTCCGGTTCCGGAGCGACTTCTGCAGCGGGTGTCTCCTCGACAGGTACACTGTCCTGCTCAACAGGCGCTTCAATTTCTTTTTCGGCAAGTCCGGACTCAATATCGTTCGGCAGTGAGTTCAAAACTGCCAAATGGGACTTATAGATGTCAAGCACTTTATTCTTGAATTTTGCAACTTCCTGCTGCATGCGCAGATAGTTCTGTTCTTCAGTAACCACGCGGTTGTTAGCGCTCTCGAGAATTTTCTCCGCTTTCTGCTGAGCATCTCTGATAAGAATCTCACTGGTCTGTCTGGCTTCCCCGAGGAGGCTCTCCTTCATTTTTTCAGCATTGAGTAAAGCATTCTGAAGAAGCGTCTCTTGGCTTCTATACTCTTCAAGCTTTTCTGCGATCACGATCATCTTGCTCTCAAGATCCTTTTTCTCGCGGGTAACCTTTTCAAGAGCCTGATCTTTTTCCTGAAGCATGGATACTGTTTCCGTCTGAAAAGCTTCAAGTTCGCTGGCGACCTTCTTCAGAAACGCATCAACGTCCTCGACAGAATATCCGCGACGAACAGTCTCAAAGGAAGTTGTACGAATATCTTTTGCAGTTAACATGTTCAAATCTCCTTCACAGATTCAATCATACAGTCTTAAAAATATACGCCGCTGTTCTCGAGTTCGTCCAAGATATCACCCACAACACCAACATTATAAGGAGTGATAATGAATGTACTGTTTGCAACACGCTTGATCTGTCCGTCAATTGCATAGGCAACGCCACTGAGGAAGTCAAGAAGTCTGCGCGATACTTCTTTGTTTGTAGACTCAAGATTCAGAACAACAGTCCGGCGATTGATTAGATGATCTGCGACAATACTTCCGTCTGCATATGCTTCAGGCTTAACAAGAACAACTTCCAACTGCGTAGTCGCATTAATGTTCACGATCTTATCATTCTTCTTCTCAGATTTTTCTCTTGCTTTTCTTTCCTGAGGCTTAGAATCTTCAGTCTCAGTCTCGAAATCCTGGAAATCATCAGAGACCTGTCCCTCTTCATTTTCGAAGCCGAAAAATTCTTTTATTTTATCAAACATCACTATCCTCCCAGTAATCCATTAAACTCTAATAATTATCCCTTTTTTCCATGGTAAAGTCAATAAACGAGGCGTAAAATATGGCTGTTGAGAATAGTTCCTCCATATGCAGAGCGCCCTTCTGGTTCCAGTCTTTTCTTTACCTATTCCTTTTCTTTTTTCCAAAGAAACCCTTGACAAGCAGCATGCATAGAGTATAAGATTTTCTGGTGAAGCGGAATTGTGTAAAGGTAGCACGACAGACTCTGACTCTGTTTGTGAGGGTTCGAATCCTTCTTCCGCTACCAACGTGCCGTTGGATCATGATCCAATGGCATTATTATTCGGGGTGTGGCTCAGTTTGGTAGAGTGCTTGGTTCGGGACCAAGAGGCCGCGGGTTCGAATCCCGCCACTCCGACCAGTTAAAACCGTCGTTATGACGGTTTTTTCTTTATGTCCTCTCCCCTGATTAATGGAATGATTATGCTGTCTTGCTTTTTCGAAATTGTCCTTTATAATATTTGTGATAAGAATACAAGTACAATTCGTTGACGGAGGTTTTTCATGCCAGAATTCACCTATGAGATCGTTGAACAGGTCGGCGTTCTTTCCCAAAACACAAATGGATGGTCCAGACAGATCAATCGGATCAGTTGGAACGGAAGAGAGCCCAAATATGATATCCGCGACTGGGCACCGAACAATGAAAAAATGGGAAAAGGAATTTCCCTCTCTGGCGAAGAACTCCAGATCCTTAAAGAAATCCTAAACAGCATGGATATTTGAAGATGATGTACACGGAAAACCACGAGAGATTTCTTTCAATTTTTCAGCAGTATGTGAAACGAGAAGGGTCCGACGCATTACTTGACTGGATGGAAAAACGGACCGATTTTTTTGAGGCTCCTGCGAGTACAAAGTTCCATGGCGCTTGCAAGGAAGGTCTTTTGATTCATTCTCTTAACGTGTATGACCTGTTGAAAAAAAGAAACGATACAGATCATGCTGATAGTGAAGAAACGATCGCCCTAGTAGCCCTTCTTCATGATCTGTGCAAGACGAATTTTTATAAAGAATCATCCCGGAATGTGAAAAACGAGAAAACCGGTCAGTGGGAGAAGGTTCCATATTACAGCATTGAGGATCAGTTCCCCTATGGGCATGGGGAAAAATCCGTTTATCTCATTGAACGTTTTATCCGGTTAAAGCCTTTTGAAGCCATCGCAATCCGCTGGCATATGGGCGGTTTTGATGATAATGCAAGAGTTGGCGGGTATAACGTTGCAAACACATTTACGAAATATCCGCTAGCTGTGAAACTTCATCTGGCAGATCTTGAAGCAACTTATCTGGTCGAAGGCGGAAACCGGTCCGTCTGACTAATTCGTGCTGATTGCAGCCCTGACAATTGTCAGTGGCTGCTTTTTTGTATTATTATGTGCCGTGCTTGATGTATATAGTTCTGTGCCTCTTAAGAAAACAGCTCTATACCTTACGAACCTCCCCTGAACCAAGAAAGAAATATCAGCTGCCTGATTTCAGACAGCTGATATTTCTTCTTGTTATGAAACAGTTATTTTTCATCGGGTGAAACTAACTCTTCCAGATTTGAATCATCTTTTCTGTAAGCGATTTCCACCCCAGCTCCTTTTGCCGGATAGCCTACATTGTAACCAAGCCTGCTTTCCAGTTCGCTTACATACTGCCTCAGGGCAATGATCTCATTATCTCTCTGGGAAAGTGAGATATCTCTTCTAACCAACTCACCGTTCATCGTATTGATCCGGACTTCATATTCGAGAACCTTGTGACGGGCATCACTGATTTCCTGTTTAGTCTGATTCATGATCACATCGCGTCTGCGCAATTCTGCAACAGCGCTGTTGTAACGCTTGACCACATTCTCAATAATCTGTCCTTTTTCATCAACTTCCGCCTGGAGGTTGGCGGACCGCTTCTGCAATGCCTGAACCGCAGAGCGGAGCTGATTGATCTGTTTCCCGAAGAGCTGATTCTGCTGATCAATCTGATCTTTGAGTTTAGAGATATTCGACTCATAATCCGCAATCTCTTTCTCATGAGAAGATTCCAGTTTCTCAAGGCTCTCTTTGTACTGTTCGTACTGCTTTTGAAGTCTTCTCTGGAGATCACGTTTCCCGGATTCGTGGTTTTCCTCAGTCTCAGCAAGACTCTGCTCGAGCCTTTGCATCAACTCGCCATAACGTTCCTGCTCCTCCTGCAGCTTGGTTTCCCACTGCCTGTCGCTTTCGTCACGGTTCTTCTTCTCTTCCTGATACTGAAGTTCAAGAGAACTAATCTTCCCTTCATAGAAATTCTTTTTCTCACGGTACTGATTCAGAATCGAGAGTACTTCACGTTCGCGACGGGCGACTTCATCCTCATATTTTTTCTGGAGTGCAACGATACTTTCTTTATACCCTGCAATCTCAGACTGATATTGCTCAAGCTCGGCGCTTCTCTCAGCACTTTGAGACTTTTCATTCTCTACACTGCTTTCGAGATGATTGATATTCTTTTGATAATGATCGATTTCTTCCCGATATTCCTGGAGTTTTGCGATACTAAGCGTACGAAGATCCTTTTCCGACTCATACTTCTTTTCAAGTTCCGCAATATTCTCCTCAAAAGCGGCAATTTTCGCAGCATAGTCATCACGCAAATCAGAAATAGCTTTTTCCTGATTCTGCCTGCTGATCTGATAAGCTTTCTGCAGTTCGGACAATTCCTTCTGGTATTGATCCATATCTGCAGCATATTTCCCGCGGACTTCAGCGAGACCGGTTTCTGCCTTGGCTTTCTCCTCCTCGTTCTGCCGTTTCAGTTCTTCTATATTGAACTCATAAGCACTGATCTGTTGTTTGTGCTGGGATTCCATCTCTTTCAGATCAGACTCGTGATTCTCTTTTTCAGCCAGATACTGCTTACGTAACGTGAGCATAGCAGTCTCATAGCGGTGAAGTTGCTCCTCATGCTTCTCTTCCACTTGCTGAAGATGAAGTCTGGACGCTGCAGATTCTTCTTCGACCTGACGTTGAAGCTGTTCGATACTATTCTGAAAACTCTCAACCTCTCCGGAATGCTGGTTCCTGAGTTCTTCGATACTTTGAGCATAAGAATCCCTTTCTTCAAGCCGTTTTGACTGAAGTTCATTAAGATTCTGCTCGTAATTTTCTTGTTTTTTCTGCAAGTCAGAAAGAGTCTTTTCGTAATTCTGTCGTTCCTCTTCCTGTTCTTTCTCAATCCGGGTCAGTTCTGCCTCGTATTTGCCTATCTCCTCTTTGTAAGAACGAAGTTCCTGAATGCTTCTTTCATAGAGAGTAATTTCATCATTGTATTTGCGCTCCAGTTCGGAGATACTGCTTTCGTATTTAGAGACGTTTTCCTGATTCTCACGTCTGAGTTGCTCAACAACACTCTCTTTTTCAGCTAGTTGCTTTTCAAAAGAAGCCCGAACGTTCTGAATCCCACCATCATACTGAGCAGCCTTGCTACGATAGACCTGCAGTTCAGAAAGCACATTCTGAAGATTCACTGCTTCGCGCTCGTGGGCTCCCTTAAGCTGAGAAATCTCATCCTCAAACTCCCGGATTTTATTCTGATGCTCAGATTCCAGTTTTTCCAATTCCTGAGCCTTCTGAGATCTTTCTGCCAAAAGGGTATCTTTAAGTGTCTGAAGTTCGCCTTCATGCTGACGATTCAGTTCCTCCAGATCAGAATCCCGTTTCGAATCGAGCTCCCTGAGAGATGCTTTCAGCGCAGAAACCTCGGCATCGTATTCATCCTTGCGTTTATCCAATACAGACTGAAGCAAAGAAAGCCTGCGCTCATACTGTTCCTGCTGCTCGCGGGCTTTTTCGACCATCGTCTCCTTCTCCTCCAATGAGGTGCGGAGATCCAAGATTTGTTTTTCCTTCTCGGATTCAGTTTTATCAACGAGCTTACTTGTTTCGACCAGTTTAGTGCGAAGATCGTCAATCAGTGCAGCACTGTCTGAAACTCTGCGTTCATACTGCTCCTGTTCTTCTTTTGCTTTTTCAACAAGTGCTTCTTTCTCTTCGAGAGAAAGGCGGAGGTCCATAATCTGTTTTTCTTTCTCCGCTTCTGTTCTGCCAACAGATTCAAGGCGCTCATTCTGCGAAGCGAGTTGGGAGCGAAGCTCA
>JAEEGL012747776.1_pt1 | contig 12010 bp, 11 predicted proteins | sample 9134231 | NCBI WGS metagenome assembly JAEEGL01 (sample SAMN16246548, study PRJNA631951) | gut metagenome | biome: gut microbiome; feature: rumen; material: fiber-attached | host: Bos | place: Iran: Karaj | collected 2018-10
CCTCGCAGGCGCGACAACATCGACCAAGTTCCTTGTGACCAAGTTGAAAAACAACGTATCCACCGAGTTCTACGTCAAGGCACTGGTAGACGGCAAGCTCACACCTCTCAAGCGTCCCGCGACCCGCACCACACGCGCCGGCATGAAGCCGACTGTCACCGTTACCACAGGGCAGGCGGCGCTCAAGTGGACAAAGTACACCGACTGCAAGGCAAGCGCAACGAAATACAAGGTAGTCCTCGTTGACGCAAGTTCCAAGCAGATAGACAGCCGTGAGACGAGCAATCTCGCCTTCACATGGAAGAGCAGTGCTCTCAAAAAGGGCAGTAAGTACGGCTTCTATGTAGTGCCCTATGTGAATGGTGAATACATCCCCTTCGGCCTCTCCCACGCAGAGGACAAGGCAAATGTAGTAATGTTCACCGCTAAGTGATAATAAAGCAGGACGATGAAAGTCGCCCTGCTTTTTTCATATTAAGAGGTTATCATCATAACACAAAAACGGCTGCGCGATGCGCAGCCGTTGATCTTATCGGGAATATCAGTCTTCGCCGGTCTCTGATATCTTTCTGGCATTTTCCTTCTCTATATCGGGGAAGAAGGAGAGCACGGGCTCGGTGTCCTTGCCCTTGATGCGGCGATCGATGTAGCTGAGCGTTATCTTCCTTACGAGGGGAGCGAGCGCTACCACGCCGATAAGGTTGGGTATCATCATCATGCCGTTGAATGTGTCGGAGATGTCCCATGCAAGGCTCGATGTGAGGACAGCGCCGGATATCACCATAAGCGTGAATATTGCCTTGTATATCTTCACGGCAGTCTCTGCCTTGTCACCGGCAAGGTACTCAACAGCCTTTGAGCCGTAGTGCGACCATCCGAGGACGGTGGTGAATGCGAAGAGCAGTATCGCGCAGGCGATGAACGCACGGCCTATCTCGATATTGCCTATCTTGAATACGGTGTTGAATGCCTCTGCTACAAGCGTGGAGTCATCGGATGTGACAGCCGCTCCTGTGGTAAGGTCTATCACGCCGGATGTGAGTATCGTGAGCGCGGTCATCGTGCAGACTATCATAGTGTCCGCAAATACTTCGAATATGCCCCACAGACCCTGCTTTACAGGCTCTACCACATTGGAGTTGGAATGGACCATTACCGATGAACCGAGACCTGCCTCATTGGAGAATACGCCTCGCTTGCAGCCCATGGTTATGACTGTCTTGAGCGTGAGGCCGCTCGCTGCGCCCCATGCAGCCTTGGATGTGAATGCGCTGCCGAATATTGCGGCGAATGCACTGCCGATATGTGTTATGTTCACAAATATTATTATCAGAGAGCCGAGCACGAAAAGCACTACCATAAAGGGCACGATCTTTTCTGCCACCTGTGCGATCCTCTGTATGCCGCCTATTACTATGACACCGACGAGCACCATGAGCACGATGCCGACGATCAGCATATACAGAGTGACCGATGCGCTTTCATCTGCGGCCTTGTAGAGTACGATATCCGAGAGCGCCTGTATATTGAAGGCGGAGGTGAAGTTCTTGACGATCTTGTTCACCTGACCCATGTTGCCTATACCGAATGAAGCGAGCACTGCACATACAGCGAATATCACCGCGAGCACGCGGCCTGCGCCCTTCATGCCCTTGTAGCCGCCGAGACCATCCTGCAGATAGTACATAGCGCCGCCCGACCATTCGCCGCTCTTGTTCTTGCGGCGGAAATATATACCGAGCACGTTTTCTGAAAAGTTGGTCATCATGCCGAAGAACGCAGCTACCCACATCCAGAATACAGCACCCGGGCCGCCCGACATTATGGCAGCTGCGACACCTGCGATGTTGCCGACGCCGACTGTCGCCGCAAGTGCGGTACACAGTGCCTGGAACTGTGAGATCGAAGCCTTTTCCTTGGTCTTGCCCGTGACTTTTCTATCAAACAGACTGCCAATGGTCTTTTTCAGCCAGTGACCTATATGAGTCACCTGGAAAAAGCCGGTGAATCCTGACATTATCACGCCTACCGCGATAAGAAGCCATACACCGATGGTAGTCCATACAAAGGTGTTCACTGCATCATTTATGTCCGTGATGCTGTTAATGAAATTGTTCATTTGTCACTCCTCCTCCGTGCAATGCACACACATACACATTTAGTTTAGCATAAATACGCCGTTTTGTCAATACGCCGTATGACCAAATGCTCACATATAGAGGTGTTGTCGGGAAACTTAGGATAATATGCACAATATAGTTGACTATTACCCGTTGAATTATGTTAAATAAAACCCAATATATTTAAATTTCATACAAATTTACTTCATAAACATATGGTATAATAACTTAATAATTTTAGACAGGAAGTCTATGTATGTAGAGGAGGAGTTTTCAATGGCAGACGAAAAGAAGAGCTTCCTTCAGGAGTTCAAGGAATTTGCTCTCAAGGGCAACGTTATGGACATGGCGATCGGTGTCATCATAGGCGGTGCGTTCGGCAACATTGTTACCGCGCTTACCAGCAGCTTTATCAATCCTCTGATCGGCCTTATCACAGGCGGCGCTCAGAAAGATGAGAACGGTCAGATCATCGTTTCCGCGGGTTCATGGTCTGTAGGCGGCGTCGAGTTCACATACGGCGCATTCATTTCAGCAGTTATAAATTTCCTTATACTGGCACTTATACTTTTCCTGCTGCTCAAGGCTATAAACAAGGCAAGTGCGGCTGCTGAGGCTGCTGCAAAGAAGCTCAAGAAGGAAGAAGAGGAAAAGGCTGCCGAAGAAGCTGCTGCTGCTCCTGCAGAGCCTTCTAAGGAAGAAGTTCTTCTCACCGAGATAAGAGATCTTCTCAAGAACAAGTAAAATACTCCGCAGGGGTCTGCACGGCTGATCCCTGCGGTTATACTATACGAATGGTCATGACAAATTTCAAGGAGGGTCTCTATGCTCAATAAGGATATCAACAGCAAATTCGGCAAGGAAGGTCTCACATTCGACGACGTGCTTCTCATTCCCGGCAAGTCGGAGGTAACTCCGAATATGGTGAGCCTGCGCACGAGACTGGCGGGTGACATCTATCTCAATACCCCTATAATCACATCCGCTATGGATACCGTTACGGAATCGAAGATGGCTATTGCCATCGCCCGTGAAGGCGGCTGCGGCATAATCCACAAGAATATGCCCATAGACAAGCAGGCTGAGGAAGTGGACAAGGTAAAGCGCTCGGAGAACGGCGTTATCGTAAATCCCTTCTCTCTCACCGCAGACAACACCGTTGCAGAAGCAGACAGGCTCATGGGCAAGTACAAGATATCGGGCGTGCCTATCGTAGATGAGAAGGGCAAGCTCGTAGGCATACTCACCAACAGGGATCTGCGCTTCCTGCGCGACTTCGATATTCCCATCAGAGACGTTATGACAAGGGAGAACCTTATCACAGCACCTGTGGGCACTGATCTTGAGGATGCTCAGAAGATACTCATGACACACAAGATAGAGAAGCTCCCCATAGTTGATGAGAATGGTCTGCTCAAGGGACTTATCACCATCAAGGATATAGAGAAGGCTGTACAGTATCCCAATTCCGCAAGAGACAAGAGCGGCAGGCTCCTCTGCGGTGCAGCTCTTGGCATTACCGGAGACGTGCTCGACCGTGCAAAGGCTCTGCTCGATGCTCAGGTGGACGTGCTCGTTCTCGATTCCGCACACGGACATTCCAAGAATATATTTACCTGCATCGACAAGATCAAGAGCGCATTCCCCGAGGCTCTCATAATAGCGGGCAATATCGCCACCGCTGAGGCTGCAAAGGATCTTATCTCCGCAGGCGCTGACTGCATCAAGGTCGGCATAGGCCCCGGCTCTATCTGTACTACGAGAGTAGTTGCAGGCATAGGCGTGCCGCAGATAACCGCAGTATATGATGCTGCGTGCGTAGCTGCAGAATATAATATCCCCGTTATCGCAGACGGCGGCATCAAGTATTCGGGCGATATTGTAAAGGCACTCGCTGCGGGCGCAAATGTGGTAATGCTCGGCTCTCTGCTTGCAGGCTGCGATGAAGCACCGGGCGAGACAGAGATATATCAGGGCAGATCCTTCAAGGTATACCGCGGTATGGGTTCGCTTGCGGCTATGGCAAAGGGCTCATCCGACAGATATTTCCAGGAGGGTGCGAAGAAGCTCGTTCCCGAGGGCGTAGAGGGTCGTGTTCCTTACAAGGGATATGTGTCCGATACAGTATTCCAGCTCGTCGGCGGTATCCGTGCAGGCATGGGCTACTGCGGCTGCGAGACCATCGAGATGCTGCATGAGAAGGCAAAGTTCGTCCGCATCACAGGCGCAGGCCTCAAGGAATCCCATCCTCACGACATCTATATAACCAAGGAAGCACCTAACTATTCGGTACATGATTCATTCTGATATATCAAGGAGGAATAAGTATGGATATCAAGGCAAAGATCGAAGAGATCGTGAACAAGGCTAAGTCCGACCCCGAATTTCTCAACAGTCTCAAGGAGGATCCCGTAAAGACGCTCGAGAACGTAACAGGTCTTGATCTTCCCGACGATCAGGTGAAGGCTGTCGCCGAGACACTCAAGGATAAGCTCGGCAGCGAGGTCGACACTGCAAAGATAGTCGAGGCTGTACAGGCTAAGCTGGGTGAGAACGCTGTTAGCGGTTTCATCTCGGGCATATTCGGCAAGAAGTGATACATTGCGGGGCTGCAGAAAATGCAGCCCTTTTTTTCTGCGATTTTTATTGGTAAAAATCCACAAATATTTGAATAAAATTTTTCATTGGAGTATATAGTTTTATTTCGGAAAAGTGTAGAAAATTTTTGCAGGATATGCTATAATGATAGAGTATACAGTTGCGCTCGCATTGTGCAGAGCAGATCCTGAAAGGATTTTGAATATGGATAAGAAAATACTTGTTGTCGATGATGCAGCTTTTATGCGCAAACTCATCAGGGAGACTCTTATCTCCGGCGGATATACGGATATTGTTGAAGCGGCAGACGGCGCAGAAGCATGCGAAAAGTACTATGCTGACCGCCCCGATCTGGTGATCATGGACATAACTATGCCCAATGTCAGCGGCATCGAAGCCCTTCATGACATAAAGGAGAAGGATGCGGATGCCAAGGTCATCATGTGCTCGGCTATGGGTCAGGAGAGCATGGTGGTCGAGGCTATAAAGATAGGCGCGCTTGATTTTATCGTCAAGCCTTTCAAGCCTGATCTTCTCCTTTCAGCCGTAGAGAAGATATTCGAGGAATGATATGCGCAGTATGGATGAACTGTCTCCGCTGCACTTTGATGTGCTCAGGGAGATAGGCAATATAGGACAGGGCAATGCAGCAACGGCCCTATCCGCTTTTTCGCATAAGCTGGTGACGATAGATGTCCCGCAGGTGCGTGTGCTCGACATCAATGAAGCAGTGGAGTATCTTGGCGGTCCCGAGAATGTGGTGACTGCTATACTCCTTCGCCTCAGAGGGGATATATCCGGCATGATGCTCACCATCATGGGCACGGATTTTGTGGGCGACCTGCTGAATATGGTGCTTGGAAACGCACCGGAGGATCTCTATGGCCTTGATGATATGCAGAGCAGCTTCGTGCAGGAAATGGGGAATATCCTGTCGGGCTCTTATCTCAATGCCATATCTGCGTTGTCCGGTATGACCTCAGAGGTAACAGTGCCGTCGGTCACCACCGATATGGTGGGGGCTCTTCTTGCTGTGCCCGCAGTAGAATATGCGGAGCTCGGCTCAAAGGTGATGTTCATAGAGGACAGGTTCACCTTTGCAGACGGCTTTGACGAGAATGAGCGTGTCAACGGTTCTACCGTTCACTGCAATATGATACTTGTACCTGAGATATCTTCATTGGAAATGCTTTTTGACAGGCTGAAGGTGGACGAATGATCACGGTTGCGATAGCCGATCTTGCGGCAGTACGCGGAGACAGCGGTGATGTCATCGTCACCTATGCGCTTGGCTCCTGCGTCGGGGTTTGCCTATATGACAGGAGGACCCGTGTATCGGGTATGGCTCATGTCATGCTCCCTTGGAGCAAGGAGGCATTTAAGGGTGACAATATGCGCAGGTATGCCGATACGGCTTTGACGGAGCTTATCGGTATGATGGTGTCTCTCGGTGCGGCCAAGTCCGATATATATGCTAAGATAGCGGGCGGAGCACAGATGTTCGGTGCTGTTTCGGGCACATTCAACATAGGAGAGAGGAATATCGCGGCTGTTCATCATATACTTGGAGCTTATGATATACCGATAGTTGCAGAGGATGTCGGCGGCACATATGCAAGGACGCTGTATCTCCATACAGATACGGGTACCGCAGAGGTCAAGACTGCGGCGCGCAGGATCATCGTGCTGTGACATCGGGCAAGAGCGATTTGACGGCGGATCGTGCCTGATCTGCCGTCCGAATATTTTTTGGAGTATCTATGACTGACATACATGATCCGAGACGGATCGAGCTTTCACTGACAAAAAAGTTCTGTAAGAAGATATGGAGCCGCTTTATCAAGGGCATCAAGACCTACGGCATGATAAAGGAAGGCGACAGGATCGCTGTATGCATTTCCGGCGGCAAGGATTCCATGCTCCTTGCAAAGTGCATGCAGCATCTGCAGAAATACAGCGATTTCCCGTTTGAATGCGAGTATATCGTGATGGATCCGGGCTACTCTCCCGCAAACAGGGCAAAGATAGAGGAAAATGCGGCTATACTGGGGATCCCTGTACACATATTCGAATCGCAGATATTCGATACCGTGGTGAATGTGGACAGGAATCCCTGCTATCTGTGTGCGAGGATGCGCAGAGGGCATCTCTACAGCTATGCCGAGAGCCTGGGCTGCAATAAGATAGCGCTGGGGCAGCATTTCGACGATGTGATAGAGACTATCGTCATGGGTATGTTCTACGGCGCGCAGGTGCAGACGATGATGCCTATGATACACAGCAGCAATTTCACGGGGATGCAGCTCATACGCCCGCTGTATATGGTGCGCGAGGCGGATATAATAGCGTGGGCGAGATATAACGGGCTTGAATTCATACGCTGTGCCTGCCGCTTCACCGAGAAGGTGGAGAACGATGAGCAGAGCTCGAAGCGTCAGGAGATAAAGGAACTGCTTGCGCGGATGCGTGAGAAGGATCCGTGCATAGATATGAATATATTCCGCTCGGTGGAGAATGTTAATCTTGAGACTATCATCTCCTATCACAAGGGCGATGAATATCACAGCTTCACTGAGAATTTCTGACCGTCGGGGCGCAAAGTTTACAAATAATATATTGAAATCGGCGGCCGGATATGTTACAATTATCAAGGATATCTGCGGAGAGGAGCGGGTAGTATCAAGATCAGCATTTTTGAAAGATCAAGCATAAGAAATCAGATCGTTACGATGTTTCTGATAGTTATGCTGCCTACATTTGCCGCAAGTATCTTTCTGCTGTACGGAATGAGGAGCATCACCAAGAACAGATCGCTCGAATCGGCGCAGGCCAAGTCAGACTCGCTTTCCTACTGGGTCAGCGAGATAGTTTCTGTTGGCGAGCAGACGGTGGAGAATGCCGCATCCAACGGCACTATCGTTGAATTTGTCACAGGCGAGCACGATGATGCGGGCAGTTATTACAGCTTCTATTCGGAGAACAGGATGGATAAGCTGATAACGATACCGTCTATGGCAGAGAATGTGTTCATATACGTTGACCGTCCTGATTTCGTGGTAGGCTCGTCCTTCGTGAAGCTCGACGAGGAGACACGATATTCCACATGGTATCAGAAGGCGAAATACAGTTCCGCACCCATGTGGGATGTGATAAAAGACCCGTTTGCAGGGGAGTACAAGCTGTGCTGCATATGTCCGATAAAGGACGGCAGTGAAGCCGTGGCAATGGCGGTGGTCAGCTTTTCGGACCGCTGGCTCGAGAATGTGCCGATAAATGAGGCCATGAGATATTCCTTTGCCATAAACGGCAAGGTGTACTACTCGAATGCGCCGAATATACAGCCGGGAGATATCATATCCGACAAGGCCGATTACGATGAGAGCAAGGATTACAACACCTACGACCAGGGACTGTATGGTGTCAGGGGATATGCGGTGACGAGAAATATCCCGCTCGGCTCGAACGTGCATCAGATAGCGCTGTTCCTGCCGAATGAGTATATAGCATTCGAGCTTGACAGGCTGTCGGTGATCTACGGCGGTTACTGCGCATTGATGGTGGTGCTCTCGCTGCTGACAATACTGCTTTTCACAAGCACCTTCTCCTCAAGGATAAAGTCACTGAGCGACAAGATGCACAAGGTGGCAGACGGCGATTTCACAGTGTCATTCAATGACAGCGGCAGCGATGAGATATCGCTCCTCTGTGAGGACCTTACGCTGATGATCGCGAATATGCAGAAGCTCATCAACGACAACTATGAGGCCAAGCTTCAGGGCGAAGCGATAAAGCTCACTCAGATGGAGGCGGAGTTCAAGGCGCTGTCGAGCCAGATAAATCCGCACTTTCTGTATAATACACTTGAGACCATACGCATGAAGGCGTATGTAAACAACGACAAGGAAACGGCCGATCTTGTCAAGAAGCTGGGCAAGTTCATGAGGCGATGCCTTGAGTTCAAGGACGCAGAGGTGACGCTCCAGTCCGAGCTTGAATTCACCAAGGCGTATCTCGAGCTTCAGTCTGCAAGATTCGGCGACCGTATAACATATCATATATATTCCGAGGTCAGCGGCGATTATATGATCCTTCCCCTGCTGATACAGCCTCTCGTGGAAAATGCGTTCGTGCACGGCGTTGAGGCGTCAAAGGGCGGCGGCAAGATAGATATAAAGGTGGTATACCACAACGAATTTGTGTATGTCGATGTCACCGACAACGGACAGGGCATGTCGGAGGAAAAGCTGCAGGAGCTCGAACACAAGCTTGAGGTCAGCGATACCTCGTCGGGCAAGAGCATAGGTCTCACCAATGTGCATAAGCGCATAAGGATGTATCACGGTGAGAAGTACGGCATGAAGGTAAGATCCACCGAAGGTGAGGGCACGACCATAAGGCTGACTCTGCCCCGTGAGCCCAAGACAGGTCTTATGGGCGACAGGAAGGGCACAGCGCTGCACAGTGCAGCTGCGAAATGATGAAGGGAGGATATCCGTGTGCTGAAGGTACTGCTTGTAGATGATGAGCCCAATGTCAGGGCAGGTATACGAATGATGATCCCATGGGTCGAGATCGGCTGTGAGGTCATAGGTGAGGCGGACGACGGCGATGACGGCCTGACCAAGATCATGAACTTACATCCGGATATCGTTATCGCGGATATCAAGATGCCCGGCAAGACAGGCATAGAGATGACCGAAGCAGCAAAGGCGCTCGGCTTCAAGGGCAAGATAATAATACTGTCGGGCTATTCCGACTTCTCATATGCAAAGGATGCTATAGCGCTCGGCGTTGAGAACTTCATACTCAAGCCTGTGGATGAAGATGAGCTCACCGAGGCGATAGACAATGCCGGCAAGAAGCTCACGAAGGAACGTGAGCACAGCATAAGGCAGCAGATAGGCAAGGAATATATCAACGAGCAGATGATAATGGGAGTATTCTTCGGCAACGAGGAGTATATCGCACGCTTTGAGAGCGAGTACGATCAGCTCGGGTTCATGACTGCCATAATCGCTGACAACAGCGACAGCGGCGGCTCGGTATATGCCGATGTAAGGGCGTTCTTCGATACAGTCGCAAATGTGGATATAATCAGGATAGATATATCCGGAGTGCTCGGCGTGCTGTTCAAGAGCTGGAACAGGTCGGATGTGTATTCCGTGCTCAAGAAGCTCTATGATTCGCAGGGCGGCAAGGTATATATCGCCTGCGGCGACTATGTGCTCGATGCCCGCTCCGTAAGAAATTCCTATGCTTGCGCGGATTATCTCTACCGATCGAAGTTCATATACGACGACGGCACTGTTGTCACATCAGAGGATATACACCGTCATGAGGACGATCCGCCCGATTATCCCGAGAGAGTATATGCCTTCATGGAGATAAACGACATAAACAAGATGTGCAGCCTTATAGACAGCTTCATGCAGTCGCTGCGCTTCATGGGGAATACCCCGGAGAAGGCGAAGGTTAGCTGTATCACGCTTGTTATGGAGATACGCGCAAGGATCGTAAGGACGGTTGCCGACAAGAAGCCGGAGACGCTTATCACCGATGAATTCATGCATAAGCTCGAAGAGTCGCGCACGCTCCGTGAGATGATCGAACAGATCAAGAAGGTGCTCTGCGACGTATCGGATATGTGCTTTGCGAAGTCCACCCGTTCCAATATGGAGCGCGTGGTGCAGTACATCAAGACCAACTACGACAGAGAGCTGCGTCTTGAGATGCTCGCGCAGATATTCGGATACAACAGTGCATATCTCGGAAAGGTGTTCCACCAGTATACAGGCGAGAACTTCAACAATTACCTTGATAATATACGCATCACCGAAGCAAAGAGGCTGCTGAAGGATGAGGATTACAAGGTCTACGAGGTTGCCGAGATGGTCGGATACCGCAATATCAATTATTTCCACAATAAATTCAAGAAGTCTACGGGTATGAGCCCCAAGAACTTCAAGAATCAGTACGGTTCGGATACGGATGGAGATGACGATCCGGATACGGATGAAGAATGATCCCGTGCTGCTGCGAAAGGAATGAAATCATGTATAAGATCGTGAGAAAGAAAGTCCTCAATCCCACCGTTATACTGATGGACATAGAGGCGCCCGCTGTTGCCAGGAAGGCAGAGCCGGGGCAGTTCATCATCCTGCGCGTGGATGCTGAGGGCGAGAGGATCCCTCTTACAGTAGGAGACTATGACAGAGAGAAGGGCACAGTCACCATCATATTCCAGGTGGTCGGTGCTACTACGGAGAAGCTTGCGCATCTGAACGAAGGCGACAGCATCCAGGATTTTGCAGGCCCTCTCGGCAATCCCACTCATGTTGAGGGACTCAAGAAGGTCGCAGTAGTAGGCGGCGGCGTAGGCTGTGCTATCGCATATCCCGTAGCAAAGAAGCTGCATGAGACAGGCTGCGAGGTGCATTCCGTAGTAGGCTTCCGCAATAAGGATCTTGTGATACTTGAGGATGAGTTCAAAGCCTGTTCCGATAAGTTCGTGATGATGACCGATGACGGTTCATACGGCACAAAGGGTCTTGTCACGAATGCGCTCAAGGAGCTTATAGACAGCGGCGAGAAGTATGATGAAGTCATAGCGATAGGTCCGCTGATAATGATGAAGTTCGTTGCTGCCGTGACCAAGGAATACGGCATAAAGACTATCGTATCCATGAATCCCGTTATGATAGACGGTACGGGCATGTGCGGCGGCTGCCGTCTTACCGTGGGCGGAGAGACTAAGTTTGCCTGTGTTGACGGTCCCGAGTTTGACGGACATCTGGTGGATTTTGATGAGGCAATGGTCAGAGGCGCGATGTACAAGCCCTTTGAACGCGAACAGCATGAAGAGACCTGTCGTCTCTATGCGGACTGATGGAGGTGCATCATGGCTAATATGTCTCTTGTGAAGAATCCTATGCCCTCTCAGGATCCGAATGTCAGAAACAAGAATTTCAGCGAGGTAGCACTGGGCTATACCGCCGAAATGGCAATGGACGAAGCATCCCGCTGCCTGCAGTGCAAGACTGCAAACTGCGTCAAGGGATGTCCCGTCAATATAGATATCCCCGGCTTTATCAAGAAGATAGCCGAGGGCGAATTTGAGGAAGCGTACAAGGTGATATCCGCATCCTCCTCGCTCCCCGCAGTATGCGGACGTGTATGTCCCCAGGAGTCCCAGTGTGAGGGCGTATGTGTAAGGGGCAAGAAGGGAGAGCCCGTAGGTATAGGCAGACTTGAGCGCTTTGCTGCCGATTGGCACAATGAGCATGTCACCGAAA
>JAEEGL013225885.1_pt1 | contig 12010 bp, 7 predicted proteins | sample 9134231 | NCBI WGS metagenome assembly JAEEGL01 (sample SAMN16246548, study PRJNA631951) | gut metagenome | biome: gut microbiome; feature: rumen; material: fiber-attached | host: Bos | place: Iran: Karaj | collected 2018-10
GAAGGGTGTGCGCTTCACGGGCATCCTCTCGTGTGTGCTCATGCTGGCGGGCGCCGCAGTTGTTTATGGAGTGATTGCCTTCACATCGCCCGACCCCATGTGGGATGTGCCTTTGTTGGGCACTGTCAAGCGTCAGGTGGCACTGGCTTCGTTAGGATTCGCCTTCTTTGGCATTGGCTACGAGATGTGCGGCATCACTGTCTCTAAAGTGGTGGTGCGCTGGTTCTCGGGCAAGGAGATGGCGCTCGCCATGGGACTGCAAGTGTCGATGGCAAGGTTAGGCACTGCATTGGCATTAGGCTTCAGCCCTATCATTGCCCTCAAGTGGGGACTTTCGTTCCCCATACTCATCGGCGTATTCTGCGTGTGCGTAGGCCTCATAGCCTACCTCTACTATTGCACGATGGACCGTCGTCTCGACAAAGTCACAGGCCAAGTAGCCACTCAAGACGAAACTGCCGAAGACGAGCAATTCCACTTTGCCGACATGAAGATTACCATCAAGAATCCGGGCTTCTGGCTCATCACACTCTTGTGCTTGTTCTACTACTCGGCCCTCTACCCCTTCCTCGACTTCGCCACCAAACTCATGATTTCGAAATATGGCGTCGACGCTCACCTGGCAGGTCTCATTCCCGCCATCCTTCCCTTCACCTCTATCGTGCTCACGCCACTGTTCGGCGCATGGTGCGACAAGAAGGGGCGCAGTGCTACGATGATGCTCATTGGCAGTGTTATGCTCACGCTGGTGCTCGTCGTCTTTGCCATGCCCAGCAACTTCAGCGCGCTGGCCGTCACGCTCATGTGCATCCTGGGCATTGCTTTCTCGCTGCTGCCTGCTGCACTATGGCCCGCCGTGCCCAAGATAGTGCCCATGAAACAACTGGGCACCTCCTATTCTATCATCTACTACATCCAGAACATCGGACTCATCTTGGTGCCGATTCTCATTGGCAAAATCAACGAGAACAATACCACAGCTGGTGTCACCGACTACACCCCATCGATGTGGATTTTCACTGTGATAGGCATCCTCGCCATCATCACATCGGTGCTGTTGCTCAGGGCCGACCGCAAGCACAACTACGGTCTCCAGCTCCCCAACATTCAATCCTGATTATCAGTTGACTGATGACTGATAACTGATAACTGATGACTGATAACTGATGACTGATAACTGATAACTGATAACTGATAACTGATGACTGATGACTGTTGACTGATGTCCGACATAAGTGGATGCAGGTACATAAAACAAAAAAGTCGCCCTTCTTCAGAGCGACTTTTATTGTTGATAGCAGCGTGTGGCGAACACACGCACTTGTGCCGATTAGTTTTCAAGTTTGTGAATAATCAAGCCAGAGCGCAGTTTGGGTTCAAACCAAGTGGCCTTGGGAGGCATGATGTTGCCAGTATCGGCAATGTTGATGATCTGGTGCATGGTTACAGGATAGAGCGCCAGCGCCATCTTCATCTCGCCAGAGTCAACGCGATTCTTGAGTTCACCCAGGCCGCGAATACCGCCGACGAAGTCGATGCGCTTGTCGGTGCGCAGGTCAACGATGCCCAGAATATCACGCAAGATGTAGTCCGAAGAAATCTTCACATCGAGCACGCCGATGGGGTCGTTGTCGTCGTAAGTGCCCTCTTTGGCAGTGAGTGAATACCACTTGCCGCCAAGATAGAGCGAGAAGTTATGGAGCTTGTTGGGACGATATTCTTCAGTTCCTTTCTCTTCAATGTCGAAGTGCTCGGCAATCTTATCGAGGAACTGCTGCTCGGTGAGGCCATTCAGGTCTTTCACCACACGGTTGTAGTCCATCACTTTCAGGTGCGACTCGGGGAAGCACACTGCAAGCAGGTAGTTGTATTCTTCGGTACCGTTGTGGTTAGGATCGGCCTGTGCTTTCTCCTCGCCCACATGAGCGGCTGCTGCTGTGCGGTGGTGACCGTCGGCAATGTAGAGATAAGGTATAGCATCGAATGCAGCAGTGATGGCATCGATGGTTTCCTTATCGTTGATGCACCACAAAGTGTGACCGATGCCATCTTCTGAAACGAAGTCATACTCAGGTTCGGTTGCCTTTGTGCGATTGATGATGTCTTCAAGTGTTGCATTATCGGGGAAAGCGAGGAACACCGGTTCAATGTTAGCGTTGTTCACGCGAATGTGCTGCATGCGGTCGGTTTCTTTCTCACGACGTGTCAACTCATGTTTCTTGATGTTGCCGTTGATGTAGTCCCACACGCTTGCGGCTACCACGATGCCATACTGAGTGCGGCCATCCATGGTTTGAGCATAGATGTAGTAGTTATCCTCTTTATCCTGAATGAGCCAACCATTTTTCTGGAATTTGGCGAAATTCTCGACAGCCTTGTCATAGACTTTGGGATCGCTTTCTTCAATGGGATAATCAAAGTCGATTTCAGGTTTGATAATGTGGTACAGCGATTTCTCGTTGTCGCCTGCTTCCTGACGGGCTTCTTCAGACGAAAGCACGTCGTAAGGTTTCGATGCTACTTGTTCAACAAACTGTTTGGGAGGTCTCACACCTCTGAATGGTTTTACTTTTGCCATGATAATTAGTAATTTAGTTGTTAAAAAATTTATGATAGTTGTGTCTTGTTACGAAAGATGGTCTGCTTGCGGTCTGGCCCTATCGACACGATGGTGATGGGCACTCCGAGACGGTCTTCAAGGAATTTGATATAGTTCACAAACTCCAGTGGCAACTGACTTTCGTCGGTCAAATCAGTGAGGCTCGTGTTCCAGCCTTTAACCTCGGTATAAATGGGCTTGATTTCACGATCGATCGAGTACGGGAAATCACGAACGATTTTGCCATCAATCTCATAGGCATCACACGCCTTGATGACCTCGAACTGGTCGAGCACATCACTCTTCATCATGATGAGCTGTGTTACTCCATTAAGCATGATGGTGTAGCGCAGTGCCACAAGGTCGATCCATCCGCAACGGCGCTCACGGCCAGTCACAGCGCCATATTCATGACCAATCTGCCTGATTTGGTTGCCTGTTTCATCAAAGAGTTCTGTGGGAAATGGACCACTGCCCACGCGCGTACAGTAAGCCTTGAAAATACCGTAGACTTCACCTATTTTTGATGGCGCTAAGCCAAGACCAGTACATGCGCCGGCACACACCGTGTTAGACGATGTGACAAACGGATAGGAACCAAAATCGATATCAAGCATTGAGCCCTGTGCGCCTTCACACAGCACCCGTTTGCCATCGGCTAAAGCATGATTCACAAAAAACTCGCTATCGATGAGGTCAAACTGCTTGATGTACTCAATGCCCTCGAACCACTTTTGTTCAAGTTCTAATTCACTCACCTCCATGCCGCAAGCCTTGAGAAGCGTGAGATGCCGCTTTTTGGCAACAGCATATTTCGCCTCAAAATTTTCGTTGATATCACCCACCCTGATTCCGTCACGACTGATTTTGTCGGTATAGGTGGGGCCAATGCCCTTACCGGTTGTACCAATCTTGGTGCTGCCTTTCAGCTGCTCATAGGCACTGTCGAGCAATCGGTGTGTGGGCAGAATGAGATGTGCTTTCTTTGAGATTTTAAGCACTCGTTTAATATCTACCCCACTAAGCTCAAGCGCTTGTGCTTCTTCCTGAAACAGGATTGGGTCAAGCACCACACCGTTGCCTATTACATTGATTTGCTTATCTTGAAAAATGCCCGATGGAATTGAACGCAACACATAGTGTTTCCCGTCAAATTCCAAAGTGTGTCCTGCATTAGGTCCTCCTTGAAAACGAGCAACTATATCATAACCAGGGGTCAAGACATCCACAATCTTGCCCTTGCCTTCATCGCCCCATTGAAGTCCTAATAAAATATCAGCTTTCATTTTCGGTTCTGTATTTTTTGTTTTACATTGACAGTGTTTCTTTTTTTCTGCTTACGGGCACAACTGTTGCACACGCCATAAACGCACATCGAGAAGTGATCTGAATGAAATGCATTATAGGTGCGGGCATTCATGTAGGCCGATAAATCGTAATCTTTCACTTCCTTGATTTTGCCGCATGAGCTACAAATCAAGTAGGTATAACTCACTTTGGTAATGCGCTCATATTTCATTTGAACGCCATCAAGGAACAATTTTCTCAAGATGCCGGCAGCAATAAGCAACTCCACCGTGTTATACACAGTGGCACGGCTCACATGGTACGACTCCTTTTCCATCTCATCGTTCAACTGCTCAATGGTGAAAGTGTGAGGCAGCAACAGTATCTTTTCAAGTATGGTGAAACGCTCTGGCGTCTTACGGTAGGAGCCAGATTCAAGGAAATCGGTGAACTTTTTTAATATTGCAGTATTGCTGTATTGTTCGGTCATCAGTGTTTAAAAGTAGTGATACAAAGTTAGCACCTTTCAACAAGAATCTCAAATTTTTAAGTCATTATTTCACAAAAAACATTTTTGCAAAAGCAAAGGCCAGGTTAAGCAACTGCTTTCCTGACCTTTAAAACTATGTATCGGGCTATCGCCCAGAACCATCAGAACAGACTTTCGGGATAAACCCCTTGCTCGTGAAGCTCGGCAAATTTTTGAACCACACCGGCACGATCCTCGCTATAGGTAACGCCAAACCACTTCGACTCGGTGGTGAGCACTTTCACCTTGGCCTTACCATTTACTATGAGTTCGTTAACAAGCGACGGAATGAAGAACTCAGCCTTGGGCTTATCGATGTTTTCCTTAAGGAACTTGACAAAGAATTCTTCACTGTGCTTGAAATAATCGGGAGTAAATCCCCAAAAGTTCATCGACACGGGAGTGTCGGCAGGCAAAATAATCTCTTTGTCGTTTTCATCGACAAACGAGATTTCGTGATTCTCGTTATAACCGATCTTGGTACGCTCCACAATGGTGGTAAGATATCCATCGACCGTTTCACACACGCCACGCGACACTGTGCCGCTCTCACTCATGGTGTTGCCCACTTTAAAGCCCACCATCGAATAGGCACCAGCCGAATTGCCTTCAAGCGACATCAATTCTTTTGCCATCACCTCAAAACTGTTGCGGCCATAAAAATCGTCGCTGTTGATGATGGCAAAAGGTTCGTTAATCACATCCTTACCCATGAGCAAAGCATGGTTGGTGCCCCAGGGCTTTGTGCGTTCAGGGGGGCAAGTGAAGCCTTCGGGCAAATCATTCACCGACTGGAAAACAACTTCTGTCGGGATATGATTCTCATATTTCGACAGGATTTTCTCTCTGAACTCGGCTTCAAAGTCCTTGCGAATCACAAACACCACCTTGCCAAATCCGCTCTTGATGGCATCATATATCGAGTAGTCCATGATGGTCTCGCCATGAGGGCCAAGTCCATCAAGTTGTTTCAAACCTCCATAACGGCTGCCCATTCCGGCAGCAAGTACAAATAATGTGGGTTTTACCATAACAGAATTCATTTATTAATGATTATTTGAAAATGTGATTATTCACATCGACGGGCACCATCGCTGATAACCACATCAATGATTACGGGCTCATGGCCATATTTCTCATTGAACCTGGTTTTAGCGGTTTCCACAAAATGGTCGTACAGTTCATCCTTGACAAGGTTGATTGTGCAGCCGCCAAAGCCGCCACCCATGATGCGCGAACCGGTCACCTTGCACTCCTTGGCAATATCGTTGAGGAAGTCGAGTTCTTCACAGCTCACCTCATACTGTTTCGACAAGCCATAGTGGGTTTCATACATGAGTCGGCCCACCGTTTCATAGTCACCTCTCTCAAGCGCATCGCACACATCAAGCACACGCTGCTTCTCGCCAATGACATACTCGGCACGCTTGTAGTCCTCTTCGGTCACATCGGCCTTCTTGGCATTGAGCATGTCCATGGTTGCATCGCGCAGGGTCTCAACGCCCAGTGTGGCTGCCACACGCTCGCACGACTCGCGACGCTTGTTATAAGGTGAGTCAACCAGTTCATGTTTCACCTTTGAGTTCACGAGCACCAGTTTGTAGCCTTGCGGATCAAAGGGGAAATACTCATATTCAAGTGAACGGCAGTCAAGACGCATCAGGCAATTCTTCTTGCCAAATACCGATGCAAACTGGTCCATGATGCCACAATTCACGCCACAGTAGTTGTGCTCAGTGCTCTGCCCAATCTTGGCGAGTTCAAACTTATCGATCTTGTTCTCGTTAAAGAGGTCGTTGAGCGCATAGGCAAAACACGACTCGAGTGCTGCCGACGATGACAAACCTGCACCAAGAGGCACATTGCCGGCAAAAACCGTGTCAAAACCCTTCACGGTAAAACCGCGCTTGATCACTTCACGGCAAACGCCAAAAATGTAGCGGGCCCATTGCTCCTTGGGAGCATCGGCCTCTTGCAGCCCAAATTCGGCTGATTCCTGAAGATCGGCCGAGTAAACGCGCACCTTGTCGGTGCCATTCACATTGATAGCCGCCATGATGTACTTGTCAATCGCTCCTGGAAAGACAAAACCTCCATTATAATCGGTGTGTTCTCCAATGAGGTTAATGCGACCCGACGAAGCATAAAACACAGGATTTGTCGCAAATCGCTGTGCAAACTGTTTCGCAAGAAGTTCTTTCATAAATTGAATGATTTTATAGATTAATTACAACAATGATTTGACTTTTTCCTCAAGTGCTTCTTTTGATGTCGACCCCACATTGCGGTCAAAGAGTTTACCATCCTTGAAGAACAATACAGTGGGAATGTTGCGAATATTATACTCGGCCAGAAAATCGGCACCATCGTCAACATTATATTTGCCGATAAGAACCTTGCCCTCATATTCCTGAGCTAGTTCGTCAACAATGGGAGCAATGTGTTTGCAGGGACCGCACCAAGGCGCCCAGAAGTCAATCACCACAGGTTTTCCCGATTCAATCTCTTGAAAAGCATTAGTGTCGTCAAAAATAAAAGCCATATTAGTAAGTATTAATTGTGATTTTAGATAATTTGTTTTGCAAAGATAATATAAAAATGTGTCAATTTGAGAAATTTCTTCCGAAAAAAATTCTCAGAAGTTTACCTTATAGTTCAACCCCATATCATCGATAAGTTCCATCAGTTTCCGGTCGATGGGCAATGTGTATTGTGACTTGAGGTCAACATAATTGCTCTTCTCATTATCATAGACCCTGAAATACAGGTTGCAGTTGTTCACTTTTGCCTTCTTGCCCACTACGGTCTTGAGCATCTGCATATCATGAATCTGGCTTTCGTTCAAGTCAATTCTGATGCGGTTTACAAGTTTACCCTTGACGTCAATGAGCGAATCCATCTTCAATATTTCAAGATTGATGCGATCATTATACTTGCTTCTGGTAAACTTGCCGGTAATCATGATTGGTGTGCCAACTATACCGTAATTCCGAAATTCTCTGAAATTATTGCCAAACAACGCCAACTCATAGCTACCCGTGAAATCCTCAATGGTCATTTTCCCGAAATGGTCACCGCGTTTCGTCGGCAGTTCTTCATAGCTTGTGATGATTCCGCCAAAACGCATGACCTTGTCGAGTTCATTCATTTTGTTTTTCAGGTCATCCAATTTCACATCAAAGGCATACTCTATTTCAATATAGTATGGATCTAATGGATGGGCCGACAGATACATGCCAACCAGTTCGCGTTCCCGGCGCAGCCGTTCCATATCAGGCCATTTCTCAGCCTTGGGTATCGATGGTTTCTCTACAAGCGTGTCCATGATGTCGCCAAAGAGCGTATTAGACTGCTGCAGCTTGTCGTTCTGGTAATTCTGTCCATAGCGCACTATAATCTCGCTGAAGGTCTCGTCACGGTGATTGGTCTCGAAAAATACTTCACGAGAAATTTCCTCGAAACAGTCAAAGGCACCAGCAAGCGCAAACGACTCAATGGCTTTGCGGTTGCACGACGATAGATTGACGCGCTCCACAAAGTCGTAGATGTTCTTGAAGGGTCCATTCTGGTTGCGCTCGTCGATGATGGCATCTACAGCATTGGCGCCCACACCTTTAATGCCGCCAAGTCCGAAACGGATGTCGCCTTGTTTGTTGGCACTGAATGTCTTGAAACTCTCGTTGATGTCAGGACCTTTCACCTTAATGCCCATAGAGCGGCACTCGTCCATGAATTTCGAGAGTTTTTCCACATCGCTCAAATTGCGGCTCAGCACTGCGGCCATATACTCCGACGGATAATTTGCTTTCAGATAGGCCGTTTGATAAGCCACCCAACTGTAGCATGTGGCATGACTCTTGTTGAAGGCATAGGATGCAAACTTCTTCCAGTCTTCCCATATTTTGTTGAGCACCTCTTTCTTGTGGCCATTCTTTTCGCCGCCCTCATAAAAGAGGCCTTCGAGATGGTTCATCTTCTCGATTTGCTTCTTGCCCATAGCCTTGCGCAATGTGTCGCTCTGACCACGGGTAAACCCTGCCAGCTGGCGTGACAAGAGCATGACCTGCTCCTGATAGACGGTGATGCCATAGGTGTCCTTCAGATACTTCTCCATGCAAGGAATATCATACTCGATGGGGGTTTCGCCATGCTTGCGTGAAATGAACTGTGGGATGTAGTCCATAGGACCAGGTCTGTAAAGTGCATTCATTGCAATGAGGTCTTCAAAGGTGGAAGGCTGCAACTCGATGAGATACTTCTGCATACCTGGCGACTCGAACTGGAAAGTGCCTGTCGTTCTACCTTCGCAATAGAGCTTATAAGTAGCGGGATCGTCGATGGGAATCTTCTCGATGTCAATATCAATGCCTTTAGTGGTCTTGATATTTTCAATCGCCTCTTTGATGATCGACAAGGTTTTGAGCCCCAAGAAGTCCATTTTGATGAGGCCAGTCGACTCGATGGTGCTTCCCTCGTATTGCGTGACAATGAGTTTGGAACCGTCCTTATCGGTGGCAGTGCTCACAGGCACCCAGTCGGTGATGTCGTCACGACCGATGATGACACCGCAGGCATGCACACCCGTGTTGCGCACATTGCCCTCAAGTTTCTCGGCAAACCGGATGGTCTCCCCTACTCTCGGGTCTTGGTTATTGAGTTCCTTGGCAAAGTCGGGAAATGCCTCCAGGCAGTTCTTGATGCTCACCTTCATCTTTTTGCCATTTTTCTCAGGCATATCGTTGGGCCTCGATGGGATGAACTTGGCGAGGCGGTTGCTCTCGGCAACCGAGAGGTCTTCGACGCGAGCCACATCCTTGATGGCCATCTTGGCTGCCATGGTGCCATAGGTGATGATGTGAGCCACTTTTTCGGCCCCATATTTATCGGTCACATATTTCAGGATGGCCGCACGGCCGTCATCGTCAAAGTCCACATCGATATCGGGCAACGAGATGCGGTCGGGGTTCAAGAATCGCTCAAACAGCAGGTCATACTTGATAGGGTCGATTTTGGTGATTCCCAAACAATAGGCCACTGCCGAACCAGCCGCCGATCCGCGGCCGGGACCCACCGACACGCCCAGCGAAGGTGCTACACCTATGTAGTCCTGCACAATCAGGAAGTAGCCCGGGAATCCCATCTTCTTGATGGTCTCAAGTTCAAAGTCGAGTCGTTCCCTATGCTCATCGTCCATGTCAGGCCACACTTTTTTGGCACCCTCATAAACGAGGTAGCGCAAGTAATCGTCTTCGGTCTCAAAACCTTCAGGCAACGGGAAGTCGGGCAAGATAGGGGCATGGTCAATGCTGTAGAACTCCACCTTGTCAAGAATTTCATTCGTGTTCTGCAAGGCTTCGGGCACATCGCCAAACACCTCGTTCATCTCTTCCTGAGTCTTGAACCATTCCTGCTTAGTATAGCTCATGCCCGAATTCTCCTCATTGATCTTCTTGCCCGTATTCACACATATCAGTCGTTCGTGGGCATCGGCATCTTCTTCGTTAGTGAAGTGCGAGTCGTTGGAGCAAATAAGCTTGACGCCTTCTTCATGGGCTATCTTCATCAGCTCGGCATTCACTTCCTGCTGCTTGATGAAGGTCTCGTGATTGGCACGCGGAACGGTTGCCTTGTGACGCTGCAGTTCCAGATAGTAGTCTTCGCCAAACACACGCTTGAACCAGTGCACCACCTCACGGGCACCTTTCAGGTCGCCATGCATGATGAGTTGTGGCACTTCACCACCCAGGCAAGCCGAGCAGCAAATGATACCTTCGCTATATTTCTCAAGGTCGGCCTTGTCGGTTCGGGGATGCCAGTAGAAACCGTCAATCCATGCACGCGAAACTATTTTAACGAGGTTCTTATAGCCCTGATAATTCTTGGCAAGCAATATCAAGTGATAACCTTTGTCGTTCTTATCTAACTGGTCTTCTTTGCTCTTCTTGGCAACATAGGCCTCACAACCGAAGATAGGTTTGAAACGTGAGGCCTCGACCTGTGAAACCTCATTCTCAAGCGACTCACGAGCGGCGGCATCGGCATCATCGCCAAGCTCCTTGAGTTGCTTTTTCAAATCTTTAATCTTTTTATTCTTGTCACTATTTACCTTTTCGGTATAATCGAAGAACTCCTTGATGCCAAACATGTTGCCATGGTCGGTGAGCGCCATGCCACGCATACCATTGTCAACAGCCTTGTCGACGAGGCTCTTGATGGGCGCTTGCCCGTCGAGGATGGAGAACTGCGAGTGAACATGCAGATGAATGAATGGAATCATATATAGAAATAATGTGTGGTTTTGGGTTAATGATTGAGTGTGTAAAGTTACAATTAATATCCATTAAAAACCGTTTTTTTGAGCGGAAGTTATTAACAACCCTTCATTTTTTATCGGCCAATTTTCGGCACGCTGTTGCAGGTGCTTTCGATGCCGATAAAATGGTGAATTCTTCCAAGAATTAAGGGGCTTCTTTTGGCAGTTCAACAATAATTTGTAATTTTGCATTTCATATAACACCTTATAAATTATTCTATATGGAAAAACCTGAAAACAATGCCATTCAAAACGATGCGCGATACTTAGACTTGCTATCTCGCAACTTTCCTAACATTGCCACCGCCTGCACCGAGATTATCAATCTTGCGGCCATCCTGAACCTGCCCAAGGGCACCGAACACTTCTTGGCCGACCTGCACGGTGAGTACGAGGCTTTCCAACATGTGCTGCGCAATGCTTCGGGAACTATCAAGCGCAAAGTGAACGAAATCTTTAACGAAACACTCAGCGCTCGCGAACGCAAAGAGCTGTGCACACTCATCTACTATCCTGAACAGAAAATCAGGATTGAGAAAAAGAAGATGAAAGATCGCATCGAGCTCAAAGACTGGTATTTCATCACCATCAACCGACTGGTGAAGGTGTGCCGCAATGTGTCGTCAAAGTACACCCGCTCAAAGGTGCATAAGGCGCTGCCACAAGCATTCTCCTACATCATTCAGGAACTGCTGCACGAAAGCACATCCGACCCCAACAAGCAGGGTTATGTCGATGTGATTGTGCGCACCATCATCACCACCCGCCGTGCCGATGAGTTCATCATTGCCATGTGCAACCTCATCCAGCAGCTCACTATCGACCGCCTGCACATCTTGGGCGATGTCTACGACCGTGGTCCCAACCCCGACAAGATCATGGACATCTTGTGCAACTACCACGACTTCGACATCCAGTGGGGCAATCATGACATCCTGTGGATGGGTGCTGCTGCCGGCAACGACTGCTGCATTGCCAATGTGCTGCGCAATAGTTTGCGCTACGGCAACCAGGGCGTCATCGAAGATTGCTACGGCATCAACCTGCTCCCGCTTGCTACCTTTGCCATCGATGTCTATGGCGATGACGACTGCATTCAGTTCCTGCCCAAAGGCACACCTAAAGATCCCGCCATCAGGCGAGCTGCACGCCTCGTTTCACAAATGCACAAGGCCATCAGCATCATTCAGTTCAAGCTCGAGGCTGCTGCCATCAAGCGTCGCCCCGACTTTGACATGAACGACCGGCTGCTGCTCCACAAAATCGACTATAAGAAGAAAAC
>JAEEGL013448352.1_pt1 | contig 12010 bp, 10 predicted proteins | sample 9134231 | NCBI WGS metagenome assembly JAEEGL01 (sample SAMN16246548, study PRJNA631951) | gut metagenome | biome: gut microbiome; feature: rumen; material: fiber-attached | host: Bos | place: Iran: Karaj | collected 2018-10
CACGTGAAGAAGCACAAGAAGGACCCGCCGCACGGGGGCGTGAAGGCCGCGATCCGCAACGGCGACTGGAACGTCTACGGCTTGGAAGTGACGGAGAAGGAGTTGATCTGGAGTGTCAACGGCGTGGAGACCTTCCGCTATCCGAAGATCGACTGCGGCGATCCAGACCAATGGCCGTTCGGCAAGCCGTTCTATTTCCTGCTGGACATGCAGCTCGGCGGCAAGTGGGTCGGTGAAGTGGAGGTTTCAACCCTCCCGGTCAAGATGTACATTGACTGGATCCGCGTCTACGAGTAGTCGTTCTCAATCAGGGGAGCTCCCAACATGGAAATCAAAATCATTCAAGGTGACATTACCACCCTGGAAGTGGACGCCATCGTCAACGCGGCGAATCAGGTGATGTTGGGCGGCGGTGGCGTTGACGGCGCAATCCACTACGCGGCGGGCGACGAGCTATACGAGGCGTGCCTCAAGGTGCCGGAGGTGCGGCCAGGCGTTCGTTGTCCGACGGGCGAGGCGCGGATCACGCCGGGCTTCAAGCTGCCCGCGAAGTTCGTCATCCATACCGTTGGTCCGATCTATCGCGACGGTCAGCACGGCGAGCCGGAGAAACTCGCCGCCTGCTACCGCAACTCCCTCGCCCTCGCGGCGGAGAACGGCTGCCACTCCATCGCCTTCCCCTGCATCTCCACGGGCATCTACGGCTACCCGAAAGAAGATGCGGCGGCAATCGCCGTGCGCGAAGTCCGCGTGTTTCTTTCTAGCACCGAGTCGCAGTCTGGTAGGGCGCGCTCGCCGAGCGCGCCGCAAGGGGAGGGTCGCGCTCCCGCGCGACCGCCGCAAATGGAAGTTGTCTTCTGCTGCTTCTCCTCTCGTGACGCTGCAGTGTACGAACGGCTTTTGAAATGAAGGTAATACGAAATGCGGGAGAATGTATTGATGAGCAAATGGTTTTGTGTACCATTTTTTGTGCTGTTGGGGGCTACCACTCTTTTTGCAAAAGAGTGGTATGTTGATGGTGTCAACGGTAATGATAGTCGTGACGGAGTGTCTTGGCTGAATGCGAGAAAAACGATAAGGTCGGCATACAATTCTGCCTCTGATGGTGATATAGTGCATGTTGCGGATGGCGTTTACCCCCGGATTTCGCTCAGCGGCAACAAGTCGGTGGTTATAGAGAGTGTTGGAGGATGGGAACATGCGACCATAGATGCAAATCGGGAAAATAGGTGTGCATACCTTGGTGACAACGGCGAAACGAACATAGTTTTACGTGGTTTTACGTTGACGAATGGATTGAGGGATGGGTCGGGAGGTGGTGCATACTATGGAACCCTTGAAAACTGTCGGCTTCTGGGCAATAAGTCTGTGAGAAGTGGAGGGGCAGCGTATGGATCAAGTCTCTACAACTGTCTCGTTATCAGCAACGAGGCGCAGAATTGCGCCGGTGGGGTATGTGACGGGAAGATGGTTTCATGCAAGGTTGTCTCAAACGTTGCGACAAATTCGGGAGGTGGATCTTATGGCGGGGTTGCGGTGGACTGTGTCATCTCAAGCAATTATTGTGGAAGATGTGGCGGCGGAGCATATGAAACCATTCTTTCCGGATGCACGTTGTCTGGCAATTCCTCCGGGAGCGCAGGTGGCGGTGTGTATGACGGAAAGATGATTTCGTGCAAGGTTGTCTCGAACGTGGCGACGAACTGGGGTGGCGCATTTTACGGCGGTGTAGCAGAAAATTGTGTTGTCGCAGGCAATTGTTGCGGGCGGTATGGGGGAGGTGCCTACGAAACAACTCTTTATAATTGTACGGTTTTTGGAAATTCGGCGGGGCTTGGCGCTGGTGGAACATACGAGTCTGCGGCGACAAACAGCGTTATATGGGCGAATGTCGTCGGCAGGCAGGTGCGCAATTACACCCGTGGCGCATTAGGATATTGTGTTGCCTATCCTCTGCCAGAAGGAGAGGGAAACCGTTGTGACGATCCCCGCCTGTTTTCCATCGAAGGTCTTGACGGGCGTATCTGCGAAGGCACCCCATGCCTTAATACAGGCTTCAATGCGGCCGTTCACGAGTCCTATGACGTGTCAGGAGCCTCTCGCATCCAGCAGGGAACGGTTGACATAGGTGCGTATGAAGGAGTTGTGGATGATACCGGCAACAGAATATGGGATGCAGAAAAGAAGTTGTCCGTAAGGCCTGGGGCAAAGTCATCTTTTGCTTTTGAGGATGGCAGCAGGGCTTTTGTCTTTGGGATCGAGCCGTTGACGGCGAATGATTTCGCGTTGATTGACGACAACGGTACTCGCGAATACGTAAATTCCCAAATCATAGACGCCGAGAAAGTTCCTAACTTCAGTGCGGACGATTTATGGTGCCAAAAGATGACAGAGGTTAATCTTTGCGTTTGGTCTGGCTGGTCGCAATATGTCGGATTTAACAACGAAGACGACTTTGCCGAATTCTTGCGTGCAAATCCGGATTTTACTGAAAGTACGAACGTGCTAAAATGGGTTATGGGACACACCGGATGCGCATATCGTGATTATGTGTCATGGTCGTGGTCGAGCGACATGACATCACTGGTGTCCAATCTCGTTTCCTGCACAAGCGACGGAGAACGATTGGTATACCTGCAGATGGATTGGGTGGACCCAGGCACTACGAACATAATAGGATCGCACGCTGTGACTTGTTGCGGGTATTGGATGAAGCCCGGGACAGATAATGTGTCGCCGGAAGATATTGCGGGTTTTTTCATAATCAATTCCGACAACGACAAGTCGATTGGAATGGCCGGACGATACGCTCCGAACTCCATCACATGCATTCCTGCTCAATGGGACAATGCTTATCAGAAAACTTTCCTGCGATTCCCGAATGGCGGCGTGGGCATGGTACGGTTCCTTTGCTTTCTCAAGGCACGGCCATTCGCAGAGGCAGAAGCGTCCGTCAACGTAAACGGTATCGCCGTGCCGTGTTCATGGATTGCTAGATCCGGCATGTATGACCCGATGTCTAGCGTATCCATGCAGGAGGTTGCTGCCGGGTATACACAAAAACGTGATGGTGGCGGTTCTCCGATCGCGCTTTGGCAGGAATATGTGGCCGGAACTGATCCTCGCGACTTAAACGACCGCTTTGTGGCAAAGATTGAAATGACGAACGGATCGGCGAAAATTACCTGGATGCCGGACCTTGGTACGGCGCGGCGCTATGTTGTTTACGGCAGAACAAACCTGACTGATGCCATCTGGCATACGCCTGTTAATGACGGCAGTCGGTTCTTTACGGTAAAAGTCGCAATGCCCGACCAAATTAAAGCCAATGGCTACGGCTTTATTGATGCAGAAACCTTAGCAAACACAAACGGCTATGCAATGTCGAAAGGTTCGCTTTCATTCTATTCAAATTCCATAGTTGATGCCGAGAAGATAGATGGAACAGACTTGGACGACCATGGCTGCGGCGAGGCGACCGGAGCGAACATGGCGATTATGACAGGTTGGGCGCAACGGGCTGGTTTTTCGAATGAGGACGATCTTTTTAAATCATACTATCAGGACAATGGCACGCTTGATGGTGGTACGCAGACGGTGATTCAATATGTGTTTGACAGACTTACGCTCTATTCAATATCTGACTACTACGAATCGACGGGATTCTTTGACATGACTACGTTTCACATTATTGAATCTTGGATAGATGAGGGTTGTGCCGTAGGGGTCAAGTATCTACATGGGAAACCAACGGGAAACGAGGGGGATCATGTCGTTACCGTTTGGGGAATCCTGAAAGACTTTCGATTCTTGCGTGAAGACCCACGGCACTACACGGCAATTATCGTATCAGATTCTGATGATGACAAACATGGTTATACGATGGCGGAGAGTGCTCCAAATCGTGTAAAGGTCTGGCCAGTTCGTTGGGATGAAGAAGATAAGGTATATTATGTAGATGATGGTTTCCTCGTGGATGCTCGTTGCCTCGCGCCGTTACAAAAGGAGCCACAATGACCACCTTCCTCTCCAACCGCGACATCTACGAGTCTGTCATCTGCGGGATTGTGCCGCAGGTGAGGGAACGACTGTGGATTGCAACGGCCGATATCAAAGACATGTATGTGGATACTGGCGGTCGTGACATGGTGCCGTTTCTGGAGGTGTTGGCAAGAATGGTGAGGCGCGGGATCGAGGTACGGTTGATCCACGCAAAAGAGCCAGGACCGAACTGGCGCGAGGATTTTGATCGGTATCCTGGTCTGTGGGAAGGGATGGAGCGGATGCTATGCCCGCGCGTGCATTTCAAGTGCATCATCGTGGATGGTGTGAAGGCGTATTTCGGCTCGGCGAATCTCACCGGCGCGGGCATGGGCGCAAAGTCGGAGCGCAAGCGCAACTTTGAGAACGGCATTCTCACCGATGATCCCGCCCTCGTCAATCCGCTCGTCGAGCAGTTCGATTCCGTCTGGCGCGGCGACTTCTGCCACGACTGCGGCCGCCGCGAACATTGCGGTGACCCGGTGGTGTGAAGTCGTATGATTCCCTGGCCTGTGCTGTCTTGGCATGGATGGTACTTCGTGCTTGCGCATTTTGCGATGCGCAAGTTGCGCAATTCATTGTCTTGATTCGCGCAACGCTATAAGGTGAATGCTCACAATCTTACCACCTGGTAAAAATCTGAATGGCGAGAGGCCGGGAAAGCATGCGTTTCACGGCCTTTCGTCATTGGCACGGAGTTTGCTATTGAATAGGTAAGAAGAAAGGAAAAAGATAATGGCAAAAAAGTGGCAAAATCGGTACTGGAAGTGTTCAGGAGAATCTTGAATTAATCTCGTATGATGAGGGCATCCGGCAAGGACGGTGCATGCATTGCCCCCATATTCAGTATGTGTTATAATACGCGTTGCTCTTGGCAACTGTTAGTGTGACTGTGTGGCTGGTGCTGCGCGGTACTGATGGAAGAAGAGCAGAACAGGAGAAAAAATGACAGAAACAGATGCTAACAATCGGTATTGTTGTACATGCCAATCATGGCATGGAATCCGGCAGTATGATGCCAGAAGAGGAAAGGTTAAATACGAGAATCGGGCTCCGGATACTCCTTGCAACATGAACTACAAGCGCCCCGGAGCCAATTCTGGATCGAGTTGTCGTGGATATGTTCGTTGGTGCGAACTGTGACGAGTATGTAGGTGCCTATTCTCACCTTGCTGTAAGGGAACTCCCCCTGCAGCAAGGTCGATGCGGTAGCCTCATGGCTTGTATTGATATGGTTGCCCTATAGTCGGCGTCAGGTATTCGGTCGGATAGAGCTCCCATGTTGCCATGTGCCTACTGGAACAATCTAAAAGAGAACTGGAGTAACAAATGGAACACGAAGTATTGTTGGGCAAAGTCAAGGAAATCATGGATGCGCAGAGTGTTCGTGACAAACATCTGAAAGAAGCCTGGACAGGTGATGTCGGGGCTATATCTTCTGTTGAAGTGAAGACAATACGCATTTTGAAGCTTGCTGTCGAATATCGCAAACGGGAATTGCGCAAGGAGAAGTCGCCGGCAAGTGAGCCTTGGGAAGCAAAATCTGAACCAAGCGGTTTTGACAAATGGAAGTGCTTCCCAGATTGGTTGGATGTTGCGTATTGGTGTGATGATTCGAGCAGTTGGAAAGACGTAGGTGAATATTGGGAAAAGTGTTCCGAGTGTGACGGAAGCGGCGATAGCGAATGCTCTTCCTGTGGTGGCAGCGGCAAGTGCATTTGTCCGCGTTGCAGTGGAACGGGAAGCTACTAAAAGGAGCAGATTATGGGAACTGTCAAGATAGGAACAGAGTGCTGCAACAATTGCATCCATTGGGACTGCCGTTCGCGAAAGATTGTGGGTTGTCCCCCCTCTGAGGTTGAGACGCTTTTTGATCGTGAAAAGTGCTCCATTTCCGGTGATTTGACGGAGTGGCGTGATAGTTGCGGAATGTTCAAGCACATAGGTGGCGTTAAAAATACCTTTCAAGCTGATCGAGACAACATGTTGACGCCTGGCGAGGCTTATATGAAGGCCGTAACTGAGCAGATTGAAAATCGTCGGCGCGAGCGTGAAGAAGCGCGTATACAGGAAGAGAATACGGTCACAACGTGTTCGCTATGTGACGGCACAGGAAGAAGTCAATGTACGAGCTGTGGAGGAAGGGGCAAGAAGGATTGTACTGAATGTGACGGGAAAGGCGGCTTCACCGTAACGATGCAGATAAAGGAGCATGGCAAGAAGTACTCGAAGCGGACGGCGTGGCTCTTGAATACAGAGATTGACGGGGAATATTGGGATAGAGGTTGGGATTGGGATAAGGATCCCGGCTTGATAGCGAAGTTCGGCGACAAGCATGTCGTGTGCTCCAAGACATGTCAAGTGGACGGCAATGCATCCGCCAAGCGAAAGATTCAGGAAGAAGTCTTGAAGGTTTCCATGGTCGATGGTGATTTCCATCTGCCAGACGGTCTTTCAGACGAGGAGCGGGGAAAGGCGCTTGAGTTGTACCTGAAGGTGTTCAATAACTATATTGAGAAGTGCAAGGACGTCGAAGAATCTGCAAAGAAGTGGGGTGATGATGGATGGTGGGGGCATGATGAGCGCATAAAAGAAGCGACCTTGAAGATCGTTGATACGCCGTGCTTTGTCCAAGTGGAATTCACAGATCGCTACGGTTTTAATCGCACTGCGCTCGTGAATCTTGCAAGCGGCAAGGCGTATCTAAATGAGGTCTCTGAGGAAGCCCGTAATAGCCGAATTGCAGAACTGGAGGTCAAGGCGAACGATGGGGATGCGGAGACGCAGAACTTGTTGGGGCAGATATATGCTGGTTATTCAAGTGTTTGCGGGTACGTCCCAAAGGATTATACAAAGGCCGTCGAGTGGTTTAAGATGGCGGCTAAGGCGGGGCATGCCGACGCGATGGACAATCTGGGCAATTGCTACAAGAACGGTGACGGTGTTGAGAAGGATGAGGAAGTTGCTGCGGCGTGGTATGCAAAGGCGGCGAAGAATGGATTGGCTTGGGGGCAATTTCATTATGCCGATGTTCTTGAAAATGGCAGGGGTGTGCCGAAAGATGAGGAACTTGCAGTCGCGTGGTACTTAAAAGCTGCAAGGCGCGGTTTGGCGAAGGCGCAATGGCGGCTTGGGTGTCATATAGTGGATGGACAAGGAACAGAGAAGGACGAAGAACTTGGAGAGGCATGGAAAGCGCGTGCTAAAGTCAATGGCTATGAGTCGCCGGAGCCCTCTGTCTAACTAAAACGATTCGACAAACCAATCGAAAAACAAGGAGAAGAACAATGAATAAAAAAGGTGATGCAAAGGGGCGTTTAGAACTCGCACTCTCGTATCTTGAAGGCGGGGATAAAAGCGTCTCGTTGGCAATTGAATGGCTTGATAAAGCCATCGCCTCGGCAGAATCGTCAGAGGAACTATCTGCTTTTCAAAGTAGATTTGTTGAAGTGGAAGGCAAAGAGCCTCGCTTTGATGCGGTATTTCATGAAAAAGTCGGTAGGGATGTGCAGATAAAAACATTGTTGCAGCAGGCGGACAAAGTAAGTAAAACCGACAAGGCGGCGGCTTTTGAGTTAGTTAAGAAAGCGGCTGAGCTTGGTAGTGCTGTAGCAGAGAATAAAATGGGGCTTTATTATGACAATGGCTGGGGAATTGAAAAGGACGAAAAGATTGCAGTTGAATGGTATCGGAAAGCAGCAGACAAAGGTTATGCAAGTGCGCAAGACAACTTGGGGCTTTGCTATTATCTACCGACAGGTGTTGATAAAGATTATGATAAGGCCTTATATTGGTATAAAAAAGCAGCCGACCAAAACCATGCTAGTGCTCAAAAACACATAGGCGATATATATTATAAGGGACATGGCGTTGATATAGATAAAGCAGAAGCTGCAAGATGGTATCAAAAAGCCGCCGAACAGGGATTGGCCATGGCCCAATGGATGTTAGGCGTGTGTTATTATTACGGAGATGGCGTAGAAGAGGACGAATCAGAAGCCGTATTGTGGTATAAAAAAGCGGCGGAACAGGGTTATGCAAAAGCACAGGATGCTCTTGGTGATTGCTACAGGAAAGGGCGTGGGGTTGAGAAAAGTCTAAGTCGAGCTAAGGCATGGTATCAAAAGGCAGCGGCGCATGGAGTCAAATCCGCACAGTCTTCCCTTGAAGAGGTTGAGAAAGAGTTGAGGGATGAGGCTAACCATTGCATCATTGTGGATCCACTGGATGACTGACATGCGCAAAGTATGGAAAATTGGAAGCCGTTGGGATGATAATGGTGCTCCAGGCACTTCAATACTGGATTCTATTTTCATTCCGAATGGTATTGTGTTTGCATCGACAACACTATGTCTTGAGATCATGGAGGGTGACTTGTTTGCTGTTGCGGACGGTTATAAAGTTGTTGCGATTGCCGAGGCGTTATCTCCGGCTTTTAGGATGGACCGCCTAAATCCCATGCTTCATCCGAACAATTTGCGCGATTACATGGATCCCAATTGTTATGGATGTAAAGTTCGTTTCGATAAGTTGGACGCAAGATTGCAGTTTGACTACAAAAAGATGGGTAAGCTGGTTGCGATGAGGGGGGCGCAGGCAGAAAAGGTTAATAAAATCTTTGATGAGAGGTTAGATAGAGGCCTGAACTGCAATAATATTGGCAAGGATTCCAGGGAAACTGTGGAACGGATTAGGTGAAATGGAGGCAGGAAATGGGACAGTCTATAGAATCAGCCAAATGGATTGGCGCACCGATCTTGAGCCAAGCATCTCAAGATCTTGTAATTGCATCGGCGAAAGAAAGAGCCGATTACGTCCACTTTGCGGAACGACTGTATGAGATTTCTCCCGCTCTGGAACGTAATGCCGATTCCATATTCAGAGAGGCTCTCAATAGTCTTGCCTATTCTGAAGAAAGAAAACCCTGGGGACAACGCAGTCCTGGTCAAATTGCCGATTGCATTATTGAACGTTTTCCCAATGCAGTAAATCTGCCAGTTGCTGAACTTGCCGGATATATCGAGAGCAGGGATGACGATTGCTGGAGAGAGATTACTGTGCTGCGCACATTGATTAATCTAAAATATGAATTGGCCATCTTCCCTTCCGATCCTGATTATCTTGAGTCTACACGGCGTCTGCTTGGTTCTGCAGACGAAGATCTAATCACATTGGGTGAAAGCCTGGATGAGGGTTTCAGAAAACATGTGTATCATTTAGGAAGAAGGATAATATGACGAAGAAGACGGCGATACTGATTTCGAGGAAATGGGCATTGGGCTGTGCGGCGGTTGGTGCGGCTCTGCTGCGGTGTCTGAAGTGCCGGGCAGAGGTCTTTGCCATGGACAAGCAGAGGCTTTGCGATTTCTTGAAGCAAGGGGTCGGGCAATATGATCGGGTCTTCATTGTCGGCATCCCTTTTTCAGGTGATGAGAAAAGTGTCGTAGCCTTGGGAGAGACGCTGAAACGAAGAGGCATGTCTGTCGAATGGGTGGGGAACCGCCTCAACCGCACCGAGAGGGCGTTGATGAAACGACTTCACGAGCTTGGCATTGTATCTTATGTGACAAAGGACGGATGGGATTTCAGCTGTGAACTGGAAACGGCGCTACGGGAACGCTTCGGGGAGGATGTCTCCGATCTGACGCGCCTCGGCGACCTTGTCATTGGAAAACGATATTGCGTCAACGATGAGTCGTCGCTGGAAATGGTGAATGCCGCGCTTTGGTTCCAAGACACGTACGGACTTGAAGAAATCTACGGATTGGTCATTCGCGCATTAGCAGAAAAGCGAACCGGTGTTGACATGGACAGCCGTCTGTCTGATGCCCTCGCACACTATCGACGATTCAAGCGGCGTGAACTGATAGGAGATTCAGCCGCGATGGTAGAGCTAAGGGAGAAGGTGAAACGGATTTCAAAGGTCCCAAATGCGCGCGTGATGATTTTTGGAGAGACCGGAACAGGGAAGGAAACGGTCGCGATGCAAATCCATTACGGGTCCGAGCGGCGCAGACAACGCTTTATTGCGTTCAACTGTGCGACGGTAAGTGCGGACTTGATCGAGAGCCGGTTCTTTGGATACGAGAAAGGCGCTTTCACCGGTGCAGACAAACAGACAAAGGGCCTTTTCGAGGCGGCGAATGGCGGCACTTTGTTTCTTGACGAAATAGGCGAGATGCCGTTGGCGGTTCAGGGGACATTGCTCAGGGTGCTTGAAGACGGTTGCATCATGCGCATGGGGGGTACGGAAGAGATTCCAGTTGATGTCAGGATTGTCACGGCTACGCATCGGGATCTGCCGGCGATGGTTCGGGACGGAAAGTTCAGGGCTGATCTGTATCAGCGGCTTTGCATTATCCAGATTAGGATGCCGCCACTGCGGGAGCATTTGCCTGACATTCCGGATATCGTACGGAATTGGGTGTCTCTGAGGGTCAAGCCAAACAGTAAATGGATAGATCCGCCATCCGACGAGCAGATTGCCGCGTTGATGGACTACGACTACCCTGGTAACGTGCGCGAGCTTATCAACATCTTGGAGCGAAGTGCCATGCTGGGGGAGAATGACTTTGCGAAATTGATGAAGGAGCACCGAGAGCTTAATGCCGGTCTTTCGTCAACGCATTTGCCATCGCCGCCGAAGTTGCCCATGGTCGTCGATGAGGCCAACTGCGTAGTTACGCTTGACGAAGCAATGCGGCGGCACGTGAGATTTGTTTATGAACACTGTAGAGGCAATCTCGCTGAGGCTTCCCGGAAGCTCAACGTTAGTCGAAATACCGTTCGGAAGTACCTTTAAGATCGTCGTCCGTGCGATCACAATCTGATCGCCTGATAAAATTCTGAACTGAAAGAGGCCGTAAGGAGAAGGTAAAGACAACGCAAAAGCGCAAGGAGGCGCGCGCTGCGGCCTTGACCGTGCCGAGAGCGAGGCGCAAGATAGAAGCTGCGATCAAAACGTTGCTGGCGCGAATGGTGAAGCGCGGGATCGAGGTGCGGTTGATCCACGCGAAGGAACCGGGGCCGAACTGGCGCGAGGACTTTGACCTGTATCCCGGCCTGTGGGAGGGGATGGAGCGGGTGTTGTGTCCGCGTGTGCATTTCAAGTGTATCATCGTGGATGGCGTGAAGGCTTACTTCGGCTCGGCGAACCTCACCGGCGCGGGCATGGGCGCAAAGTCGGAACGTAAGCGCAACTTTGAGAACGGCATTCTGACCGACGACTCCGCGCTCGTCAATCCCCTCATCGAGCAGTTCGATTCCGTCTGGCGCGGCGACTTCTGCCGCGACTGCGGCCGCCGCGAACACTGCGGCGATCCCGTGGTGTGATGTTCACATTCTGACCACTTGATGAAATTCTGAAAGGCGAAAGGCAGGGGATCGTGCGTTCTCTGGCCTTTTTGTTCTTGGCATGGATGTTGCTAGTGGACATGGATGTTGCTAGTGGATTGGCAAGAAGAAAGGAAAACTACCATGGCAAAAGAAAACGACAATATCGGTACTGGAAGTGTTCTGGAAAAATTCGAGTTAATCTCGTATGACAAGGACACGGGGCGGATGCTGCTTAGGAAGAAATTCGACGATGGTTCAGAGTGGTTAGAACCTATCGCGATTTCTATTCCTGATCTGTTCTATCTCTTCAAAGTGGAAGGCGTCAATCCTTCGGACATGGTCGATGAAAAACATTTTGAGTTCCATAAGGCAAAGGTTGAAATTGGAGCCATGACAACAACAACGTATGCCGAGGATGACGACCTATATTCTGATACTTATTATTATGAATGTCGTGCGATAAGAATGTAATCTCATTTTGTTCAGATACCGCATGACAAACGGAATGAAGAACGAGAACGTGCGCGAGTATTACGACTTCTTCAAGTCTCGCGGCGGCGAGTTCTCATAATGGAGATAGTCAAAAGAGAAAAGACATGACAGAGACGAACGCGACAAGCGAATACTGCTGCAC
>JAEEGL013736907.1_pt1 | contig 12010 bp, 6 predicted proteins | sample 9134231 | NCBI WGS metagenome assembly JAEEGL01 (sample SAMN16246548, study PRJNA631951) | gut metagenome | biome: gut microbiome; feature: rumen; material: fiber-attached | host: Bos | place: Iran: Karaj | collected 2018-10
CATTGGATGAAAACTTGGCTGAGTACTATCGCCATTACCAAGCTACCCAGCGCACGACAGAAAAAATGGAAGGCAGGGACATCGACAAGCGTCATCGCATGGAGCCTACTATCGCCTTGCAAGCCATACAGCGGCAGGCCGCAGCCAACGACGTGGCCGTCTTCGTGTTGGGCCGCATGTCGGGCGAGGGTGCTGACCGCGTGCTACCTGATGACTTTGAGTTGACCGCCAACGAGCGTGAGCTGCTCCAAAACATCAGCATGAACTACCACAAAGAGGGCAAGAAAGTCGTGGTGGTATTGAACATCGTCGGTGTCATCGAGACTGCTTCGTGGAAACATCTGGTCGATGCCATCGTGCTGCCTTGGGCACCTGGACAAGAAGGTGCTCACGCCGTGGCCGACCTGTTGAAAGGCAAGGTGAATCCCTCCGGCAAGTTGCCTATGACTTACCCAGTCAACTACATGGACATCCCCTCTTCGAAGAACTTCCCCTACACCTGGGACATGACCCAAGGCAGGAGAGGCAACCGCAAGAATGTCGACTTCACCGACTATGCCGAAGGCATCTGGGTGGGCTATCGCTATTTTCAGACCAATAATGTGGAGGTCTCCTACCCCTTCGGCTACGGCTTGAGTTACACCACTTTCGCCTACAGCAAACCTTCGGTAAAAGCAGGTAAAGACGGCTTTACAGCTTCGGTCACAGTGAAAAACACCGGAAAGGTGGCAGGACGCGAAGTAGTAGAGTTATATGTTGCTGCTCCTGACGGTGGCCTTGAGAAACCCGCCCGCGAGTTGAAGGCCTTCGCCAAGACTAAGCTTTTGGCCCCTGGCGAGTCCGAGACTTTGACGATGAAGGTCAGTGCCTACGAATTGGCTACGTTTAACGAGGAGCATTCAGCATGGGAGACTGCCGCCGGCACTTATCAAGTGCTGTTTGGGGCTTCCGTTACTGACATCCGTTGCACAGCCACCTGTAAGATGAAGGCGCAGTCGTGGAAAGTGCACGATGTTTGGGCTAATGCTGTTGGAGAATAATTGCAGATTCAATTAAGGTTCTTGAGACCTTATTCCATCTCCTCCAAAGGATTGTAAGCGTTCTTGACAGTAATAACGGTCATTTTCCTATCCGTCGGCTCAAAGGCGATGCCTTGCGGCCCAAGGATTGTCCTCAAATCATTAATGGTGTAATCACGCCTGTAATTCGTATAACTTATATCCTTCACATATAAGCTATCGTACAAGCTGTTTCCCGCATAAGCATTACTGCCGCTGCCTTTTGCGTCATTCGGAATCTCCGCATAGATAGGCAGTCCGATATTCTGTCGGACCAGACCAATCAACATCTTATAGCTGATCAAGCCTCCCGGTTGACCATAAACAAGCTTCGTCGTGTCGGTGATGTACATCCTATACGCTTGCGTCACCGTAGTGTCGATTTCTATCCAACCCTCTCCCACAAGCGTGTTGAGCAACCTATGATAATTTATAGGTTCCTGCTTAAACGACAGGTTGAAATGACATTTGGGAAATTCGCTGTGGTCTACACCCTCAAGGATTACCGTGTCGTAATTGGGATCCATGCCTTGACTCCAAACATCATAATACATGGCTTGGTTGGCAAAACCAGCCATATTCCCGAAATATGTATTCTTGACTGCGTTAGTATAGAATTTATTCGACATATCCAACTGCTTGTCTTCCACCAACACCGTGCGCGTTTCAAGGCGGAAATCCTCGTTTTCGACCACCTTCAGCTCATTGTTTACGGCATTGAGACCCACGAAGAAAGGTATGGCGAACAATGAATTGTGCACCGCATGTAACACCATCGACCAGAAAAGACTATAGTTGATAACCAGATACGAAGCCACTAGGCCAAAACCGAATTTGTGCAAAACAGAAATGAACAGCATAAACCAGCGACCCTCACCATCGTAATTGCCCGCATGAGCTACTGCAAAAAGTATGGATGAGAGTATCATCAGACAAAACAGCTTCTTTTTCCTGTCGTCATTAAAACAGATGAGAATAATGGCTCCGAAAAACAGTGTCAATAAAGATACCCACCATCCAATAGGAGCAACAAATAAAGCCATCAGCAATATGGATGTTATGCCGGTCCACAATTTTCCGTTTCCCCATGACCTGAATACAAACTCCTCCATAATAGGGCCCACTAAGCCAACATACAGAATGACGGGTAAAAGGCCGAACTGATAGATCCTTCTATAAAAGGCATCTATCATCGGAGCGCCAAGATCTTCCAAGCTCTCACCTTTAATTATCAAAATAGTAAGGCAAACCACAACGATGCCAAGGCCCCACCATAAAGCCCACTTGAAAAGCTTTGGTTCTTTCGTTTTCTGTTCAATTTGTCCAGTCATTTCTTCCATGGTTCAGGCCCTTATCCGTGTCGGGCACAACTTTTGGTTTTGTCAAATCCGTTTTCTCTTTTGAAGCCGCCAAATTACAAAGAAACATTTGATTTCACCCCGAAAAAGTTCAAAATGATATTCTTTGTCGTCGTTCATCAAGCGTTCAATTTCGATGCAGCATTCACCATGTTAGACAACAAAGGAAAGATATTATTACAGGAGACACGATTTTTTTTCTTGGTTCAATTATTATATTTACATTTGCGGCTCGAATTAAGCACCTTTTTCCATGAAAAGACCTATCCTTACCTTATTGCTATCAATAGCTTGTGTTTTCGCTTCAGCGCAAAACATTACACACACTTATCATTTCGGCAAGCCCGCTATTCAACAAGTCGATGAATATCAAACGCTTTCGTTTGAGCAATCCGTCCAAAACGGCACCGTCGGCGAGCCACAATTGCCTTGGCATAGCATCAGCCTGATGCTGCCGCCTAATACTGAAGCCACCGCCATCCATGTGACATTGAGTGACTTCACGGAACTTGAAGGCCAATACAACCTCATGCCTGCGCAAAAGTCACGTCCTATCTCCGATGACAGCCCGATGGTCTTCGAGAAAAACGAGGCATTGTACCGTTCCAATGAAGCCTATCCCAATAAAGAGTTCAACACTGTTAGCACGCAGGTGCTCAATGGCGTCTCCTTTGCCTTTGGTGGTTTCACACCTGTGAAGTACAAACCCGCCTCGGGTCAGGTCAGTTATGCCCAGACCGTATCGGTCACGGTTGAGTATCAGGCCTCACGTGTTGACAACAGCCGCAAACTCTGGCTGCGTCCTGAGACGAGAAACAGCATCAACCGCTTGGCCCAAAATGCCGAGATGCTCAACAGTTACGTCCGCCGCAATGGCAACCTACCGGAATACGAAATGCTGCTTATCACACCGCAAAACTATGTGGAAAGCTTTAATGATTACATCGCCCTCTACGCAGGCCGTGGCATCCGTGTCCGCGTCGCTGCCCTGCAGGACATCTACGCCGCCATGACTGGTCGCGACAACAAGGAGAAGATCCGTAACTACATCATCGATGAATATGAGAAATCTGGCATCTCCATGGTGCTCCTCGGCGGCGATGTCGACCTGGTGCCTCACCGCAACCTGTGGTGCTTTGCCCAAGAAGGCTACGAAGACTATGTGCCTTCGGACAGCTATTATGCCTGCCTCGACGGCACCCTCAATGACGACAACGACAACAAATGGGGCGAAGTCGGCGAAGACGACCTGCTTCCCGAGCTGTCCATCGCCCGTCTGCCCTTCAACAATGCCAGCCAGCTGGAGACCATCCTCTCCAAGACCTTCAGCTACCTGACCTCTCCCGTTTTGGGCGAGTTCCGCAGACCTATTCTGGCAGGCGAGCACCTCGGCGACGGCGTGTATGCCAGCCAAGACCTTGAACGCCTCATCGGTGAAGTCAACTTCAACGGCTATACCACTTACGGCTATCCTGAAGACTATGACTTCGTCCGCGTCTACGAGACACCCACACATTGGTGGAATCCTGATGAACTGGCCGCCGCCATCAACGACGGCTGCCAATATGTGAACCATTTCGGCCACGCCAACACAAGTTACGTGGCGGGTTGGTACAATTGGGACATCACGCCGAGCCTGTTTGCTGGTGCCAATGGTACCGACCACAACTATTTCATTTTCAAGAGCCAAGGCTGCATCTGCGGCGACTTCGCTGACGACTGCATCTTAGAGCGCATGGTCGTGAACCAGACAGGTGCCGTGGCCGCCATCGGCAACTCGCGCTATGGCTGGTACAACCAAATGGGCGACGGCCCTTCGGCACATTACCACCGCGAACTCATCGATGCCTACTGCCATGAACGCTTGGCTGGTCTCGGCGATGCCTTGAAAGAGTGTAAGATACAGACCTCGCCCTTTATCACCATGGACGGCGAAATCGGTGTGCTGCGCTGGACATTTTACGCTCTCAATGCCATGGGCGATGTCGGTCTCAGTGCTTGGTTCGACGAGCCTTTCACGCCCAACATCGACTGCGCCACAACCTTACCTGTCGGCACCAACCGCATCCCTGTCACCGTGAAGGATGAAAACGGCAATGGCGTCTACCACTTCGAATGCCGCCTGTTCAAGGGCGAGGAGCTGATTGCCATGGCCTCCACCGATGAAAACGGAGAGGCTGAACTGAGCTTTGCTGCCGTCAATAACAACGATATCCTAGACCTCTATGTCACTGGCATGAATGGCTGGCCGCAGCACCTCGAAATCGGCTTCGACAACCCCAACTGCGCCCATGTGCTCTTCGACAGCTACACCCTCAACGACCCCGATGGTCAAGTGGACTTCAACGAGAGCCAAAGCCTTAATATGACCTTCCGCAATGTTGGCAATTACAGTGCATACGCCGTTTCGGCCACCTTGACTTGCGAGCAACCTCAGTACATCGATATCACAAACGGGTATACAGACTTCCTCATTGTCGACGCCTACAGCACTACAACCCGCGAAAACGCCTTTGCCTTTACGGTCAGCGATGATGTACCAGACCAGTTCATGGCCACCTTCACCCTGACTTGCACTGATGACGTTGACACATGGGTGAGCCAGTTCGAGATCCCCATCAACGCCCCTGACTTTGGGCCTATCGCCACCGTCTTGGAGGAGGTGGAAGGCAACGGCAACAGCCATGCCGACACGGGTGAGACCCTCGTGCTGCACTTCACGGGCAAGAACACGGGGCACAGCCTCTCTCCCGACACTCATTTCGGTGTGTTTTGCTCCGCGCCTGAGATTGTCTTTGACCAGAACACCTTCGACATAGGCGACTTGGCCGTCGATGACACCTTCACCGTTGATTTCCTCTTCAGCATTTCGGACATCCGGAACGCTACCGCCTTTGAACTCATCCTGGCTACTTATTCAGGAAGCTATGTTATTTATGACTCCTATTACGTCAACGTGAACAGCGAGATGGAAGACTTCGAGACGGGAGACTTCAGCAAGTACGACTGGCAGTTTGAGGGCGAAGGCGGCTGGGAGATCGTTTCCCATGGTGTCTACGAAGGCCAATACTGCGCCCACACCACAGAGATGGGTCACAACTGTCAGGCCGTGATTAGCCTCGACTACGACTTCGCCTGCGACAACGAGATTAGCTTCTATGTGAGGACCTCCACAGAGACAGGCTACGACTTTCTCAACTTCTATGTCGACGACGAGCGCATGGGTCGTTGGGCTGGTGAGACAGGCTGGACTTTGGTCAGCTACATGATTCCGCAGGGCAGCCATACCCTCACCTGGAGTTATATAAAAGACGGTGGCGCTACAGGCGGACAAGACTGCGTATGGGTGGATTACATCGTGCTGCCTCCCACAGAAGTTGTGCTTGATGTGGAAGAAGACGGCCCTTCGACGGACTCAGAGATCTTCTCAATATATCCCAATCCTTCAAACGGAGACTTCACCATCGCCTTACGCCAGACCTCACAAGTCAGTGTGTTCAACGCCATGGGGCAGCAAATTCTCAGTCTCAATGAGGTGAACGGTTTGCAGCATCTCCAGTTGAGCGAGACGGGTATATACTTTGCCCGTATCAGCAATGGAAATAGTGTTGAAGTGAAGAAGGTTATTGTAGAGTAAATTCTATTAGGCCATAAACGAACTCAGCCCGCTTGAAGAAATCCAGGCGGGCTGAGTTATATTGTACTTCATATCATGAAATCCATTGGGAAATCATAACGATTTTCCAGCCCTTATCCGTTTTTGTCATCCAATACTCAGCTCCCCAAGTATTGAAATTATAGCGCAAGAAATAAGTATCCTTTTTACCGTCCACCTTAAAGAACGGTGAAAAATTCATATCGTTCAAATCATTTTGGAAATAATGCGGCTCATTTTCGTATTCTTCCTTGGTTAGGATGATTACGCGACGAGATTTCGGCTGGATGTTTTGCAAGCCTGGTTCATCCGTCACGATCATAACGGTTTTGGTGGTATCCACCACATAGTGCGTTTCGGTCGTTTTGTCAATGGGAAGGATTGTTCCCTCTTCTTCACTGGACCAAGAATTAATCAAGACATCATCATCCAATATTGCCTCGAAAATGGCACTTTTATCTGTCCTATTTGAAGCAAAACGAGGATTCAAATCCAAATTGTCGGGAATGCCGTCGCCATCCGTATCTGCCTTGGTTGGGTCGGTGCGGAACTTGGCCTCGACAATGTCCGTCAAGCCATCGCCATCGGAATCCTTGCGTAAGGTTTCTAAATCCAAGGTTAACAACAGACCGTCTTTCACAAGTTGATAGGAAGGTCCAGGACCTGGATGAATGAAATTCGATCCCTGCCGAAGCAGACAAGCCTCTATTTGCAAATAACCCTTTTCGTTAATCAAGGGACACGACGAATACCACTTGACAAACAAAGGTTGTTTTTGGACGATGCCCGTATAGTAATACGACCATGTTTCCCCATTGTCACCAGAATAGGCGACCCAAATTCCATTCTCTCCAAAGAACATATTCTCAAATTCAGCACTTTGATAAATAAATGCTTCTTTATTTCCTTTTTTCTCTTGTTTGAGAATTTTACACCTATCAATCGTGGCATAATAATCAATTTTAAAATAATCTTCGAAAAACGTTGGTGAATGGAATACCGAATCCTGATAAGGCGTAAAGTACAAAGTATCGTTGTAAGGCGTATAGTCGTCTACCTCCACGAACTTGAAGAAGTCGTCGTAATAGTTACAAACGATTTCTTTACTAAGTAGTTCAAACTCCTTAAATTTCCTGTTTTTGTAATACTCGTCTTCCTCCGTGCTCTTATTCTCATCCATAAAAGCATGAAATTTTTTCTTATAGTTTTCGTATTTAGAATCATCCTTCTGTGCAAACATAACCGCAGGAATCAAAAGCAGCAGCAATAAACTCAGATATTTTTTCATGGTATTATTGTTTTGGACTATTGTGCAAAAGTAATTCTTTTCCTTAAAAACGAAAAAATAGGGCCATTATTTCATCTGTAATTGTGGAAATGTGTACTTTTGCGAACAAATAATTTAATCAAAATGAGTACCGCAACCTTAACAAACTTACTTGAATACCTATATGCAACCCTTACGCCAAACAATATGAAGTGGTTGGGCGAACATTTAATTGAACATGCCGAAAAGGTGGAAGACCCTATGCGGCCTTACACAAAAGAAGAATTACTTCAAATGGCAGAAACGGGACGAAAACAAATTGCTGACGGTTATTATTATACAACTGAAGAGGTTATTTCCGCCTGCGCTGAAGAGCCTAACTATAACTGAAACTCATGAAAGTAATTTGGTCCGTTCAAGCGAAAGAGACCTTACAACAAACTTCCAATTACATTCGAAGAGAGTATGGTAAGAGGTCAAAGCAAAAATTCATCAATGAAATACTACATGTTGCTGGTTTATTGGAAAACAATCCTTATTTAGGTCAAGTTGAGTCTTTGTTGGACGAAGCAGAAGTTGAATATAGAAGCATTGTGGTTAACCACAACAACAAACTCGTTTATTACATCCATGAAAACACATTGGAAATCGTTGTCCTTTGGGACACACGTCGTGAGCCTAAATCATTAATAGATGAACTGAAATAATCCTTTCTACAATTACAATATTATTGAGTTATAATACCATTATTTGTTGCACCAGAACAATTCAAGAATTAGAAATCAATCCTAAATAATCCTATGAAGAAAACTAGTTTATTCATTTTTTGCCTGATGGTCACCCTGTTCGCTTCGGCGCAGACCATCGAGAAGACCTATTACTTTGGTGAACCGAGTGTAGCCCGGATCCAAGGCTACGAGCAAATCCAGTTCACCAACTGCATGCAGAGCGCCCTCAAAGGTCAGCCCTCGCTGCCTTGGCAGAGCGTCAGTCTGATGCTGCCCCAAGGCATGGAAGCCGTGTCCATCGAGGTGGAACTCTCCGATTTCCAGACGGTGGAAGGCAGCCACAGCCTTTATCCTTACCAGTCTGCCCTCACCTACTCCGACCCTGTGCGTAAGCAGTTTGAGAAGGATGAAGCCCTCTATGCCTCGAAGAGCGTCTACCCCGCTCAAGCCTATGGCAACCTCAGCACGCACTACATGAACGGCATCGGTTTCGCCTTCTCGGCCTTCACGCCCGTGCAGTATGTGCCTGCCACTGGTGAAGTGCGCTATGCCACCAAGGCTACTGTCCGCATCATGACGGCTGCCTCAAAAGCCGATCACAGCCGTAAGCTATGGCTCAACGGCGGTAATGCCGAACGTGCCATGAAGCTGGCCCAAAACCCAGAGATGCTCCAGACCTATAACTACAGAGGTCGCACCGTGGGCGGCTATGACCTATTGGTCATCACCAAACAGCAATATGTTGATTCGTTCGACGACTATGTAAACTTCTATCAAGCCCGTGGCCTCCGCACCCGTGTCGTCGACCTTGAGACCATACTCAGCACCATGGAAGGCCGCGACAACCCCGAGAAACTGCGTAATTACATCCTCCAGGAATACGAGGAAAATGGCATCATGATGGTGAACCTCGCTGGTGATGTGCCTGGCATCCCTTATCGTGGCCTTTACTGTTTTGCAGACAGCGGCAGTGGCTATGAAGACAACGACATCCCTGCCGACCTTTATTATGCCGCTTTGGACGGTGACTGGAACGACGATGGCGACAACCACTGGGGCGAAATCGGTGAAGATGACCTGCTGCCTGAGCTGGGCATCGGCCGTATGTGCTTCAGCAACCAAAGTGAACTTGACAACATGCTCCACAAGTCGATGACTTATCAATCCGAGCCCGTCTTGGGCGAGTTCCGTGACGTCATCTTGGCAGGCGAGCATCTCTACGACGACCCGATGACCAACGGCAGCCAATATCTCGAACTGCTCATCGGCACGCACGACGACAACGGCTATACCACGACGTGTATCCCAGAGGACTACAACTTTACTCGCTTATATGAAGAAGAAGGCAACTGGAGTGGCACCCTGCTCCGCAACGCCATCAATCAAGGCACACAGTATGTGCACCACGACGGTCATGCCAACACCAGCTATGTGGCTGGTTGGAACAACAGCGACATCACCGACAACAAATTCAGTGGCGTCAACGGAGTCGACCACAACTACACTTTCTTCCACACCTCGGGCTGCATCTGCGGTGACTTCAGCAGCGACTGCATCCTGGAACGCATGACCAAGATCGCCAACTTCGCTGTGGCTACTTTCGGCAACTCACGCTATGGCTGGTTCAACGAGGGCCAGACCGAGGGTCCAGCTATCCACCTCGCCCGCGAGACGGAAGATGCCTACTACAACGACCGCATCCCCTACGGCGGCATGGCTTTAAGGGAAGGAAAGATCGAGACCGCGCCATGGGTCAACGCCCCTGGACAATGGGAAGAAGGCGCCCTGCGCTGGAACTTCTACGACCTCAACATGATGGGCGACGTGGCTTGCAGCCCTTGGCACGACGAGCCTTTCACGCCTGAAGTCAGCTATGCCTCTGAAATCCTTGTCGGCATGACCTCGATGGATGTCATGGTTACCAACGTTGACGGACTGAAGAACTTCCGCTGCGCCCTCTTCCATGGTGAAGACTTGATTGGTGTAGGTTACACTGACGAAGATGGCAACGCCACTATCGAATTTGCTGAGCCTATCGACTTTGTCGGCGAGATGAGCCTCATCGTAACAGGTTGCGATGCCTGGCCTCAGACCTTGCCCGTCCTCAGCCTGCCTGGCAACTGCGCATACGTCATCTACGACAGCTATGAAATCAGCGGTGGTGCACAACCCGACTTCGGCCAAAGCATCGCACTCGACATGCAGATCAAGAATGTAGGTACCGTGACTGCCGACAACGTCACCGTCACCCTCAGCACCGACTGCGACTATCTCACCCTCACCGATGCCACCGAAACCATTGCCACTATTGAAGGCGGCGCCACGGTCATCCTTGCCGAAGCCTTTGCCATGGACATCGCCGACGATGTGCCCAACATGACCAAGGCCGACTTCACCTTGACTTGCACCGATGGCACCGAAACTTGGGAGAGCAAGTTCGACATCCGTCTCCATGCGCCCGAGCTCACTGTGGTCAGCACCGACATCGAAGACGGCGATGGTAACGGTCAGATTGACCCCGGTGAGACCGTTACGGCACACATTACCGTCAAGAACGCCGGCATGACCGCTGCCCCCGACACCCGTCTCAGCATCATCTGTGACCTGCCTGAGATTACCTTCGATCAGAGCGACTTCCCGCAAGGCAGTGTGAACCCCGACGAAGAGTTCACCGTCGACTTCGTCTTCACCCTTTCCGAAGAGGTGGAGCTTGGCGTGGCCTACGAAATCGGCTTCACCGCCACTTCGGGTAACTACACCACCGAAGGCAGTTTCGTCTTCTCTATCGGAACCGTCATGGAAGACTGGGAGACCGGTGACTTCAGCAAATTCGATTGGGAGAACGATGCTTATAGGCCTTGGACCGTGGTCACCGAGAACCCGTACGATGGCGACTATTGCGTCAAGACAGGCAGCATTGGCAACAATGGACTCACTTCGCTCATCATCAACATTGAGGTGTATAATGAAGGTGAGATCAGCTTCTACAGAAAAGTGTCGACAGAAGATGGTTTCGATTTGTTTTACTTCTACATCGACGGTGACAGCAAAGACGAGTGGTCAGGCGAGTTAGGCTGGAGCCAAGAACGCTATTCACTCACACCTGGAAATCACCAATTGAAGTGGTCCTATAAGAAAGACGGCTATGTCAGCAGCGGTAGTGACTGCGCTTGGTTGGACAACATCGTCTTCCCGCCTAGCGATGTCATCACCGTCATTCAAGAGACCATGACAGACGGCATCACCCTCTTCCCCAACCCGAACATGGGACAGTTTAGCATCAACCTGCCCGAGGAAGACTGCGAGATTACCATTCTCAATAGCCTCGGTCAGCAAGTCTACAGCCAACAGGCCAAGGGCTTGATTACGCTCAACCTTGAAGGTTTAGACAGCGGCATGTACTTCGTCACGGTGAAGTCAGAAAAGGCTGTTAGTATTATGAAGTTTGTGAAGGAATAAGAACGCTTCAAAGAGCAAAGAGAAGCCTCGGGATTATGGTCTCGAGGCTTTTTTCTTATCTCCCCTAAAAAAATCCGTTTTCCCTATTGCATAGTTATTCGCAAATCCCTATTTTTGCACCTTAATTTTTCAGACCAAAGAATATCAGTTAAATCACTAATAATCAATTAAGAAAATGACAAAGTACGTTTACACCTTTGGTGGAAAGACCGCTGAAGGTAATGCTTCGATGAAGAACGAGTTGGGCGGCAAAGGCGCCAACTTGGCCGAGATGTGCTTGCTCAAGCTGCCTGTACCGGCTGGCTTGACCATCACTACGGAATGCTGCACTGCTTACTATCAGAACAACTGCCAACTGCCCGCCGGCCTCATGGACGAGGTCCACGCTGGCATGAAGAACCTGGAAAGCATCCTGGGCATGAAATATGGCGATCCCGAGAACCCGCTGCGCGTCAGCTGCCGTACCGGCGCGCGTAAGTCGCTGC
>JAEEGL013842454.1_pt1 | contig 12010 bp, 10 predicted proteins | sample 9134231 | NCBI WGS metagenome assembly JAEEGL01 (sample SAMN16246548, study PRJNA631951) | gut metagenome | biome: gut microbiome; feature: rumen; material: fiber-attached | host: Bos | place: Iran: Karaj | collected 2018-10
ATGAACTTCTGAAAACGAGTTTTCAAGATTCATCAAACAAAATTAAACCTTTGCTCACAAGCAAAGCAGTCTTATGCGAGACTGTCATCTGAAAGAAATACATTCGTGTAATTCGTACGATTCGTGTTCAGATAAAAATATAAGTAGCGAAAAGTTTTGGTGTTTTGGGATTTATTCGTAATTTTGCAGACGTAATGGCAAGCAGACGATGAAGTACCCGATAGGAATACAGAACTTTGGCGAGATACGACGTGGGGGGTATGCCTATGTCGACAAGACGGCACTAATGTATAAGATGGTGTCGGAGGGAAAATATTATTTTCTCTCTCGTCCACGTCGGTTCGGCAAGTCGCTACTGTTGTCTACAATCGAGTCGTTTTTTAGTGGAGAACGCGAGCTGTTCAGGGGGCTGTACGTCGATAGTGTAGAGTGGGACTGGCTGCAATATCCTATCATGCATCTTGACCTGAACACAAACAAATATGATACGGCAGGTGTTCTTGATACGAAACTGGATGATGCACTTGGGGAATGGGAGCAGAGCTATGGCTGCGTCCGTCGCGACATTCCTCTTGGCATGAGGTTTGAAAAGGTGATACGGTCGGCTTACGAGAAAACGGGTTCGCAGGTGGTGATTCTTGTCGATGAGTACGATAAACCTATGTTACAGGCTATCGGAAATGAGGCATTACAAACAGAATATCGCAATACGCTGAAAGCCTTCTACGGTGCCCTGAAATCGTGCGACCGCTATATCAAGTTTGCATTCCTCACCGGCGTCACCAAGTTTGGAAAAGTGAGCGTGTTCAGTGATCTTAACAATTTGGAAGACCTGACCATGTTGCCACAATATGCTACAGCCTGTGGTATCTCAGAGAAAGAGCTTCATGCGTACTTTGATGATGGTGTACAGGAACTTGCAGATGCAAATAATTTAACTAAAAAGGAGTGTTATAGTCGTCTTTGTGAGGATTATGATGGATACCATTTCGACATTAATACCCCAGGTGTGTATAATCCATTTAGCGTGCTCAATACTCTAAAAAACAAGAAATTTGCTGATTATTGGTTCGAAACGGGAACGCCCTCATTCTTAGTCTACCAGTTGAAGAAAACGGGCTATCCATTGGATGCGATGACTGAGGAGGAACTGTCTGCCGACGCGCTCAACAGTATCGATATTTTGGACGAGAATCCGCTACCGCTGCTCTATCAGAGCGGTTACCTGACCATCAAGGACTATGATACGGAATTCAAGACGTATAAACTGGCGTTTCCAAACAGAGAAGTAGAACAGGGATTCATTAAATACCTGTTGCCATATTATACACCCAAGGTTACCGACAAGGCCACATTCAGCATTGTAAATTTTGTCAAGGATATTCGCAAGGGCGATGCGGAGGGTTTTATGCGACGCTTGGAGGCATTCTTTGCCACAGGCGACTATCAGGTAATGGGCAAACTGGAACTGTATTTCCAGAACACACTCTACGTATTCTTCCGACTGTTAGGATTCTATGTTGACGTGGAGCGTCATACAACCAACGGTCGGATGGACATCTTGATGCAGACTCCAGGCTATATCTATATACTGGAACTGAAATTAGACCAAAGTGCCGACATTGCCCTGCAACAGATAGAGGAAAAGGGCTATGCACGGCCTTTTGCTCACGACTCGCGTCGCCTATTTAAGATAGGCATCAACTTCTCGACAAAGAGTAAGACCATTGATGATTGGAAGGTTTCTACGATAACGAAAACGTGAACGATAACGAAAACGATAACGAAAACGATAACGATACGCTGACGCTACGATACACTACGTTACGATACGGAGCGAGGCTCCTACGATACGCTAAAGCTACGATAACGTGGACGTGAACGATAACGGGAACAAAAAGTTGCGAAAAGTTTTGGAATTTTGGAATTTATTCGTAATTTTGCAGACGTAATGGCAAGCAGACGATACCCGATAGGCATACAGACGTTCTCACGGATAATCCGTGAGGGATATGTGTATGTTGACAAGACCGACTTGGTGTGGCAGCTGGCGCACTATGCTACATACGTGTTTATGAGTCGCCCGCGACGTTTTGGCAAATCGTTGCTTACGTCAACCTTGGAGTCTTATTTTCGGGGAGAACGTGAACTATTTGAGGGTCTGAAAATAATGTCGTTGGAGCATGAATGGGCGGAATACCCGGTATTGCGTTTAGATCTTAGTGGTGCCAAGCATTTGCCACCACAGGGTGTGAAGGATGAGTTGAGTCTGCTCCTTGATCCCTATGAGAAAATATATGGCTTTAACCCTAAGGAGACAACACCTGGTATGCGGCTGTCTGGCCTTATTGAACGTGCATACGAGAAGACTGGCAAACAGGTGGCTGTTATCATTGACGAATATGACGCTCCACTTTTAGATGTTCTTCATCAAGATGCACTGTTAGATGAGATGCGTGAGTTGATGCAAGAGTTCTATCAGCGCCTGAAGAAACAGGAGGCAAAAATAAAGTTCTGTTTCATCACTGGTATTACGAAATTCTCCCAGCTGAGCATCTTCTCGACGCTCAACAATATGCTTAATGTGACGATGAATCCAACATTCTCGGCCATTTGTGGAATTACAGAGAATGAGATGTTGAAGTACATGGCAGAAGATATCAGACAGTTGGCTTGTGTGAATGAATGCACTCCCCCAATCATGCAGCAAAGACTGAAACAGAGATACGACGGCTACCATTTTTCAGAGAAATCGGAGGACATATATAATCCCTATAGTCTGTTGTCTGCTTTCAAGCAAGGTCGCATAGACAATTATTGGTTTGACACAGGAACTCCGACCTATCTTGTCCGTCAACTGAAACGCTTCAAGGCTGATATTACAGATGTGGAGAGACAGGAAGTGCCTGCTTCGGCTTTTGATCAGCCTACTGAGAATATGACAAATGCGCTACCTCTACTTTACCAAAGCGGCTATTTGACCATCAAAGACTACGATTCTGAGGGATTTATCTATACCCTGTCCATGCCAAATCAAGAAGTACGGTCAGGGTATGCCGAGGGGTTGCTTCCTTACTTCACAGGCTTGGAGTCAAAGGATGTCCAAACAGGCTTTACCCTGAAGTTCTGGCGTGCATTGAAGAAAAACGATATTGACCTGGCCATGCGTGAGATGCAGGCCTATATGGCGGGCATTCCATACGTGGAGGGATTTAAACAGAAACTCAACGATGCAGCCTCAAAAGAAGGCTTTTATGAATACACAATGTACCTGATCTTCTCGATGCTGAACGTCTATGCTCAAACTCAGGTGCGATGTGCTGGTGGATGTGTTGACATGGTCGTATGGATGCCCGATACCATCTATGTTTTTGAATTGAAAGTTAATGAAACTGCTCAAAAGGCTTTGGAACAGATTGACTATCGTGGCTATGCCATTCCATATAAAGCCGATGGCCGGCATGTGGTCAAGGTGGGCGTAAAGTTCAATGCTGATACACGTGTGCCTGAGGAGTGGATGATTAAGAGCTGAAACGGGAACGAGAACGATGACGAAAAAGAGAACGAAGAATGGTAAGGAGAAATAATCAGACGAATACGCTCATCAAGTGGCTGGTGATTGTGGGTGACTTCGTGTTGCTGAATGCGGTGCTGTACGTGACTGTCCTGTTAAATGAAAGGACGTTCTCGTGGGGATGGCAACAGCAACGGATTTTCTTCATCATCAGCAATATGGCCATGCTGGTAAGCGAATGGAAGTTCCACACGATTATCCATGAACGTATCGTGTCGGCAGGTGACGTACTGAAAACCATTGTAATGCTGACGATTACACAGGCAGTGATAGCCTATATAGCGATGAGGCATGTCATGTACTGGTCGGCGGCAGGATGGTTGGTATTAGAGACGGGCACAGCGTTAGTGGTGCTGTTAGTGCTCCTGCGATTAGCTGAGCGTATGCTCATCAAACGGATGCGCCGTTTAGGCCGTAACTCACGGACAGTGACGTTAGTAGGTTCGGACCCGGAAATCAGAAGGGTATGGGATCTGCTGTTGAACGACCCGACGATGGGTTATCGTATTACGGGTTACTATGCTGATGAGGAAGTGGAGGATGCTGGGATAACACGAATAGGTACGCTGGCGGAACTGATGGATGATATCACTAACGGTAGGGAGGTAGACCTCGGCGACGAGTTGTATGTATGCCTGTCGAGAAAGGAGAGTGAAACTATCACGACCTTGTCGGAGGCATGTGACAGGCAGGTGACGAAATTCTTCTTTGTCCCTGTATCGGTGGAGAGTATCGGACTGAACCTGAAGCGGGAGTACATCAACGACATAGAGATATTCACGACGCGTGAAAGTCCGTTAGACAATCCGACGAACCAGTTCGTGAAGCGGCTGTTCGACATCGTAGTGTCGATAGTCGCACTGGCAGTCACGGGACTGCTATTCCCAATCGTTTGGTTGATGGTGAAGATACAAAGTCCGGGACCGCTGTTCTTCAGGCAGTTGCGGACGGGTGTGGACGGTGAGGACTTCCAGATGGTGAAGTTCCGCTCGATGCACGTGAATAAGGATGCCGACAAGTTGCAGGCTACGAAAAACGACCCGAGAAAGTTCCCGTTCGGGAATTTTATGCGTAAGTCGAACATCGACGAGCTGCCGCAGTTCTGGAACGTGCTGAAGGGTGATATGAGCGTGGTGGGGCCAAGACCGCACATGTTGGCACATACGGAAGAGTATTCCAAGAAGATACGAGAGTATATGGTGCGCCATTTCGTGAAGCCCGGCATTACCGGTTGGGCACAGGTGACAGGCTATAGAGGTGAGACCAAGGAACTGTGGCAGATGGAAGGACGTGTGAAACGTGACATCTGGTATATAGAACACTGGAGCATCTGGTTGGACATCCGTATCGTATGGCTTACATTCAAGACATTTTTTGTGCGGGATAAGAATGCGTACTGATTTATAAGAAGTTAGAGAAGTTAAGGAAGTTAGAGACAAATGTGGTTAGTATCAAATAGGGTAACGGTGATAGAGAGCGGACTGTTGGAGGGATTCCGCGACTGTCACTGCCATCTGCTGCCTGGGGTGGACGATGGCGTACAGGAGATGGACGAGACCGTCCAGATTCTGAAAGAATGGGAACAGGCTGGTGTGAAAGAGGTGTGGCTGACACCGCACATCATGGAGGACATACCTAATAAGCCGTCGGAGTTGAAAGAAAAGTTCGAGAAGGTGAAAGCCACGTATGCAGGTGGCATCGTCCTGCACTTGGCGGCTGAGCATATGATGGACGGACCGTTTCTGAAACGCTTAGAGGATGATGACGTGTTGCCTATAGGAAAGGACGGTACAAGACTGTTGGTGGAGACTTCCTACTATACACCGCCCATGAATATGGGACATGTCATTGACAGCATCAAGCGGAAAGGCTATGAGCCGATACTGGCGCATCCGGAGCGTTATCAGTATATGGACAAAAACGACTATAAGCGTTGGAAACAGCAAGGGGTGCTGTTGCAATTGAATGTGCCGTCGTTAGTAGGAGCATACGGACCTGATGTGCTGTACAAGGCGGAGTGGCTGCTGAAAAATGGCATGTACGACTTCTGCGGGTCGGATACGCACTCAGCTAACCAAGTCGAGATGTTTTTGAACAGCGAAATTAACAAGAAACTGTTGAAGAAGCTGCCAGAGAAGATGGAACTGTAGGATAGGCTGTCGAGACGAGATAGTACTTACGCTGAGAGCCGGGCTACAACTACAGCCTGGCTCTCAGCGTGTTTATGCCCAGGTCAGAACGTCCACTTGGCAGCTATTGTGGGGATGGCGTAGAACTTGTGGTTGTTGCCATTGTTGTCGAAGACGAAATTGTTGCTGATTTCGACTTCGGTTCCTACACTGACATTGATGCCGTCCATCCCCTTCAGCGTATTGAGGTTGAACCAGAACTGGGGTTCGCTGAGCACGATGAGTTTACCACGGACATCCTTGTCGTACCACACATCAACAAAGCCTGAGAAGGTGCAGAGGCCGCTGGCAAAGGTGTCGCTCCATACACCAGTGAGCTGGAAACCGTTGAAAGCCCCACGGTTGGTACCCTTGAAGTAATACTTATACAGGGTTTGGAAGGAAAGCGCCTTCGAAAAGTCGCTGCTGGTCCAGTTCCAAGCCATACCCCCTAAGAAGGCATGTTGGAAACGGTTGCCTATACCTGTATGCTCGATGGTCGTGGCACCGCCATCGTATTCGATATGTGCTGCAAAGGGTGACTGCTTGCCTAACTTGAACTCGCGGGAGATTTCCCAATAGACACCGGCGGTGCCGTCAGTGAAATAGTCGATATCAGTAAACATAAACGTGCTGCCCCACTTGTCGGGCTTAAACATCTCGAAAGTGGTGGTGACATTAGGACGACCTGACAGACCTTCGTAGAGGGAGTGCCCCAAGTCGTAGTGCAACTGGATGTTTTGCGCAGCAACGCTGCTAAATGACAAATGACAAATAAGCAACGATAAAATAAACCAACTCCTTTTCATATTTTTTTTTAGAATAACGGTGCAAGATATTTGAGAAGGAACAGTACACCAAGGATGTACATGACGATGGAGAGCTGCTTAGCCTCGCCTAAGCAGACCTTGACGGCGATATATGACAGCATGCCGAGTGCGATACCTTCGGAGATGCTGGCTGTGAAGGGCATCATGATCATTGTGATAAAGCAGGGCATACCCGTACGGAAATGTACGAAGTCGATATGCAGCACGGGGCGCATCATCATAACACCGACAAGGAAGAGAGCACTGGTGGTGGCCGCAGAGGGAATCATGAGGAAAACGGGAGAGAAGAACAGGGCAACGAAGAACAGCAGGGCAACGGTAAACGAGGTGAGACCTGTGCGTCCGCCCTCCATGATACCTGTGGTGCTCTCAACGTAGGTGGTAACGGTAGAGGTGCCGCAAAGTGCACCGACTGTGGTTCCTACCGCATCAGCCATCAAGGCCTTGTTCAGATGAGGTACATGTCCGTCCTTGTCAAGCATCTTGGCACCTGTCGAGGCTCCGATGAGTGTACCGATCGTGTCGAAAAGATCCATGAACAGCAGTGTCAGCATCACAACGATATAGTCAAAGTCGAGCGCAAGGAGGGGAGAGAAGTCTATCTTGAAGGCGATGGGTTCTATCGATGATGGCAGGCTTATCAGTGTGAAATGTTCGGGCATGTTGGTCACGCCGAACGGAATGCCGATGACGGTCATCACAAGGATGGTGTAGAACAAGGCACCTCGTACTTGTTGTGCTAAGAGAACGGCACCCAACAGGATGCCTACAATGGCGATGATCGATGCCGCCGTCCAAGGACCAAGTGCGGTCATCGTAGCTTCGCTCAACACGATGACCCCACCGTTCTGCAGACCGATGTAGGCAATAAACAGGCCGATACCCACGGAAATGGAATAGCGCAGGTCGAGCGGTATGCTGTTGACGATGGCCTCGCGCACCTTGAAGATGGTGAGCAGGATGAAGATAACACCTTCGATGAGTACGACAGACAGTGCCTGTTGCCAGGTGTAGCCCATCGAGATGACTAATGTGTAGGCAAAGAAGGCATTAAGCCCCATACCTGACGCTAAGGCAAACGGCATCTTGGCATAGAAAGCCATTACCAGTGTGGCTACCACGGCAGAGATGACGGTGGCAGAGAATACGGCTCCCTTGTCCATGCCTGCGTCGCTGAGGATCAATGGGTTGACGGCTAAGATGTACGACATGGTAAGGAAGGTGGTGACTCCTGCCAGCATCTCTGTCTTGATGTTGTGTTTGGCAGGGTCGAAACCTAAGATTGATAAGAACCGGTTCATCTTTGTGTTTACAGTTTATTGTTTGTAGATAATTTGTCAATCATAATACGCGCTGCTTCATCGGGGGCATTGCTGTCACCAAGGAGTCGGTGTACTTCTTCGTATTCGCTCAGCATACGCTCGCGCTTGTCGCCGCCTGGCAAGATGGCTTCCAGTTCGTGACGGATATTTTCAACGCTGAAGGTCTCAGCCACCAGTTCGCGCACCACTTCGCGGTTGGCAATGAGGTTGACTAACGATATCCATTTGACTTTCAGCACGTGACGCTTCAGGAAGCCAATCAGACGAGGCAGGGGCGTTTCGTAGCACACCACCTGCGGCACGCGGAACATACAGGTCTCTAACGTCGCTGTTCCGCTGGTAACGAGGGCTGCTGTAGCTTTGGCTAACAAGGGGTAAGTCTCATTAACAACAAGGCGTACGGAACTGCCTGCAAGAAACTGCTGGTAGTAGTCGGGATCGATACCCGGCGCACCGGCTAACACAATGTCATATTGTCCTGCCAAGTGCTTAGTGGCTTCTATCATGGCGGGTAGATTGTCCTTGATCTCCTGTTTCCTGCTTCCCGCGAGTAAGGCTATGGTGGAAGGTGACGGGTGGAGGGTGGAGGGCATTTTCGTGGAAGGTGACGGGTGGAGGGCGGAGGGAGAAGTGTCTGCCGTCGGAGTATTCTCCTTCCACCCTCTACCTTCCACCCTCCACCTTCCACCATTAACCCTTAACCACTCCCTTACCTCCTGTGCTGTAGGATTACCGACATAATGGATGGGGTAGTGATGCTTTTGTTCGAAAAATTCAATTTCGAACGGCAAGATGGAGAAGAGTTCATCGACATCTCGCTTGATATTCTTGATGCGATACTCCTTCCATGCCCATATCTTTGGCGATATGTAGTAGAATATTTGGGTGGAGGGTGGAAGGTGGAGGGAGGAGGGGGCGGTCGTGGAGGGTGACGTGTGACGGGTGGAGGGAGAAATGTCTGCCGTCGGAGTATTCTCCTTCCACCCTCCACCATTAACCTTCCACCTTTTTACGAATTTCGCTATTTTGAGGTTGAAGCCTGGATAGTCGACAAGGATGACGGCATCAGGGTGCCATTGAGCAATGTCCTGTTTGCACATCTTCATGTTGCGGAGAATGGTAGGCAGGTGGAGCAATACGGGAATGAAACCCATATAGGCCAGTTCGCGGTAGTGACGGACACGCGTACCTCCGACTGCCGTCATCATGTCACCACCGAAGAAACGGAACTCTGCCTCGGTATCGCGCTGCTTCAGTGCCTGCATCAGGTGTGAGGCATGTAGGTCGCCACTGGCCTCGCCAGCAATCAAATAGTACTTCATAAGGTGGAGGGAGACGGGTTGAGGGTGGAGGGAGACGGGTGGAGGGTGGAGGGCTGAGGGAGGAGGGTTAATGGTTTAAGTGTCTCCATGGCCTCATAGGCGGTGACATCAATAGTGGTAGGCGTGATGGCCACATAGCCGTTGTCCAATGCCCAGCGATCGGTATCCGTTGCCTCCGGCTCGTCGTTGTGGTAGTGACCTACCATCCACCAATAGTCGTAGCCGCGCGGATGATGAAAACGGGTGGTTTCGTTATACCAAGAGCCTTTGCCCATACGACATATGCGAACGCCCTTATAGGTATTCTCCTCTCCACCTTCCACCTTCCACCTTCCACCTAACAAAGGGAAATTGACATTCAGACAGACACCGACAGGCAGTCCGTTTTCCAACACGTGTTTTGTTATGTTCTGAATGTAAGGCTGTAACGGCTCGAAATCGGCATCGGCCCGATAGTCGCATAGCGAGTAGGCTACAGAGGGGATGTACTTCATGCAACCCTCCATGACGACGCCCATCGTACCGCTGTAGTGCGTGTTGACAGAGGCATTATCGCCATGATTGATACCGCCGATAATGATATCGGGCTTGTTAGGACAGAGATTGGCCAGTGCCATCTTGACGCAGTCTACGGGCGTGCCGTTGCACGACCATACCTCGACACCCTCTTCCTTGTGCTGTTGTGTCAGCGTGAGGGGAATCGTAGCCGAAAAAGCACAGGCCTGTCCACTGCGTGGTCCATCGGGAGCGCATACCAGTATGTCGCCTAACGTGCGTACCATTTTTATTAAGGTGTTGATACCTTTGGCTTGGTAGCCGTCATCATTCGATATCAATATAAGCGGTCTTTTCATGTTGCAAAGGTACGATATTTTGTTATATTTTGCAATAAACGTATCAAAAAAACTGAAAAATTTGTTTATTTGCTCGTGTTTTTGTACCTTTTACCCTTGGTGAAGGTACTCTCGTTCTAAAAAATCCAAAAAATTTTGGCTTTTTCCTCACTTATTCGTACCTTTGCACTCTATTATATAAAATTGAAAATTGATAATTGAAGATTGAAAAGTTAAATATGGGAAAGATTATTGCATTGGCCAATCAGAAAGGTGGCGTGGGTAAGACTACGACAACCATCAATTTGGCTGCTTCGTTAGCAACGTTGGAGAAAACGGTTTTGGTGGTTGACGCAGACCCGCAGGCAAACGCTTCGAGCGGATTAGGCGTCAATCTGCAGGAGGTGGACTGCTCGCTGTATGAGTGTCTGATAGACCATGCCGACGTGCGCGATGCTATTTATACGACAGATATAGACGGACTGGACATCATCCCCAGCCACATTGACTTGGTGGGTGCAGAGATAGAGATGTTGAACATGGAGAACCGTGAGCGCATGGTTGCCAAGATTTTGGAACCGTTGCGCGGCGAATACGACTATATCCTCATCGACTGCTCGCCTTCATTGGGGCTTATCACCGTCAATTCGCTGACGGCAGCCGACTCGATCATCATCCCTGTGCAGTGTGAATACTTTGCACTGGAAGGTATCTCGAAGCTGCTGAACACCATTAAGATTATCAAGCAGAAGCTGAATCCGAAGTTGGAGATTGAGGGCTTCCTACTGACGATGTACGACTCTCGTCTGCGTTTGGCCAACCAAATCTTCGACGAGGTGAAGCGCCATTTCCAGGAACTGGTGTTCAAGACGGTCATCCAGCGTAACGTGAAACTCTCGGAGAGCCCCAGTCATGGTCTGCCCGTCATTCTGTATGATGCCGATTCCACTGGTTCTAAGAATCACTTGGCATTGGCAAAGGAGATCATTAATAAGAATAGTTGAGAGATTAGAGTTTAGAGTTGAGAGAAGAATGGCTGTAAAGAAGAAATTTGCATCACATGTGTTAGGTCGTGGTCTGGACGATATCGGTTCCGGTCGCGGGCTCGATGCACTGATAGATACTACTGCAGAGGTGAAGACGGAAGGCTCGTCGAACCTGAACGAGGTGGAAATCAGTATGATAGACCCTAATCCCAACCAGCCCCGTCGCGAGTTCGATCAGGAGGCCCTGCAGGAATTGGCTGGTAGTATCCGTGAGTTGGGTATCATCCAGCCCATTACGCTGCGGAAGGTTGATGGGGGACGTTACCAGATTATTGCCGGTGAGCGTCGTTGGAGAGCGTCGCAATTGGCTGGTCTGCAGAAGATTCCGGCCTACATTGTCACCGTCGAGGATCAGGGCGTGATGGAGATGGCGCTGGTAGAGAATATCCAGCGTGAAGACCTGAATGCCATCGAGATAGCGTTAGCCTACCAGCATTTGGCTGATGTGACGGGTATGACGCAGGCTAAGATATCGGAGCGCGTGGGCAAGAGCCGTGCTGCCGTAACCAACTACCTGCGACTGTTGAAACTGCCTGCCCAGGTGCAGATGGCGTTGAAGAACCATGAGATAGAGATGGGACATGCCCGTGCACTGCTGTCGGTTGACAGTCCCTCGCAGCAGATCAAGCTGTTCCGTGAGGTTCAGCAGCAAGGTCTGTCAGTCCGTAAGGTTGAGGAACTGGTGCAGGCCCTGAAGAGCGGTGACGACGTGAAGGTGGCGCATGGCAAGATAGCCTCGAAGGCACAGCTGCCTGAGGAGTTTAATGTCCTGAAGAACCGCCTGGCACAGTTCTTCCAAACCAAGGTACAGATGAGCTGTTCGCCTAAGGGTAAGGGCAAGATTACCATCCAGTTTGATAATGAAGAACAGCTGGAGCGTATCATGAATGTTTTAGACGGGGCGAATGGATAAGC
>JAEEGL015299073.1_pt1 | contig 12010 bp, 9 predicted proteins | sample 9134231 | NCBI WGS metagenome assembly JAEEGL01 (sample SAMN16246548, study PRJNA631951) | gut metagenome | biome: gut microbiome; feature: rumen; material: fiber-attached | host: Bos | place: Iran: Karaj | collected 2018-10
CCGAGGCTTTTCGCGCGTGTCATGGCTTCTTCCATCAGCTCGTCCGACTGGACTCCCTTGCCGTCGTCGGAGAAGGCGACGACATGCGGAGCAAGAGCTTCCATGTCCGAAAGCTCTTCGCCGCGCTCGCCTATGGTAATGGAAGCGTAGGGAAGGACGGCTACCGCAGCGTCTTGGTCTATTATTTCCTGCTGTATCTTGAGATTCTCCGGGCAGTCCGGAACTGGGGAGAGATTGGGCATGGTGCAGACGGCCGTGTAACCGCCGCGCGCTGCCGCAAGGCTTCCCGTCCTGATGGTCTCTTTATAAGAAAAACCCGGCTCGCGAAGGTGCACGTGCACATCGCAAAATCCGGGAAGAACGGTATTACCCTTTTCGTTTAAAGTAATTGACATAATGACTATCTTTCCGACCTCTCTGGATCTGATTAAAGATATGATTTAACCTTAGATATTTAACCACAAACGGTGGGGGTTTGTCAATATGAAACGGCCCCTTACGCGCAACATTCAGTATGTTATTTCTTTATCGCTTTATACGTTTTCCACTTGCCGGAAAGGTAGTATATAAGGCCCAGCGCTATGCTTGCGAAGGTAGCCATGGCGTTGCCGTACCAGTACCCGAGATAGCCGTAGCCGAGCACGCTTCCAAGCAGAACGGAAAGACCTATCCTTGCCACGACGCCGTCCAGAAGCCCCATCGCAACGTTGAACCTTGGGTTCCCTATGCCGTTGGCAAGGGTCATGAGCGGCGCCAGCAGGGACAGTGTGCAGGTCCACAGAGCAAACGACGGCATGTATTCGTGCGAGAGCGCCAGCACCTCCGGATCCTTGGTGAATACGGAGAATATCTGCTCCGGGAAGAGCAGGGAGGCCGCCCCCACGATCACCCAGTAGATCATGCATATCCTGAAGACCATGCCCATTACTTTTTTGACGCGCTCCGTGTTGCCCGCGCCCATGCTCTGCGAAACTATAACGGCTCCGCCGCCGTACATGGATTTGGTCATTATCTGTATTATCTTGCGCAGCTTGCCGCCCGCGCCGTTTACAGCGCTTACCGCGGTACCGTACGCGTTTATCCAGGAACTGGTCATAAGCATTGAGAACGCTACCGCGCAGAACTGCATGCCTGTGGGTATGCCTATATTGAGCATGGAACCAAGCAGATCCTTCTGGGGAATGAAACTGCGTCTGCCGAGCGTAAGTTCCAGATCCTTGCGCTTAATGTAAAGGTAGTACGCTGATGCGGCGAATGCGGATATCTGGCCTATTACGGTGGCGAGCGCGGCGCCGAAAGCCTGCATGTGCAGAACGTTTACGAAAACTATGTCCAGTATCAGATTCAGGACGGACGAAAGCGCTATGAATATGAGTGTGCTGCGGGAATTACCTGTGGCGCGGAATATAGCCGCCAGAGCGTCGTACCCATAGATGAATACGTATCCGAAGGAGCAGGTGAACACGTATGTGACTGCCTGTCCGTAAGCGTCTTCCGGGCAGTTCATCCATTTAAGGAAGACCGGTCCGCAGAACGCTAAAAGCAGGTTTACAATAAGCCCCATGGCGATGACCGTGGTCATGAGAGTTCCGATGGCATCGGATATTCTGTGCCGTTCGCCTTTGCCTATGAACGTGGCGATTATGACCTGTCCGGCCATGGCCATTCCTGCGGAGAACACTATGAAAAACTGGGTAAGCTCGCCGCCCACGGAGATAGCCGAAAGGCCCGTCTTACCCATGGCATGTCCCACTACCGCCATGTCCACTATGTTATATACCAGCTGAAGCGCCATGGTCACCATCATGGGCCATGCCAGACTGATCAGCTGGGGAAATATGCTGCCGCTCGTAAAATCGCGGACTTTTACTTTTCCGTCACTCATCGCAGCAATATTCTACCACAGTCGTCTAATAATTGCACGCTCCCGCAAAAACATCAAAAACATCGTTTGATATCTTTGATATGATGCGGTATAATTACAGCGACGGATCAGACTGAAAAGGAGGTCCATTATGACTATCGAAGAAATGCAGCAAAGGAAGAGGGAACTGGGGCTCACCTACGAGGAGATCGCGGAGCGCTGCGAACTTTCCGTGCCCACGGTGCAGCGCATCATCTCCGGCACCACGCAGAACCCGCGGGAGTACACCCGGCGCCAGATCGAGGCGGTCCTTTCTGATGAAAAATGCGGAACGGTCCTTAGGGAGCGGGCTTTTACCTACATGACGAAAAAGCAGGGCGATTACACCGCGGAAGACTACTATGCTCTGCCGGACGACCAGCGCTGCGAGCTCATAGACGGCGTGATCTACGACCTTGCTTCGCCGACCGCGGTGCACCAGATCATAACGCTCGAACTAGGCATCCAGCTGGATGGTTATGTAAAGAAGAACGGCGGCAAGTGTCTGGTATTTGTTGCTCCATTTGATGTTGATCTCGACAAGCGGACCGTGGTTCAGCCGGATGTTATGGTATTCTGCAGCAGTGAAGGAAAAGGAAAGGATCAGAACGAAATTCCGGATCTTGCAATAGAAGTCACTTCTCCTTCCACACGATCCAGGGACTACATCCTGAAACTCAGCAAATACATGGCATCCGGAATGTCGGAATACTGGGTGGTGGATCCGCAGAAAGAGCGCATCACAGTCTATCTGTTCGAAGAAGAAGTAATAACAAAGCACTATGGTCTGTATGACAAGATACCCGTATCTATCTGGGACGGGAAGTGTGTCGTGGATCTGTCAGCGGCAAAACGCAAGATCAGTCTTTCCGAAGAATTGAAAGCGGAGACGGACTTCGAAGACGAAACGGAAGAAGCCGGCGGTGTAGAGGTAGATACGGACCCGGAGTCCTGATTCTCTGGGACGCTGCCCAGTCCACGGAACCGTTACTTGTTGATTATTGAGCCTTAAAATACTAAAATAAAGTATTAAGTATATAAGGAGCGCATCATGATAAAGCTTTACGATACAGGCGTATATCTGCTGAACGGCAGGGACATAGTCGCGGACGAAAGAGAACTGGAGGCCAGGACCGGAAGGGCTGCCGACAGGGAAGCCGCCCGCAGAGGCACCATGGCCTGGAGCATACTTAGGGATCATAACACCAGCGGCAGCATGGACGAGCTTAAGCTTAAGTTCGATTCCATGACCAGCCACGACATAACCTACGTAGGCATAATCCAGACCGCCAGGGCTTCCGGAATGACGGAGTTCCCGCTGCCCTACGTGCTGACCAACTGCCACAATTCGCTGTGCGCGGTGGGAGGTACCATAAACGAGGACGACCACAAGTTCGCGCTGTCCGCGGCTCACAAGTACGGCGGCATATACGTTCCGCCGAACTACGCCAACATCCACAGCGCCAACAGGGAACTGATGGCCGGATGCGGAAAGATGATACTCGGATCGGACAGCCACACGCGCTACGGAGCGATAGGCACCATGGCCGTGGGCGAGGGCGGAGGAGAGCTCGCCAAGCAGCTGGTCGGCCGCACCTACGATTTCGCAAGGCCGCAGGTAGTTGCCGTGTATCTTACCGGTAAGCCTCAGCCCGGCGTAGGCCCTCACGATGTGGCTCTTTCCATAGTCGGCGCCGTTTACAGGAACGGATACGTAAAGAACAAGGTGATGGAATTCGTGGGCCCCGGGATAGCCGGACTTTCCATGGAATACCGCAACGCCATAGACGTAATGACCACGGAGACCACCTGCTGGTCCTCCATCTGGGTAACGGACGATAAGACCAAAGAATATCTTACCGTCCACGGCAGGCCGCAGGACTATAAGAAGCTTGACCCGGCGGACCTTGCCTGGTACGACGGATGCGTGTACATAGACCTCAGCACCGTGGAATGCACCGTCGCCATGCCCATGCATCCCTCCAACATCTTTACGATCAAAGAACTTAAGGAGAACGCGGCGGACATACTCCATCAGGTGGAAGAGGCCGCGAACGCCCAGCTCAAGGGCGTTAAGATGGACCTTTCCTCCAAGCTGCGCGGCAGGGAGATATGGGTGGAGCAGGGCGAGATAGCCGGCTGCGCCGGAGGCACTTTCGACAACATCTGCGCCGCTGCGGACATTCTGCGCGGAAAGAGCTGCGGCAACGGTGCGTTCTCGCTGAGCGTATATCCGGGCTCCATGCCAGCTCTTGCTCAGCTTATGAAGAACGGCTGCGCTCTGGATCTTGTGCAGGCCGGAGCCATTATGCGCGAGTGCTTCTGCGGACCGTGCTTCGGCGCGGGAGACACACCGGCCAACGGCGAACTGTCCGTAAGGCACACCACCAGGAACTTCCCCAACAGGGAAGGCTCCAAGCCGGGCGAAGGCCAGATAAGCGCCGTCGCTCTTATGGACGCGCGTTCCATAGCCGCTACCGCCGCCAACGGCGGAAAGCTTACTGCGGCGACGGAACTTGACGTGGAATACAAGGACTACGCGTACGATTTCGACGCGTCGATCTACGAAAAACGCATATACAACGGCTGGGGAAAGCCGGAACCTGAGACGGAGCTTAAGTTCGGCCCCAACATCAAGGACTGGCCGCAGATGCCGGAACTTACGGAGGATATTCTGGTAAAGATCTGCTCCTACATTACGGACCCGGTCACCACAACGGACGAGCTCATACCCTCCGGCGAGACTTCTTCCTACCGTTCCAACCCGGAAAGGCTGTCTGAGTTCGCGCTGTCCAGAAGGGATCCGGACTACGTTCCCCGCAGCAAGGTGCTACGCCAGGCAGAAAGGGACCGCAGGGCAGGCAAGGGCCTTCCGGACGAGATCAGAAGCGTATATACGGCGCTGGCTAAGGCCGGTGTACCGTGCTATCCGGAGATAACGGACATAGGTTCCGCGATATTTGCCAACATGCCGGGCGACGGCTCCGCCAGAGAACAGGCAGCGTCCTGCCAGAGAGTGATGGGCGGCTCGGCCAACTTCGCCAAGGCCTACGCCACCAAGCGCTACCGCAGCAACTGCATTAACTGGGGCATCGTCCCGTTCCTTACGGAAACTCCGGAAAGCTTTGAGAACGGAGACTACATCTTCGTGCCCGGAGTCCGTCAGAAAGTGCTGGAGAACGCCGCGGAATACACTGCTTACGTGGTCAAGCCGGACGGCAGCGTAAAGGAGATCAAGCTCTCCACCGGAGCCCTTACGGAGCCCGAATGCCGCATCCTCGCCGACGGCTGCCTTATAAACTATTACAAGAACAACTGATGTGATATAATAAAACGATCATCATTCCCGGAGGTATTCCACATGTCAGAAGCGTCTTCAAACGCTGTAATAATTCTGTTCGCGGGCTGCGCGGCGGCCTTCGTGCTTACCATACTGCTTATAAAGCTTATAGGGCCCAAGCTGCCCAGGGATCACGGCAGGGCCTTCGCCGTTGCCGGAGAACTGTCCGCAGGCAAGATACGCGGCGCCGGCATACTTATGATGCCTGTGTTCGCGGTCGTTACCGCTGCGGTGAGCGGCTTTTCGCTTCGCGTTATCGTTTACATGGTGCTGGTGCTGCTGTCCATGCTGTCCGGCTATCTGGACGACCGCTCGGAGACTCCCTGGAGCGAGTTTAAGAAGGGCATAGTGGACTTCGTCATCTGCCTGCTCATGGCAGGGGCGCTGGTGTATTTCGAGCCGGAGACTTCCGTGCTGGACTTCGGCGCCTCGCAGGTCCCGGTGGCAAAGCCGCTGTACGTCATCCTTGCGGCCTGCTTCCTGTGGCTCATGATAAACGCAGTCAACTGCGCGGACGGAATAGACGGACTGTCCTCCGGACTGGTGATAAACTCCATGACAGCAGCCGTTGCGTCGGCTTTCGTTCTGGGGACTCAGGGCAAGCTTATCCTTCCCTGCGCCATACTGGCTTCCGTGCTGTTCGCGTATCTTTTATTCAACAGCGAGCCCAGCACCGTGCTGATGGGAGACGCCGGTTCCAGGCCCATAGGTCTGTTCCTGGGATTCCTGTTCCTGCGCATGGGCAACGCGCTGTTCGCGATCCCGTGCTGCATAGTGCTGCTGGTAGACGGCCTCATGGGGCTGGTAAAGCTTGGCGTCCTGCGTACGTTCAAGGCAAAGAAGTTCATGGCGAACCTGCGCACACCGATACACGACCACTTCCGCAAGAACAGGGGATCTTCCAACCAGCAGGTAAGGTTCGGATTCAACCTGATGCAGATAATAGTGTCGTTCGCTTTCATATGCATACTGCTTCTTTTTAAGGGTTAACGGTAAAAGGGCGCAATGAGCGGCAAAGGACTAAATGGCAAAAAGATAATAAAGATCGCGATAGCAGCAGTTCTGGTACTGGCTGTCGTTATTGCCGCGCTGTACGTAAAGTCGCTTCTGGACAACGCTCCGGACCTGATACCGTACAACGGGTCAAATACCAATAACGCGTCGGACGTTCCGGAGCCGTCTCCCGGCAGCAATACTGTGCCGGAACCGTCGAAGCCCGATCCTGTTCCGACGCCTGTCCCGCAGATGGACCCGGAGCCTTCCGGACCGGTCTACTACACCGAAGCGGATCTTAAAAAGCTTAAGAATACCGATGTTTTCAACAAGTCCGCCATAGAGCACATTTTCCTGGGCACCGTAAATTCCAGCGGCAAGGGATCCGGGTATCACTACGACATGATAAAGGACTCCCCGGGAAAGATACTGGAGGAGACCCGTTCAAAGACCGACAAGAACGGCTGCTACACCGCCTACGTGGAGGTGAACGGCCGCGAAAAGGAGCACTACAGCACCTTCTATCCGGACGACTGGAGCCCGCAGGACGTGGTGGATTGTATCGTTGCGGCCAGGAACGACGCCCTTAAGAATAACAGGCACAAGGGCGACACATACATAGGCTATTACAACGGAATAGAGATAAACATGTATCTGGACAGCAAGGACCGGGTGGTTACTGCGTATCCGATATATTCCAAGAAATAGGTGGCACGGATGACTAAGACCAGAAGCGCGTACATAAGCGGATTCGCAAGAGGAATAACCGAAGCGATCTCCGACAATGCTTTTCACGGACCGTCTTCCATGACGGCGAGGCTGCTCAACAAGGACGCATTAAAAGAGGATCTGGCGGACGAGCTTGGGACTTCGCAGGAGAATTTTGAGATAGTTCCGTCGGAGGATACTCTGTCGGACCATCTGGCTAAGTTCGGATGGAGCAGGGAGCACACCTGGAATCTGAACAGAAGACTGGGATTCGTGATAGGAAAGCCCTCGCAGCTTCTTCTAGTGGAAGCGGACGGGGACGTGCTGGACGGCTACAGCGGTTTCGGCAGGGGAAACGGACCGTTCTACTTTACGGAGGACCTGTTCATAGCAATATATAAGGACGTAGCGCTGCTGTTCATAGTGGGAAACGACGAGTAATACGGGCCCGTCATACGGATAAGACTACCGGAGGAAACGATGAGATATTACACAAAAGAATGGTACGATCTTATGCAGAAGACCGAGCTTACGGCAGGGCTTCGCAAGGTACCGGACAAGAAGTATACCAAAAAGGACATAGACGCGCTCTACGAAAAGACGCTCAGAAGGGAGATGGCAGCTGAGAAGAAGGCCTACAACACAGCGCCGGATCTCGGATATCTTCTGGACATACTCAACGACAGAGGCTTTTGCGCCGAGGACTGGGTGGTTACGGATCTTAAGACCGGAAAGCCCAGAACGCCGGCATCCATGGAAGAAGTTAAGAACTTCATACTGGAGGAGCAGCAGGCTCAGACGGAGGAGTTCGAAGCCAGAGAGCCGTTCTCCGAGGAGGATTTCCGCGAGATGTTCCGCGAAGTATACGAGGATCGCAAGGCGGAGCTTAGGTGCGGCACCGGAAGCGCTCTGCTGGATTCCGTGGATAAGAGACTTCTTGCGCTGGAACTTGTTCCGGAGAGCATCTTTGCCTCTCTTAAGGAAGAGGAGCGCGCCGCACGCAAGGAGTTTTCCAGGATAGGACGCAACGCGGAGAGGACGCTGCTTAAGCAGAACGTTCCGCAGGACATAATAGAGGGGTTCGACCTTCACGACTGCGATTTGCTGTCCATTAGGAAGAAGGGCAGGAACCTGGAGCTGATCTTCTGCATAGAAGGCCTGGAGAAAGAAGGGGACAGCCCGTTCAGAAAAGTGGTGTTCAAGGGCGCGGAGTTAACGGAGCGCGACAAGGGCATAAACATCCGTACCCACAGTCATGACCATGATGATTGCTGCGACGACGACTGCTGCGATCACGACCACCACGACGACTGCTGCGACGACGACTGCTGCGATCACGACCACCACCACGAAGGCTGCGTGCACTCCAACTGCACGTTCCTCATCTCCGAGATCTACAACGTTAAGAACGCGTTCGAGGCGCATATGCTCCTCTGGATGCCCTCCGGCCTCAAGTATCTTACGGTAAAGGCCGCGGACATAGAGATCATTGATAACGCAGCGTTCCCGGAGAAATGACGGACGCATCCTGCAAATGAAAAACTGCCCGGATAAGGCTTCCGGACAGATGACCGATACATTTTCAGAAAAAGAGGTATAACATGAAGTTCATCAACGAGTACAGATATTCCCCGGACGATACCAAGGCGGTGTTCCGCGCTTACTACATGTTCTTTACCAAAGTGCTGGTGACTCACCTGGCGTCGCTGGTGTTCTGCGCAGTATGCTTCGGACTTTATCTTTCGTCCGGACTTGCCAGGTTCCTGGTGTTCGCCGCGATATTCTTCGTGATATTCTTGTTTAAGTTCATCCAGTACGCTGTAGGGGCAAAATACGACGCCGCAAGGATACTGGAGGATACCGGAGAATCCAACCCAGTGCTGCACTACGAACTGGGCGAGACTCTGGAGATCTACAGGGCCGGCAAGCACTTCATATCCATACCTCTGGACCGCATCGCGGGCTGCAAGGAGATCCCCGGAGCTCTTGTCATCTTCACCATGGGCAACTACAACGCCATGTTCAAGAACGACTGCTACCTGGAGGGCGGCGCCACCGCTCTTAAGGCTTACCTCAGGGAGAACGGCGTTACCGTAAAGTAGCTCCTACAGGGCGTGAGCTTCCGCTACGGCTACCCTTGCGAGGACGGCGCGAACGCCCCACTTGTCGAAGGTATCCATCTGTTCTATGTGAGAATCAGTAACTATATGGCCCGTTGCTCCCCGAGCGCGGGCTTCTTTTTCGGCCGCTTTTTCGGCGGCTTTTCTTGCGCGCCTTAAGGCTTCGCCTTTTTCCTCTATGCGGTAGCTTCCTTCCGGATCGTGGACGATGTAGAAGAATCCTCCCACCTCCGGAGAATAGCGCTCTGTAATGTTGACCCTTGCCGTGGAACCGACCCTGGCGTAGAGCGCGCCTATGGCGTTCGCCACTTCGGCGTTCTCCGCCAGCAGATAGTCCGCGCCCAGAGCCTTTGCGGCCTCCGGCAGGAACAGGTGAGTGGGCGCGCCTATGCCTATGAGGGTGTATCCGCTGAAGAACTTTTCTCCGAGTATCCCCGCGGACGCGGCGTTCCTGTTCTTCCAGGCTTCGCTTATGATCAGCGACATCTGGCTGCCCGGACCGTCCTTGAATTCCAGGGGGTACATCTGCTGCAGGGACAGGTCTATTATGTCCTGATACATCCTGAACTGCACCAGTTCGTAGGCTTCGTCCGCCAGCTTGCGTACGTTCTCTTCCGTATCTTCCTTGCCCATGTTTAAAAGCATGAACCTTGCGGCAAGCACGGACGCTCTGGTGTCGTACCTGAGGAAATCGCCCTTTATGTGCATGAAGTCCGTAGGCGTAAGGCCGCAGCGCATTATTATGCCCTCGGATTCCAGTCTTTCCGTGTTGAGGGCATATATGTCTATGCAAGCGGTATCCAGGCTCTCCATGCTCTTGGGACCGCTGCGCACGTATTCGATCAGTTTTCTTTCTTCTTCGTTGAAAAGACTTAGGTCTTCCGGATCCTGCGCCAGGTAGAAGAACTCGTGCAGGGGGAAGGTATTGCAGTGCTTTTTGTTTACGATCCGCTCCAGCTCCGGCAGTATCTCCGGCCAGTCGGAAGCCGCTGCGCACATGGGTTTTACGCGTCTTGGGAACAGGGCGGGCTCGCCGTTTCTTTTAAGCCTTATGGCGCTGTCTCCGCCAAGGTTGAACGGTGCGACTTTGATGCCGCGCACGGAAGTCTGCCATCCGCCTATGCGAATGCCGTTCTCGTCCCTTACGGGCTTGCCGCCGCTTACTACGGAGATGTCGGTGGACGTTCCGCCCATGTCGACTATTATGTAGTTCTCGCTGTCGGTCATGGCTTTGCCTGCCAGAACGCTTGCCGCGGGGCCGGAAAGCACGGTGTCCACCGGGCGGATAAGGGAGTATTCGTCCGACATTATGCATCCGTCGCTGCGTACTATGCGTATGTCCGCCTTGCAGCCTCTTTCGCGGAAAGCTTTTTCCGCGGCGGCAAGGAATTCGCTTACTACGGGCAGAAGTCTGGCATTCAGAAGGGCAGTGGCGCCTCTAGCGAATATGTTTATTCCTTCGGTAAGCTCGTTGGCGGTTATGCAGCGTCTGCCTGTCCTTTCCTCGGCGAGGATCTTGAACTTCTTTTCGCAGGGAGCGCCTGTATCGTCGGACCAGAGCTCCACGGCGCACAGAGCGTCGCTGTCCGAAAGCCATTTTCCGTGCTCTTCGAACAGTTCGTCCCAGTCCGGTTCGTCTATCATGAGGCCGTCCGCGCTGCTGTTGGTGTCCACGCACAGCACGTATTCCGGCTTAAGGTTGTAGTTCTCCGGAGCGTGCATGCGGCGCAGGTATTCTTCGTGTATCCCGAATATGACGAGCTTGGCTCTGCAGCCTTTGCCTTCTATGCACGCGTTGGTCGCGAGGGTAGTGGAGAGAGCCACCTGTTCCGCCTGCTGCACCAGTTCTAAGGGCAGCATGTCCAGCGCATTGGCTATTCCTATTGAAAGATCATCTCTGGTAGTCTCGGTCTTGCCCTTGGCAAGGACCTTTCTGCTGTCCAGATCCATCGCGACGGCGTCTGTGCAGGTACCGCCTGTATCTATGCCTATTCCTATTCTCATTAGAATGCTCCGAGTCTTCTGATGTTTGCTAATGGATGATTATACAATATCGGGCTAAGTTTGTGAAGCGAGGAGATGCAGAACAAATGTTCTTGATTTATTTTATTTCTTGTGGTAATATAATACTGGTATCATTTTATTCCACATTCGGAAAAGCGCTTATATCATGAAGACCGACAAGAATCAGTTTACAATGTTCGACAGCACGGCTTTCCGTCCTCTCGCGGACAGGCTGCGCCCCAAGACCCTGGACGAGTTCGCCGGGCAGAGCCACCTTATTGGGCCCGGAAAGTTGCTGCGCAAGTTGATAGAATCGGACCAGATAACCTCCATGATCTTCTGGGGGCCCCCCGGCGTGGGAAAGACTACGCTGGCGGGGATAATCGCAAGCAGCACCAAGTCGGAGTTCATCAATTTCTCCGCCGTTACAAGCGGCATTAAGGAGATAAAGACTGTAATGACTCAGGCGGAGGAGAACCGCCGCTTCGGTACTAAGACCATAGTGTTCGTGGATGAGATACACCGCTTCAACAAGGCCCAGCAGGACGCGTTCCTGCCGTTCGTGGAGAGGGGCAGCATAATACTTATAGGCGCCACAACGGAAAACCCATCGTTCGAGGTAAACGGCGCTCTTCTGTCGCGCTGCAGGGTGTTCGTGCTCAGGCAGCTTACGGAAGATGACATCACCGGGATCATCGAGAGGGCGATCAAGGACCCGCGGGGCTTCGGAAACGAGAAGATCAACATAACATCTGATATGGTAAAGTCCATAGCCGCGTTCTCCAACGGGGACGCAAGGGCGGCTCTTTCCACTCTGGAGATGGTCATACTCAACTCGGACGCGGACTCGGACGGTACCATAAACGTAACGGACGACGTAATGCAGCAGTGCATATCAAGAAAACTGCTGCTCTACGATAAGAGCGGGGAGGAGCACTACAA
>JAEEGL015495633.1_pt1 | contig 12010 bp, 9 predicted proteins | sample 9134231 | NCBI WGS metagenome assembly JAEEGL01 (sample SAMN16246548, study PRJNA631951) | gut metagenome | biome: gut microbiome; feature: rumen; material: fiber-attached | host: Bos | place: Iran: Karaj | collected 2018-10
AAATATAATTAATTCATAATATGGAAGAAGTGAATGTAAAAAATCTCTTAATCCAGGTCTTAATAAAATTGAAGAACCATTTTTTGGAACATGTACTAAAGTTTCATCTAAATCTAATACTAATGTATATGGTTTTGTTGGGGGAAATGGAATTAATGTTGTATTATAATTTTGTTTTGTAGGTGTTAAAATTTGGTTTTTTAAATTTAATAAATTTAATTGATTTAAATTTTCATCTAAAGTTAAATTTTTTCCTTTAATTGGTGTTTTTTTTATATTGTTTTCATAATTATTATTATTATCAATTATATTTTGATTGAAATTTTCATTGATATTATAATTATTATTTAAATTTATATTTTGATTTATTCCATTATATATTTTTTTATTTGAAATGTTTTTTTCTATATAATTATAATTTATTTGTTGTGGACTCTCAGAATATAAATTTCCTCTTTGAGTCATTATTACATTATTATTATTTTGAGTTTTATTTGTTGGTAATATTTGAGTATTATTATATATTGGAACTGTTGGAGAAGATTGATTTGAAATATATCTTTGAAATCTTTGTTTCATTGGTGTTGATGATTTTATTGGTTTCCTAAATAAAAATAAATTATTTGAACTATCAAAAAATGTACTTACTCCATTTATTGTTGCAATATTACCTTGTAATATTTGAACTTTTTTATTTGGTTTTGAGGTATTTTTTAAATTATTATTATTTGTATTATTATTATAATTCGAATTTGAAGTTTTTGATTGATATTGATTATTTAGAGAAATTTGATTAATTGATTTAATTAAATTTTCTGCTCTTCTATTATCTATATTTTGATTATAATTATATAATTCAAAATTATTATTATTTGAAATATTATTATTATTTGTGATATATTCATTTTGATTTATATTTAAATTTTGAAATCTCATTTGTTTATGTTTTTCTTCTCTTATTTCATCATTAAAGAAATTATAAATATTATCAAATGACTCTATTTCAATTCTTCTGAAATATTTTAAAAGATAATTTGAAACTGTTTGATTTATTTTATTCAATTGATTAATAACTTTTATAATTCTAGTATTCATATCTTTACAAGATAATATCAAAACTTGTGATTCATCTTTTGCATTTATATTTGGATCATTTAAAGAATTTCCATAAATTGACTCACTCATTAACTTATGAATATTTAAAATATTTTTGATTTCTTCAAAACACAATTTATTTTTATTTTGAATATTAATAATATAAATAATTATTATTGAAAAAAACATTAATAATAAAGTATTTTTCATTAAATCAAAAAATTCACTTTCTTTATTTTTTTCAATAATATCATCATAAATTATTTTAAAAAGTTCAATCCAGGAATTACACTCATCATAACAAGGATAATTTTGTAAATAAAATTGTTGTATTTTATTAAAAATTATATTTATATTATTTACTAATTGATTAAATTGAATATCATTCATTAAATTTTTTTCTTGAAGTGTATTACTAGGAGATAAATTATTAATTTGCATTTGAGATTGATTTTTTAATGGATTTGACATAGAATATAAAGAAGAAGATGAAGGAAAATTACTTTTATGAGTATTTTCATTATTATTATTATTTTGTATTTGTATATTTTTTCTAAAATTATAATTGTTAAAATTAATATTTAATGGAATATTTTTAAAATTTGATAAAAAAGCTTTTTGAAACATTAAATCAGTTTTTGGATTGGATAAACTAATAGCACTTTTATTACTTCCTAGACTTATTGAGCTATTTTTTCTACTTGTAATAAATTCTTCATTTTTTGATGACATTTTTTACTTTATTTAATAATAATTTTTTTTATTTATTATTTCAAATCTTTTATTAATATTAAATTAATTTTTATTGAAATATTAAAAGTATCTGATTATAGATAAATAATTAGATTTATTGGAATACTATATTTAGTTTTATTTTTTAACTCTTTTTATTCATTTTTGTTTTTTTCATTCGACAATGAAACTTAATCCTCATAATTTTAATAAGAATGTTTATATTTTATTTGTTAATGTTTTATTTTTATCTTTTTTTATTTTTTCTTTTTTGATTAAAGGAAGAAATAATAAAATAAATAATTATAAAAATAATGATATTAATAATGAAGTTTGAAGAGAATATTTAAAAAAAAATGTTTTATAAATTAATTTTAAATAATCAATTGGTTTTATAAGTTTAAAATAGTTATTTGAATATTTGGAAATGAAATATAAAAATAAAAAAAATTAATTGTTATTTCCAGTTAATTAAATTTTAAATATTATTAAATTTTCAATTATAATAATCAATAAATCCTTTTCAAGACTTAAATATAATGAAAATTATCATTTTTCAACTCAATTTTAAATTATTACCTTTGTTTATTATTATTTTTTTTTTGAAGATATTATTATAGAAATACTATAATTTAAAACCATTTTTAATAATTTATTTAATATTTAAATATATTTAAAATAATTAATAATCTCTATGCTGAAAGAAGGAGATATTGAATTATTCTCAAACCCCTTAGAATTAAGAAAAAATAATGATAAGGATTATTTTCAATCATACCTATCAATAACAAACAAAAGTAATAACTATATAATATTCAAAATATATATAAATAAAAAATCCTCATCATATAACGTATATCCATCAACGTCATTTTTAAAGCCAAAAAGTCAAACAAATGTAATTATAAGAAAATATAATAAAAAACAACAAAATGAAAATATAAGTGATATATTTTTAATAAGATTTTTTTCAGTAAATAAAGTAGTTGAATCTAATGATGAAGCAAAATTAATGATAAAAAATAAGAATTATAATGAAGATGATAAATATGAAGAAGTAGTTAATATAATTATAAATTATGAAGATAAAAATGAATTAGGATTAAATAATAATTTTAATCAAGAAATTTTATATGATAGTAAATTAAAAGAAAGTGAATATGATATTGATCAAGTAATTCCATCTTATAGAAATATGAATAATAAGTTAAAAAACCAAATTAATAATATTGAAAAAGCAATTGAAAATTTTGAAAATGAATTACAAAATATTAGAATTAATACAGGTTTAAAAAATCAAAAAGATAATTCTTTAAAAATTAATGAAAAAGAAAATAAAGGAAATAAAGGTATAAATAAAACATTTACTTTATTTTTATTATTAATTTTTTTTGTTCTTGGAGGTTATGTTTCAAAATAAAAAAATAAATTTTTCCCTTCATTAAAATAATATATTATTTATTTTTTTTATTTAAAATTAAATCTATTTTAATATAAGTTTATTTGTTTTTATTTTTTAATAAAATTAAATTTTAATATATATATTATATATATTTATATAAAAAATATTTAATATTACCTTTTACTCAAAAATCTAAAAAAAATAGAATAATAAAATTTTATAATTGATTATTATATATTATACTTAAGGAAGATGAATTTTCTTTTGATCTCCTTGTTAAAGTAGATGAAGTTGTATTTAGAGCATTATTTGAATTTGAATATAGTAAAAGATTTTGTTCAAAATCTTTTATAAATTTACTTGTATAAAATTCATATTCTCGATTAAATTTATATGAAAAAATACTTTTAGCATTAACTCTTATATTTTCAAAATGAATTATTTTAATAACTGAATCAATATCTAAATAATCATCTTCTTCATTATTATTATCTTTTTCTTTTTCTTTTTCATTTTCTTTTTCATTATCAATATTTCTACATAAAACATGATCAATATTATCAATTGAATCATTTTGATTTATTTCTTTTGAAAGAGAACTTGAATATGTTCTTAAATATTTTTTCCTTTCTTTTGAAAAAGCATTTAATGAATAACTTATAAAATTCGTTTTTTTTAAATCTTCTATTTTTTCTTTATCTCTATGAACATGAATTTTATTTATTGAATTATTATTTGATAATTTTTTACTTTTTTCATTTATACGTTTTCCAATTTCAATAAATTTTTTATTTAAATTTACATTAAGTGTTGTAGATTTTGTTTTTTTATTTGAATTTTTTTTTTGATTTAAAAATGATTTATACATTTTTTTCTTTTGTAAATTATTTTGTCTTTCTCGAAGAATATTAATTGAAATTTTTTTAGAAACAGATGTTTCTTTTCTAATAATAGTATTTCTTAAAGAATTTTGAAATGAATTTGCTCTTTGAGTTTTATAAGAATTATTATTTGGATAAACATTAATTTTTAAAAGTGCATTATTTTTAATGAAAGAAAAACTTGTCATATAATTTATAGAATTTTCTCTTGATTTATTTGATATAATATTTATTTTATCATTTATTGAGTTTTCCCTTGATTTAATGCATAAATTTTTATTACAATTATAACTATTTTGTTTTGAGATTATTTGACTAATTTTTTTTTTATTTTCTTTACATTCATTATTATTTGATACAATTTTAATTTTATTTTCAATTAATTTTTTTTCTTTATTTTTACTTAAAGAATTTGTATTTGAATTTTTATGAGATATTCCAAGGATATTTAACGCTGTTTTCTTTTTGAATATTTTTTCTCTATTTGTAGAAGATGATGTTGATTTTTTTTTTAGAATTATTAATTTATTTATTATTGATGGAGGGTTTAAAGTATTATTTAATCTTGTTTTATTTTTTGAACTCCTTTTAGAAATTATCCTTGATTTTTTACAATTATTCAAAATTTTTTTGCTCTCATTTATATATGAAGATTTCAGAGTTGTTAATTTTTTTCTCATTAATATTTGATTTGTTGATTTAATTAAACTTATGGGAGCAATTTTTTTAACTTTATATATAACTTCTTTATTTCCATTAATATCTTCTTTTTTTTCAACATAAGAATTCATATTTAAATTAAATTATTTCATTTTTCTGAAAATAATTAATGATTTAAAAAAATAAATAAAATATATAAATAAAAAATATATCTTTTTAATTCTTTTTCTATTCATGATGTATCTTTTTAAAATAAATGATTAAAGATAAAAAAATATAGGTAAATAAAATATATTCTAACATATATAAAAGTTAAATTCCTTTTTAATCATAAAATATATAGTATATATTTAAATTTTCATAACATTTTTTCAATTATTTTTAAATTTTTTTATTTTTTTTTTAATTTAAATATAATCAATAAAATATAACTACTATTATTCATTTCATTTTTTAATATTTAATAAAGCTACTAATTTTAACAAATCAGAAAAATAAACATCTTTTTTTTTATTCATTACATCAATTAATTGTTTTAACCTATTAGAATGTACTTGATTCAATCTATAATATTCATCATAATATTTATTTATAATAAATCCATATAAATTTGTACTAGTAATAAAAGTATTCTTAATTTTCATTATAATAGAAGGATTTTCTAAATTAGAATTAAATTGTTTTTTATTAGTAAAATAATTTTTTCTTCTTATACAAAAACTATCATCTAAATTTTTAAAAACTTGTAATTCTTGATCCATAAATCGAAAGAATTCAAGAATATCATTTGTAAAAAAATTAATTTGATCATTATATGATTTAGACCAATCAAAAAATAAATTATTTAAAGAATTAAAAGTTTTTTCCAAATATTTTCCATTTAAACTAATAGAATAAGCTTTTGATAAATTCTTAAAAGCCAATGAAATATTTAATAATTTTTCATTCATAACTTTTATTTCATCAATTAATGATTTAATATTTTGTTGTAAAATTGAAAATAAATTATTTTTATTTTTAATATCAATTAATATTTTAGAACAACTATTTTCTTTATCAGCATTAACAGTTATATCAATTTTTCCATTTAAATCATAATAATCCTTAATAAACTGGGGATTTTTTTTTTTATCATAATTTACTTTTACTTTATCAAATTTGTCTATGCTCAAAGTTACAAAATCTTTAAATATATCACTAGAACGAATTAATAAATTTTCTGATAAAGAATTCATATATTCATTTAATTTAATTAATTTTTCCTGGATTACTTGTTGTGAATTCCCTTCAAAAATAGAACTATTTGGAAAAGGTGGAATCTAATTTTGATTATATAATAAAATAATTTTTTTGTTACATATGTATATGGATATAATTCAATTATTCTTTTTTTAAACCATTCAAAATCACTAAATTTTCTTATACAAGATATATTTAAATCTGGAAGTGTAATTGTGTATTGATAATATGAAAAACTAAATACTCCTGCTTTTTTTAATTCTGGACTTTAAAATATTTTATATAAATTATATTTTACTTTGATATTTTTATTTTGAAATTTTCTATTTCAGTAAACTCATTTTTTTCTTGTTTATTACAATTTATATATTCTTTTACTGTTTTAATTTCACTTAATGACGGCATTATTTCAAAAGTATCTATTTCATTTTTACTATTTTTAATAATATTTAATTTATCTTCTTTAATTTCATTTTGAAGAGAATTCTCTTCATTTTTAATTTTTTCAGATTGATTATTATTTTCTAATTTCTTATTATTTTCATTTTCTAAATTTTCAAAATTACTATTTTCATTTTCATTTTGAATATTTTCAATATTATTTTGTTCATTTGATTTCATACTTTTAAATTTGATAACTGCATTTTTTAAATCTTCAAATTTCCAATTATTTAAATCTAATCCATTATCTCCTTTTTCATCACTTAAAAACTTAGAGAAAATTTCTGGATCATACCCTTCATCAATTATTTGTGTCCTTAAGAAATTTTGTTTATATTCAATATCATCTTCTTCCATATTTAATATTTTAGACTAATTCTAAAAAATATTAACTTTTAAAGAAATAAATATAAAAATTTTATTAAAAAAATAAAATAAATGAGTAATCAAATAGAAGAAGCAAAATCTCAACATAGTAAATTAAGTAATAAAAATGGTAATGAAGAAATAAAAAATCATATAAGTGAAACAGAAGGTTATGAAAAAAAAAGTAATATAAGTAATCAATCACAAAAATATGATAAAAAAAGTTATAAAAGTAGTCAATTAGAAGAAGAAGAAAAAAAAAATGAAATAAGTAGACAATTAGTTCAAGAAGAAAGTAAAAGTCAATTAAGTAAAAGAACAAATAAAGAAATTAATACACGAGATTTAAATAATGAAGAGATAAAAAGTCAAAAATTAAATAATGAAATAGTAAGTGATAAAAGTAGTATATCAGATAATGAAGAAAAAGAAAATAAAAAAAGTATAAATTCAAATAAAAAAGAAAATGAAAGTCAAAGAAGTAATAAATCAAATTCAGAAAAAATTGAAAGTAAAAAAAGTAGTAATATAGAACAAAATAAAAGAAGACAAAAAAGATTAGAATTTGAAAAAAAAGAAAAATTAGAAATAGATGAAGAATTAAAAAATTTAGAAAATGAAAAAGAAGAAGAAGAAAAAAAATCATTATTAAAAAAAGAATTTGATAAAAATTCAGAAAGTTCAAATCAATCTGAGCAATCTGAATCAGAAGAATCAGAAAATCAAATATCGACATCATTAAAAAATAAAAAAAAAAAAGGAAAAACTAAAAAAGAAAAGAAACAGAATAAAGAAAATGAAGAAGAAAAAAAAAGAAAAGATGAAATAAATAAAAATTTAGCAAATTATTTAAAATTAAGTTATTATATAGAAGAAAAAAAAATAAGAAATGCTTTAATGCAAAGTGAAGTAGAAAAAAAAGAAATTGATAAACCAAATGAAGCAAGATTAATTAAAAGATTAAAAGATTTGGATAAAGAATTAATTCCAAGGAATAAAAAATCTTTTTTTTCAGGAGTTCAAATTATTACATTAACTGATATTAATAAAAGAGCAAATACAAATAAATCAATAAATAAAAAAATACAACAAGGATTAAGTAATATGACTGTTAAAAAAACTGAAAAATCTGCTAATGAAGAATTAAGAGAAATGCCTGATATTTTAGATAATGTTATTAAAAAAAGAGAAATTGATAAGAAAAATTATGCAAAACATGAATCTAATTTTATTAATAATATTGAAACTCCTAAAGATACATTAACTCCTACTACTGATGGTAATGATGATTGTTATATTTATTAAAATATTTTTTTTTACAAATAAAAATTAGGAATTATTTTATAGAATATTTAAAAAAATATTTTAAATTTTTTTGAAATGTTTTTAAAATTATTTTTTTTCGAAAAGGGTTTTAGATAAATATTTATCAAAAAATATTTCTTATTTATTTTTATTCATTCTATATATATTAATTTCAATAAAGAAGTAAAAATTTTTTTAATTTTTTTATTAAACTAAATTAATGATAATAATATTAAGAAAAATACATTTCTTAATTTATATAAAGAGATAGGAATTTTTAATGATTTGAATAAATAAATAAATATTTATTTATTTTCAACAATTTATATTTTTAATTTAGAATTATTTATAAATAAAAAACTGTTTAATAATATATTTATTCAACCCATTAATTATTCCTTTCTCTTAATATAAGAAAATAATTTTATATATTTTATATAAAAATGAATATTTCTTATTAATCATTTTCAAAAATAAATCATTACTAAAAGTACACTAAAAATAATTATTAAATAAAATTTGTTTCTTCATAATTTATATATAAAAGTTAATTTAAAAAAAATAATTAAAAAAACTATATAAATTAAAACTTCATAATATCTCTTTTAACAAGACAATATTTCTCACTATTAAACTCTTCATGTAATTCATATTTCAAAAGAAAAAGTAACCCACATCTAACATTCTTTTCAAAATTCCATTGTTTACCAATAGAATGAAAAAAATGTAAAAGTTCAGCTCTTTTTAAAGCAATTTGAGTTTTTAAATCTTTAGCATAATCAGAAGGAACTTTTCCATCAAAATCTTTTTTAAAAGGGGAAGCTAATTCATATAATAAAATAATAACACATTCAAAATATCCATACATAACTGCATAATGTAAAGCAGTTTTTCCAGTTAAATCACTAGCATTAATAATAGAACCTAAAGAAACCATTTCTGAAATAATATAAAACATATTTCTTTTAACTGCCCAAGTTAATGCAGTTTGTTTAAATGTATCAAAGTCATATAATAAAAAACGATTTTTTTTAATTAATTCTCTTACTTTATTATAATTATTATGTCTTATGTAATAAATTATATTTTGAAATAATTCATTTTGAAAAAAATCTTGATTTATATTTACAATTGTATTACAAAATTCATGGGCTGATAATCCTAATCTTTTTAAATCTATTGCTGCTCTTATTATTATTCTTTTAAATTTATCTAATAAAATTTTGTTTTTTGTTTTTTTTTCTGTTATTGTTATTTTTTCTACTGTTGTTGATGCGTTTCCTTTTACTATTAAATTATTATCTATTGCCTTTTTTATTGATTGTTCATTTTTTTCTTCAAAATTATTTATTTCTCTTTCATATATTAATTGATATTTTGGATTAAAGTTTTGTTTTGGAATTAATCTAAATGGAATATCAAATTTAGAATTGTTTTCTGATATTAATTCTTTTGTGAAAAAATCATTTTTTGTTAAAAACGGGTTTGAAGTTTCTTTATTTCTATGTGATAAAAAAGTTCTTTTTTTTATTATTTTTTTCCTTTTTAAATCCTCAATTTGATATAATTTTGAATTTTTTATAAATTCTGTTCTATTTCTTTCATTATTAACAGTATATTCTATTGCAGAATTTATTTCTGGATAAAGTGAATTAAATCTACATAAAGATATAAATGTCTTTGGTGCTGTTCCTAAAGGGAAATTATTATTTATTCTTTCAATATGAATTGAAAGATTTTTTTTTTGTGATTTAATGATAAAGGATTTTCTAATTGTTCATAATTATATGATTTTATTTTTCGATGAAGTGATTTATTTAAGTTATTTGATATTTTTGGTATTGAAGTTTCATTTGTTTTTTCACTTAAACAACTTTCTGAATTTATTTTTTTCTTTTTATAATTTTTTAGAAAATTTAATCTATATTGATATAAAGTCTTTTTAAATTGTTTTTTTTTGTCTTTTTTCAATAATGAACTTAATTTAATTTTTTTTAAATTGTTCATTTTGCTAGTAAAAATTTTTTTTAATTAAAATTTATTTAATAATTATTAATAACAAAAAATTGTTTTAATTATAATTTATATCAAAAATTTAAATAGAATAAGATTATGTTATTAATTTTTATAATTATAAATAGTAAAATTATAGTAATTTTTTTAATATTCTTTTATTAAAAATTATTTCATTTTTATAATCTCATAATTCAAGATTTTCTTTAATCAAAAATAAATAATATTGATTTAATTATTCATTTCTTTCTCTTTTTAAAATATCAATTTAACCTTTATATTACTTTTATTCAGTTAATTTTTATATTGTTTTATTGTTTATATTAATTAATTATTTCTCTCTTTTATAACATCTATTTTAAAAATAAGAATTTTAAAAAAGAAAAATATAAATATTACTTAAAAATGTCACTATTGATTACCTAAATATGTTATAAATTCTTCAAAAGCAGCTTTCCTTTCATCATAATCTCCTATTTCCTTAATTAAAGAATAAACTTGGTCAATTGCATCTTTTTCTTCGTTGTTTAAAGCAGAGTATGTATTATCATTTGTTGATGTATTTCCAGTTTTATTAATTTCTCCCGATGGAATATTAGAATATATATCTTGTCCATCTCCATCTGTACTCATCTTAAAGTCTATTCCAATAGAATTAGATTCTGAAGAACACATTATTTTTGCACAAATTGAATTAACAAAGTTTTGTTCTAATAATGATTTGGTCTCATTCCCTATTCTTATATTATTTATGTAATTAGATTTATTCTCTGTTTTAATATTTTTATAAAAATCTATTTGTTTGAATTTTTCAAATGCTTCTTCTGTCATATAATTTATAATTTTATAATGTTATTATAATATAATATTATGATAAATCATAAATTAATTAAGTTATAATATAAATTATTTTTTATATTTTAATTTTTATTTAAATTCAATAATTGCTTCTAAATATATTTTAAAACATGATTTATTAAAAATAATATTTAATTAGTAAATAATTATACTTTTCTTTAATTATTCAATCAAATCCCTTTTTTTCCATATTAAATAATAATGCTTTTTTTAAATCTTTGAAAATTAATAAATTATTAATTATATTTCCATTAATAATTTATTTTTTTTTTTAAAAGAATGGGAAATCAATTATTTAGTGAATATAATATTGAAAAAAATCCTGTTATTCAACAATTAGAACAAGGATTAAAAATATATAAAGGAAATCATAAACAAAATAATAAAAAAGTGTGTATTTTTATTTGGGATAAAAAAGAATTAAAAAGAAATAAAAATACAGAAGAAATTGAAAAACTAAAAAATAAAATAAAGAAAGGTGTATCATCAGAATTAAAATACAAGCATCCAAATATTTTAAATATTGAACAACAATTTACAGAAGATGATTATTCATTTGGTTTTATTACAGAATCATTTGAATATAATTTAGAAATATGGGAAATTGAAATTTTACCAAATAAATCAATAATAGATATTAAGTTATTAATATCAGATTTATTAAATTCAATTAAATTTCTTCATGATCAATGTAATGTTATTCATTCAAATATTTCACCAAATTCAATTTATATTGATGCAAATAATAAAGTTAAATTAGGTAATTTTGAATTTTTGGAAGAATGTATTAAAAGTAAAATTTCAATTGAACTTGATAATAATTATTCTATTATAAATCCTAATTTATCATATGCTCCTCCTGAATTAGTTTTAAAAAATGAAAGATATTTTGAAAGTGATATTTATTCAATAGGAGTTTTAATATATAATTTAATTCAAAAGTATAATAAAAAACATGATAAATTAATTAATTTATCATATAATTTACCTAATTATTATAAAGATATTTCATCTAATA
>JAEEGL010369756.1_pt1 | contig 12009 bp, 8 predicted proteins | sample 9134231 | NCBI WGS metagenome assembly JAEEGL01 (sample SAMN16246548, study PRJNA631951) | gut metagenome | biome: gut microbiome; feature: rumen; material: fiber-attached | host: Bos | place: Iran: Karaj | collected 2018-10
GTGGAACAGAAGGGCTCGTATGTGTCGCCCGATACGCTGCGTTTTGACTTCTCTCACTTCCAGAAGGTCACCGACGAGGAGCTTCGTCAGGTGGAGCGTCTGGTGAATGAGATGATCCGTGAGGATATCCCTCTCGACCTCACAGAACTGATTTGTCGTGAGAACGGCTTCACCGTTAACGAAGAACAGTTCAATGTTGAGATGCAGAAACAGAAGGACCGTGCCCGTAATGCTGCTGCTGTAGAGAACTCAGACTGGGTTGAACTACAGCCAGGGGAACAGCAGTTCGTGGGCTACGACTATACAGAATACGAGTGCCGCATCCTGCGTTATCGCAAGGTGACTCAGAAGAAAAACGAGTTCTATGAGTTGGTTCTCGACAACACACCTTTCTATGGCGAGATGGGTGGTCAGGTAGGTGACCAGGGTGTTCTGGTTTCTGAGAACGAGACCATTGAGATTATCGATACGAAGCGCGAGAACAACCAGAGCGTCCATATCGTGAAGCAGTTGCCGAAGGATCCCGCTGCCCAGTTCATGGCTTGTGTTGACACCGACAAGCGCGATGCTAGCGCTGCCAATCACACTGCTACCCACCTGCTCGACTATGCCTTGAAACAGGTGCTGGGTGACCACGTGGAGCAGAAGGGTTCTTTCGTTAGTCCTGACACCCTGCGTTTCGACTTCTCTCACTTCGAGAAAGGTACTGACGAGCAGATTCGTGTGGTAGAGCGCATGGTCAACGATATGATTCGTCAGGACATCCACATCGACGAGCATCGCGATATGCCTTTCGAGGAAGCCAAGAAGTTGGGTGCAATCGCCCTCTTCGGTGAGAAATATGGCGACAAGGTGCGTGTGGTCCGCTTCGGACCTTCATGCGAATTCTGCGGTGGTGTTCACGCCAGCAGCACAGGTCGTATTGGTATGTTCAAGATTGTGTCTGAGAGCAGCGTTGCAGCAGGTATCCGTCGTATCGAGGCCAAGACAGGCAAGGAGTGCGAGGAGTTACTCTATCTGTTGGAAGACAACATCAAGATGGTGAAGTCGTTCTTCAATAATGCCAAGGACCTGCAGGCAGTCATCATGAAGTATGTTGAGGAGCACGACCACATGAAGAAGGAGATTGAGTCGTTCCAGGCACAGGCTGTAGAGCGCACAGCTCAGAAACTGATTGAGTCAGCTCGCGAGGTCAATGGTGTGAAAGTCATCACCTGCGTGTTACCCATGGAGCCTGCTGCTGCTAAGGACTTGGTATTTAAGATCCGTCAGCAGATTCCCGAGAACCTGCTCTGCGTAGTAGGTACGAAGGCACAGGACAAGCCATTGCTCTCAGTGATGATGAGTGATGATATGGTGAAGGACCACGGTCTGAATGCTGGTCAGATGGTACGCGAAGCTGCCAAACTGATTCAGGGTGGCGGTGGCGGACAGCCCCACTACGCAAGTGCCGGAGGTAAGAATGTGGATGGCCTCAGCGCTGCTGTCGACAAGGTTGTAGAACTGGCAAACCTTTAAAAGGTAAAAAAGTAAAAAGGTAAAAAATGAAGCATCACGCTTTACTTTTTACCTTTTTCTTTTATATTCTTGTCTTTGACTTTTTTCTCTTTTACCTTTTTACTTTTCCTTATCGTACGCGTGAGCCGGATAGTCGATGGTATAATGCAGTCCGCGACTCTCCTTACGCTCCAAGGCAAAGCGCGTAATCAGATAACCTACGTTAATCATATTACGCAGTTCACAGATATCCCTTGTGGCCTTCACGCGCTTAAAGAGATTCTCTGTTTCTTCATAGAGTGTATCCAGGCGTACCCAGGCACGATGCAAGCGCAAGTCGGAACGTACGATGCCAACATAGTTGGACATAATCTCGCCCACCTCTTTCACACTCTGTGTAATCAGCACCTTCTCCTCATTCGTCAGCGTACCCTCGTCATTCCATTCAGGCACCTTCTCATTGAAATCGTAAAGATCTACATGCTCCAACGAGTGTTTTGCAGCAGCATCCGCATAAACCACAGCCTCAATCAAAGAGTTGGATGCCAGACGGTTACCACCATGCAAACCAGTGCATGAACATTCACCGATAGCATACAGACGCTCAATACTTGAACAGCCGTTCAGGTCAACCTTGATACCACCACACATATAGTGGGCAGCAGGACGTACGGGGATATAATCCGTGGTGATGTCGATACCCATTGACAAGCACTTCTGATAGATGTTAGGGAAGTGCTTGCGCGTCTCAGCGGGGTTCTTATGCGTCACGTCCAAACAGACATGATCCAGTCCGTGAATCTTCATCTCCTTATCGCTAGCACGCGCCACGATATCACGTGGAGCCAGCGACAGACGCTCATCATATTTCTCCATGAAGCTCTCACCATTAGGCAGGCGCAGGATGCCACCATAACCACGCATCGCCTCCGTAATCAGGAAGGCAGGATGTGTCTCGCCTGGAGAATAAAGGGCTGTGGGGTGAAACTGTACAAACTCCATGTCGGCCACCGTTCCCTTGGCACGATAGACCATGGCCTCACCATCACCAGTGGCAATGATAGGATTCGTGGTGGTCTGATACACGGCACCACAACCACCCGTACACATCAGCGTAACCTTAGACAGATAAGTATCAACCTTCTCCGTCTCTGGATTCAGCACATAAGCACCATAACAGTTGATATAGGGCGTGCGACGTGTCACCTTAGCACCCAGATGATGCTGCGTGATAATCTCCACAGCGAAGTGGTTCTCCCTCACAATGATATCAGGATTGCTTCTCACAGCAGCCATCAGTCCGCGCTGAATCTCAGCACCAGTATCATCAGCATGATGCAGGATACGGAACTCTGAGTGTCCGCCCTCACGATGCAGGTCAAACGAACCGTCTTCCTTGCGATCGAAGTTCACGCCCCACTCCACCAGTTCCTTAATCTGTTCAGGCGCGTTTCTCACCACCTGCTCTACTGCAGCGCGATCACTGATATAGTCGCCTGCTATCATCGTGTCTTCGATATGCTTGTCGAAATCATCAACAGCCAGATTGGTCACCGAAGCCACACCACCCTGTGCAAATGAAGTGTTGGCCTCATCGAGCGAGGTCTTACAGATAATGCACACTTTACCTTTCTTGGCGCGGGCCACCTTCAGGGCATAACTCATGCCAGCCACGCCAGCGCCGATAATCAGGAAATCATATTTGTAAACCATACAAATCAAATTAATGGTGCAAAGGTAGAAAATAATTATGAATTATGAATTATGAATTATGAATTATTTTGTACCTTTGCATCAATTATGAAGAAAAGAACTATTTTAGGCTTATTTTGTTTACTATCAGTTTCGCTCTTTGCTCAAACGGAACAGATAGTCAGTGAACTACCCACGACATCCGATACCACCGAACAGCAACTGCCCTGGCCCCTACAGATGCAGAGCCAACTGGACTCCATGATGCGCGATCCCCTGCTAGACTATACCCAGATGGGACTGATGGTATGGGACCTCACAGACGACTGTCAGCTATTCGGCATGAACCAGCATCAGCTCCTTCGTCCGGCCTCTACCATGAAACTGGTCACAGCCATCACAGCCCTCGACTATCTGGGCACCAATTATCAATATACCACCTCTTTATATTATAAAGGAGAAATTACGGATCATACTCTTCATGGCGACCTCTATTGTGTAGGTGGCCTTGACCCTGCGTTTTCTTACGGAGACCTTGATGCCTTTGCCCAAAGCGTCAAACAGCAAGGCATTGACACCATCTGTGGCAGTATCATCGCCGACAATACGATGAAAGATACCCTGAAATGGGGTGAAGGCTGGTGCTGGGACGATGACAACCCCACCCTCTCGCCACTCCTCGTAGATCGTAAGGACAATTTCCTTATGCAGTTCATCGATGCCCTGTCGCGCTATGAAATCGTACTGCAGGATATCACTATCAAGGAAGGCGCTGTCGATGAGGAAGCCACCCTGCTGAGTCAGCAGAAGCGTTCTATCGACCAGATATTGCTGCGCATGATGAAAGATAGTGACAACCTCTATGCCGAGTCTATGTACTATCAAATAGCAGCCTATCGTGATCACCCTGGCAAGACGCTCTATGCCCAACGTCAGCAGAAGGCCCTGATGGAACGCGCAGGTCTGAACAGCAGTCGCTATAAGCTGGCCGATGGCAGTGGACTGTCGCTCTACAACTACCTATCAGCCGAGTGCTTGCTGCGCCTTCTGCGCTATGCTTATCAGCATAAGCCTGTCTACGAACACCTGTTGCCCTCACTGCCCATTGCTGGTGAGGATGGTACCCTGAAGAAACGTATGATTGGTACCCTTGCCGAGGGTAACGTACAGGCTAAGACGGGCACACTCACAGGCATTATCTCCCTGGCAGGCTATTGCACAGCCTCTAATGGTCATCGTCTCTGCTTTGCCATCATAAATCAAGGTGCGCTCAGCTCGAAAGCTGCGCGCACCTATCAAGATAAAATTTGCGATATTCTGTGCGAATAATTAGAAGTTCACACCGAGGTTGATAAAGAATGCACCATTATGAACTGAAGCATCATCTATACCGTTAGCCAACTGCCAGTCAGCAATATTGGTAATACCAAACTGGTAACCCAATTCAAGATACAACTTGTTGTACTCTGCACCACAACCCAGTTTGATGCCAACATCAGCACGATTAAACTTACCGCTACCGAAAGAGTCCGTCTTACCCACACCTTCAGTCTTCCAATCGCCACCAAACAGGCCATAACGGAATGTAGGACCTACGAAAGGCAGAACAGCTATTTCGTCTGTAGCTTGAATACCGTACTTAATCAAAACGGGAATTTCTAAATAATTGAGGCTAATAGAATTCTTACCCTTCTTTGAGCCACAACTTGTGTAGTACAATCCACTCTCCAAGAAGATAGGAGTTGACTCGCTAACACGGATACCCACAACAGGAGCAAAGTTCAGACCAACTCTTGTACCCGTATTCTCAACATCACCAGTTAGAGTTGCCATGTTCATACCCAAACGGATACCATAATAAACTGTGCTCTCACTCAACGTAAAACCGCCGCTGCTATACTGAGCGAACGAAGGTGCTGCAAACAGCACGGCTACGATAGCCACTAAAAATTTCTTCATCATTTTTTTACTATTTAGTAGTTAATGTTTAAAAACTGCGTGCAAAATAACAAGTTTTTTTTGAATTGTGCAAGTTTTCTTCAAACTATTTTACATCAACGAGATAGTAAACAGGTAAACCACTGCAGCAGGGATAGCCAGAAGCGATGAATCGAAGCGATCTAGCATGCCTCCATGACCAGGCAGTATATTGCCGCTGTCCTTGATACCCAGCGTACGCTTCAGCAGACTCTCCACCAAGTCGCCCCAGGTGCCAAACACCACCACCGTGAGTCCAAGTCCAGCCCATTGCCACATATTCAGGTCACTATGTTGCTGAGTTTGGCTCAGCAACCACCAAATCAGTATTGCCACGCCTACCACCAGCAGTCCACCGCCGATGCTACCTTCCCAACTTTTGCCAGGCGACACCCTTGGGAAGAGCTTATGACGACCCAGCAACGAGCCACAGAGGTAAGCACCCGTATCGTTCATCCAAAGAAATACAAACACACTCAGGGGCAACACAAACGAATAACTGCCTGTCTGAGGGAATGCCAGCACGTTCAGCATTGAGAAAGGCAGGGCGATATACATCTGAGGCAACATCGTGTAGGCCCAGTTATTAATAGGATCCTTTGCCTTCAGATATAGCTCTGATATCAGCAGATAGACAATGGTTATCAGATAAGGTATAAACACGGTGTCCGTATTCACGTATCCACTGCAGTGGCCTGCCATCGCCAGAAACAGATACACACCTGCCACTGTCGAGATAAACTGGTTCACCTGCACGTAAGGTCGCTCGTTCACCAGTCCGCAGAACTCCCAGATAGTCAGTCCCGTAACCAGCGCAAAGAGGAAGACCATAGCCATCGGATTCAGGAAACTGACCACGATAGCGGCGACGAAAAATACGCCTGTGATGGTTCTAACAATAAAGTTTTTCATATTATTTTCGTTTTCTTGGTGCAAAAATACAATATTTTTTTGAAAGTTGTACAATTACACCAAGAAAATTCACTCACATGCACGTACCAGCCAACCTATTTGCGGCGTCAGCATATTGTTTTTCTCGTCCTCCTTGGCACCAATAAAGCCAGACATCAGTTCCATGGGGGTCTCACTCATCGTGGCTCCTGTGATGGGGTCGATGACACGATACTTAAACTCTACGCGTACAAACTCTGCTGGCATACTCTTGGTGTAGGCTACCCTTTCGAGTGTATATCCCGATTCCGTGGGGAAGAATTTCAGTATCCAGCCATCGAGCTCTGTGGGCTTGTCTGCCGAACAAGGACGGACGCTTGTAAACTCGTCCACCCGCTTTTTCTTCACCATCTCCTGCCAGAACCTCTGATTGGGCTTACCCTCGGCCGTTTTGATAAACTCGTTGAGGATGGGCTCCAAGGTCTGCGTCCATCCGCTGAGCCCATACTGTCCCAGTTTCTGCGTTTTGCTGAGCACCGCACGCCAGTCGTCGGGTGTACCCTGCAGGGTGATGCTGGGGATACCACAACCTATTCGGCCAGCCAGGTAGTTGAAGTACGACTTCATGCTCTCCATCAGTGTAATCTGTGAGGCGATGCGCTCCACGGGCGTCGTCGTTGAGAAGTCGGCCGCGATGGTCTTTGCCACCTCCCCCTTCGTATGACGCTCTATCTCCTTCGAGAAGTCATTCATCAGCTTACCCCAGTCAGCTTTGCCCGACAGCAGGTCGTCCTTAGTCATAACCATCAGATCCTGCTTACCCTCGTGATAGACCAGTTGTGAGCGCAGCTCCTCACTGTGAGCATTCACATAGCGGGCAAAGCCCTGACTAATCAGCAACCACATCATATCGGGCGACAGCGTGACGCTTTTGTGCTCGGCATAGGCCTTCACCATGCACTGGTAAAAAGCATCTTTCACTATTATTCGCAGGTTCTGGGCATCGGCAAAGCTCATCGCCACCACATGCTGGTCTTCCACCTTGACGCCATCCTGACTGAGCAGATACTGAGCCGCCAACTTACCATTATAGTGGGCCACCACTTTTTTCTCCAAAGCCTTCAGGTTCTCGTCCACCTTAAACGTGATGCACTTCGGCTGACTCTTCTTCGAGCTTTTCTTTATGATTGGCGCAATCTGCGAGGCTGGCACAACATACGCTGTATTATCTTCCACCTCGTCAATCTTTATTTTTATTCCTTCGAAGTCTTCCATATTTATCTTCCCAGTCACCTCCCTATAGGGTATGGGCAGTCCATTCTTGCGATTGCGCGCCTTAACCTTGACATCGCGAAGTGTAGTAGCATCCTTCAGACGGATAAAGATAATAGTATCTGCGGGGTGGAACCTCGTAGTACGGAAACCTACGTTGCGGGCCTCAAGCAGGGTATCCGTCTTGAGCATCCAGAAAGAGAAATAGCCATTCTCACCTGTGGCAGCACCAGCATTCTTCCCCCAAACGTTAACCCATGCGTTGGTCAACGGCTTATAATTCTCATCGAAGACATAGCCCTGAATACGACGATAATTCTTTCTTAGCTTTGGATGTTTGTTCACATAGGCATCGCATAGTGTATCAGGAAAAGCAGTTAATTCCCTAACGCCGTATTTTGCACGCTCACCATATTTCTTGATATTTTCTTCTTTCTTCTCAACTTCATCAAAATATCCCCCTCTGATTCTCATATCAATGTCAACATGACTATCAGAAAGCAACAGTCCCTGTCTATACAGATATTGGCGTATACCTTTATACGCAAGTTCATGGTCAGCATCAGGAACGGGTTTGCCATTCACCACGATAATCATAGAATCCTTGCGCAATTCGTGGATTTTCTTCGCATCTTTTTTATCTTCGTCAGACCAGTTCTCGATTTTCAGGCCTGCGATGCGGCCCTGCAGAGCCTGATCCACAGATACAGATGGAAGTCCCTCATACTCGCGCATATCGACCTTGTTAGGATTGCGACCTACCAGAATATTGGGATCGCTCTTTTTCTCATAGGCCTTCACCTTGGCAATGAGGCTGTCAGGAAGAGTCTTTATCTTGGGTTTTGAGGTAATCTCAATCACACCATTTCCACCCTGACTTCCATAGACGGCTACAGCCGAGGCATCTTTCAGCACCCTAATGGAATCAACGGTCTGATTTTCCAAATCGAGTATCTGCAGGAAATCATCATAAGTGGCATGACTCCAGACTTCATCATCAAGTTTCAGATGAAGTATCTCACCATTCAACACAATGAGGGGAGAGTCGTCACCATCAGAAGACATTGAGCTAGTTCCACGAAGACGCACATGATTGCCAGAGCCCAGATTGCCTGCATTCTCAACGATAATCGGCTGTGCTTGCGCTGTATGCTGTATTTCTTTCTTAATCGACTGAGCCTGCGCTTCTGGTGGCACTTCCTGAACTTCTGGTTGCACTTCCTGCACCTCCTTGACAGGTTCCGCCTTCTGCACTTTCTGAACTTGTGCTATCATAGGCGCATCCCCTGTGGACTGCGGCTCCTTCATGTTCAACATCAACAGCAGGAGAAGCGATGCAGCAATGCCGAGACCACCCAACCACACATAAAAAGCGCGACGACTCTTCTTGGGCGCGGCCTCCTCCTTGTTGATGACCTCGCTCTCAAACTTTGCCCACTCATCATTGACATCGGGCATACCAATCTTCTTATCGATATCTTCTGTTTTCATGTTACTTTGCAATTTTAAGGGTTTGTTTGATTTTTGCCAAAGACCGAGTGACGTGCTTGTTCACAGCCGACGCACTGATGCCCAGCACCGTAGCCGTTTCCTCGTAAGTCATCTCGTCATCATAGTGCAGTTGCAGCACACGCCTGTCCTGCTCCGTCAGGTTCGCTTCAATCACCTGCCTCAGCTGTTGCATCAGCATCTCCCGCTCTTCCTGTTCGCTGGCAGTCTGCTGGTGTTGCAGTTCCTGCTCCATACGCTGTTGCAACTGTCGTGAGCGCAGGGTGTGAAGACATTGGTTACGGGTGGCCGCCAGTAGATAACCCCTGATGCTATCGTCAGCTATCTGGGGCTTGTTCTTCCAGATAAGCGTAAACACCTGATGCACAGCATCCTTAGCATCGTCGGCATTCTCTACCATCGAGAATGCCAGACGATACATGTGCGGATAGTTTTCCTTAAACAGGTGTTCAAACTCTTTTTTGCTGTAGTCCATACTTCTGTTTTGGTCTTGTTTTTTTCTATAAGACCCACAAGCGGCCTAATCAAACACCCTTATCTTGCAAAAAAGTTAAGGTTTTTAGTTAAAATAGGGTTTTCAAGCCTCTTTCGAAGCTTCTGGTTCTTTCGGCTCTTCAGTATCTTTTGCTTCCAGTTCCTTAGTTTCCTGCTGCTGAGCCTCCAGCTGTTTGGTGCGCTCCTCAGCCATCTTCTCGGCCTCAGCACGCATCTGAGCCTCCAGGAGTTCGTCAGCACGACTGGTCCATGGACGCTTGCCAAAGATACGTTCCACATCCTCGGCAAAGATCACCTCACGATCTACCAAGAGCTGAGCCAGTTGGGCATGACCATCGGCATGCTCCGTCAGTATCTGCTTGGCACGTGCATACTGTTCATTAATCATCTTCAGCACCTCATCATCAATGAGTTTTGCCGTCGTCTCTGAATAAGGACGTTGGAACTGATACTCCGCATTATTATAATAGCAGATGTTAGGCAACTGCTCACCCATACCTGCGTATGCAATCATGCCATACGCCTGTTTGGTGGTACGCTCCAGGTCGTTCATCGCACCCGTAGAGATATGGCCTACGAAGAGCTCCTCGGCAGCACGTCCGCCCAGCAGCGAGCACATCTCGTCGAGCATCGCCTCTTTGGTCTGCAGCACGCGCTCCTCTGGCAGATACCAGGCAGCACCCAGTGCCTGTCCACGTGGCACGATGCTCACCTTCACCAATGGGTTAGCAAACTCCGTGAACCAGGAGATTGTGGCATGACCAGCCTCATGAATAGCGATAGAGCGCTTCTCGGCCTCCGTCATCACCTTCGTCTTCTTCTCCAGACCACCAATGATACGATCTACAGCATCCAGAAAATCCTGCTTGCCCACCTTCGGACTATCATGACGGGCAGCAATCAGCGCCGCCTCATTACATACATTCGCGATGTCGGCACCCGAGAAACCAGGTGTCTGACGTGCCAAGAAGTCCACATCCACCGTCTCGTCGAGCTTTAGGGGCTGCAGGTGCACCATGAATACCTCCTTACGCTCGTTAAGGTCGGGCAGGTCCACATGAATCTGTCTGTCAAAACGACCAGCACGCAACAGGGCCGAATCAAGCATATCCACACGGTTGGTTGCAGCCAGAATGATCACACCACTATTGGTGCCAAAGCCGTCCATCTCCGTCAACAGGGCGTTCAGCGTGTTCTCACGCTCATCATTTCCACCCATGGCAGGGTTCTTAGAGCGGGCACGACCCACGGCATCAATCTCATCGATGAAGATGATACAAGGGCTCTTGGCCTTAGCCTGCTGGAACAGGTCGCGCACACGCGATGCACCCACGCCCACAAACATCTCTACAAAGTCAGAACCACTCATCGAGAAGAACGGTACGCCGGCCTCGCCTGCCACGGCCTTGGCCAACAGCGTCTTACCTGTTCCCGGAGGACCTACCAGCAGGGCGCCCTTGGGTATCTTACCACCCAGGTCCGTATATTTCTGCGGGTTCTTCAGAAACTCCACAATCTCCTGAATCTCCTGCTTGGCACCAGCCTGACCAGCCACATCCTTGAAGGTGATACCCAGTTCACCACCCTTCTCGTACATCTTGGCCTTGCTCTTGCCTACGTTGAAGATGCCGGCCCCCATGCCGCCACCGCCGCCCATCCTGCGCATGAAGAACATCCACAGGAATACCAGGAAGAAGATAGGCAGCAGACTGGTGATGATAAAGCTCAGGATGCCATTGCTGGCCTCGTGCTCGTAGTCAAACTTACCCGTGAAGTAGCCACGTGCGCGGGCAGAGTCCACAAACTCCTCCACCTTGGCATTGCTGCCATACTCCACGCTCAGGTAAGGCTCCGTGCCTGTTGTCGCCGTAGTCTTATGAAACACAGCCTGAATACTGTCGGGCTTCACATACATCTTCAGCGTCTCCGTACTCTTGTTGGCCACGATACGGTTGGCGTAGCCTTTCTTCACGAAGTTCTTGAACTCGCTATACGAAGCCTGACCCTGCGTATTGCCCTGCTCCTGCACACCGCCCGTGCCATTCGAGAAATAGAAGAATGCCAGGGCAGCAATCACGAGCAGATACACCCAGTTCATATTAAACCTGGGCATCTTCGGCTGATTATTGTTCGGGTTTTGATTCTGATCCATACAATATAGTTATGTGCGTTTAGTCTAAATCTGGGACATATTCCACTGGTGCATCCTCCCACAGATGCTCCAGGTCGTAGTACTCGCGTACATCGGGCAGAAACACGTGCGCCATCACGTCGGTATAGTCCATAGCCACCCACTGGGCGTTCTCCAGACCCACCACGTGAGCAGGCTTCTCGCCCAACTTCTTGCGTGCCATCTCAGCAATACTCTCAGTAATAGCCTCCACCTGTGCAGGCGAGTTACCCTGACAAATAATGAAATTCTTACAGATAGTGCCTTCTATCTCACTCAAGTCAGCTACGACAATCTGTGAACCTTTTTTTTCTTGTATTCCCTCTATGATTACGTTTACTAATTCCTTTGTTTGTTCCATTTATATAATAATGTATATTTTGATTGCAAAGATACGAAATTTATCTGAAGTCACAACGATTTCTCTATATTTTTACGGATTTTTTGAAAAAAAGTTGCAAAAAGTTTTGGAGATTCAAGAAAAAGTCGTACCTTTGCACCCGCAA
>JAEEGL010882725.1_pt1 | contig 12009 bp, 11 predicted proteins | sample 9134231 | NCBI WGS metagenome assembly JAEEGL01 (sample SAMN16246548, study PRJNA631951) | gut metagenome | biome: gut microbiome; feature: rumen; material: fiber-attached | host: Bos | place: Iran: Karaj | collected 2018-10
CCGGGAGAGGGCTGAAGCGATGCTGGAGCGCGTCGGGCTGAAGGACCGGATGGACCACCTGCCCAGCCAGCTGTCCGGCGGACAGCAGCAGCGCGTAGCGATTGCCCGGGCTATGGTGGGGAATCCCTCCATTCTGCTGGCGGACGAACCGACCGGCGCGCTGGACCAGAAGACCGGCGCACAGATTATGCAGCTTTTCCGGGAACTGAATGAGGAAAAACGTACGGTGATCATGATTACCCATGACCTGAAGATCGCCTCCAATGCCCGCCGGATTGTTCATATTATTGACGGTGAAATTTCGGAAGGAGGGCTTCAGGATGCTTAAGGCTTTTCGCAAACGCCTGGTGATGACCCGGGAAAGCACAGCCATGGCGCTGGACAATATCCGGAGCAACAAGGTCCGTTCCTTCCTGACCCTGCTGGGTATCATGATCGGCGTTATGGCGGTCATTACCCTGATCTCCACGGTGTCCGGCGTGTCCGGAACAATTGCCTCCTCCTTCTCCAGCATGGGTGTCGGCACGCTGACGGTCAGCGTCACCGGAAGCGACCTGAAGACCGGCATGACGCCGGAGGACCTGCAGGTGATTTCCGACCTGGAAAATGTGGACGGTGTGGTGCCGAGCGTCAGCCTGAACGGACGGGTTTCCTACGGCAAGGACGTGCAGACGCGTATTTCCGTTTCCGGGCGGAACGCCTATTATTTCAGCCTGAATGACGAAATGATCATCCAGGGGCGGGCACTGAATTTTATTGACGATGATAACAGCAGCTACGTCTGCGTGATCAGCCAGGAAATTGTGGACGAGTTCTTCCTGGGAATCAATCCGGTCGGTGAAACCATTTATGTTTCCGGACTGCCCTTCACGATTGTGGGACGGTACAAGGAAGACAGCGGCGGCGGTGTTGCCTCCATCTTTACGGGATCGCCGGACATCCTGATTCCCTATACCACGGCGATGAAGGTAAACAACTCCAATGAGGTAACCTCCTTCACCGTGTACCTGAAGGAAGGCGCAGATTCCTCCGAGGCAAAGCAGGAAATTGAGGATGCCATGGACGTCCTGTTTGACTTCGAGGAAGACTGCTACACGGTTTCCTCCATGGAAAGCATTGAGGAAACCATGAACACCATGACCACCATGCTGAGTTCGCTGTTGGCCGGTATTGCGTCCATCGCGCTGCTGGTAGGCGGTATCGGCATCATGAATATGATGCTGACCACTGTAACGGAGCGCACCGGGGAAATCGGCCTGAAGAAGGCCCTGGGCGCTGTTCCCGGCCAGATCCAGATGCAGTTCCTGCTGGAAAGCTTCCTGCTTTCCATGATCGGCGGCCTGCTGGGAGTTGTATTCGGCCTGGCTTTGTCCTTCGGACTGTGCCAGGCGCTGGGCACGAACTTTGTACTGAATGTCGGAGCCATCGCGCTGGGCGTGGGATTCTCGGCGGCGGTCGGTATTATTTTCGGCTGGGCACCGGCCCGGAAAGCCAGCCGGCTGAATCCTATTGACGCGCTGCGGGCGGTATAAAACAATTCATCATTCATGATCCATCATTCAAAATAACACAAAGGAAAGCGGAGGACAGGAAAAATGAAAAACATGAAGCGGTTAATAGCAGCTTTGATCGTACTGCTGATGGCGGCAGGAGCGGCCCAGGCGGACACCCTGAGCCTGACCGGGACGGTGGAGGCCGGTGTGACAGTACCGGTGTACGCGCCGATCGGCGGCACCGTGGAGACCGTTAATATGGAAACCGGCATGCATGTTTCCGCAGGGGAAACACTGCTTACCTACCGGACGGAAAAGACATACGCTGCCGAGGACGGCACGGTAACCGGCGTGTTTGTGACTGCCGGCGATGACGCTGAAACCGTATCGGCAAAGTACGGCGCGGACCTGTATATTGAAGGGAAGACCCTTTACTCCATCAGCGGCAGCACTTCCAGGGCCTACAGCTCTGTGGAAACCACATTTGTGCATACGGGCGAGACGGTGTATATCCTGTGCCGGACAGACTCAAGCCGCTTCGGCACCGGTGTGATTACGGCGGTGGACGGTACCAGTTATACCGTGCTTGTAACGGAGGGAGACTTTATTACCGGGGACTCGGTTTCCATCTTCCGGGACGAGGCACATACCGATAAGCTCCGGCTGGGCCGCGGCTCTATTGCCCGGGTCAACCCGACCGCGGTCACCGCGACAGGCGCCATCGTCAATGTGGCGGTGAAGGACGGGGACCAGGTGAAGCGGGGCGACCTGCTGCTGGAGACCCTCAGCGGAACATTTGACGGATATGAGATGACCGGCACAGCCGTCACCTCGGCTGAAGAAGGTGTGGTCATGTCTGTTGCGGCGGAAGCCGGCACAGCGGTCAGCAAGGGCGACGTGGTGGCAAAGATTGCCCCGGTGAGCTGCATGCGCGTGGAGGCGGCTGTGACAGCGGACGACCGGAAAGCGCTGAAAGCCGGCGACCAGGTTGTGATCGAGCTGGAAACTGACGAGAATATCTCCTACCAGGGCACGGTCAGCTATATCACGGAAACGCCGGAGGCTGATACGGAGGAAGTCACCTATAAGGCGATCATTGACTTTACGCCGGATGAGAACGTGTTCTTCGGTATGAACGTGGTTGTTACCCGGGGTGAGAAGACGGAAACCGCGGAAACCGCCGAATAAGCCGGAACGCGGTCAGGGACAGGGATTGTTTTTCCTCTGCATCCATGAAAGCTTTTCTTGCCAGACGGAAAGTCTGGTGATAGAATAACCCGTGAAATTCATCACTGCGCTTTACGCGCGGAAGGGAAGAACCATGCGGCAGGCTTACGTGTATTATTACTTTACCTTTACCAGCAACGTCTGAGGTAAGGTAATTTTGCCGCGCAGGTTTCCCGGACAAGGGTAAACATCAGGGCCCGCAGAATTACTGCGGGCCCTGTTTTATTCAGGAAGGAGCAGAAGAAAATGATTATCGCGCTGAAACGGGATATCCGGAAAGAGGAGCAGGAGCACCTGATCGCCTGGCTGGAAAGCTACGGCGTCCGGACGCATATATCCGAAGGGGAATTCCAGACAGTCATCGGCCTGGTGGGCGATACGACCCGAATCGATACCGACCTGATCAGCGGGCTGGATATTGTCCAGAGCGTGACCCGGATTTCAGAACCTTTCAAGAAAGCGAACCGGAAATTCCATCCGGACGACACGGTGGTGCGGGTGACGGACCAGGTCGCCTTCGGCGGCGGGAACTTCCAGATTATTGCCGGCCCCTGTTCCGTGGAGACGGAGGAACAGGTGGAAACGGTGGCCCGGGCAGTCCAGGCCAGCGGAGCGGGCATGCTCCGGGGCGGCGCCTTCAAACCGAGGACTTCCCCCTATGATTTCCAGGGCCTCCACGGGGAAGGAATCAGGATCCTGCTTGAAGTGAAGAAACGGACTGGTATGCCGATCATTACCGAGATTATGGATATCGGCCATCTGCCCCTGTTTGAGCAGGTGGATGTCATCCAGGTCGGCGCCCGGAACATGCAGAACTTCGAGCTGCTGAAGGAACTGGGACGGATCAACAAACCGGTGCTGCTCAAGCGCGGCCTGGCAAACAATATCAAGGAATTGCTGATGAGCGCGGAGTATATCATGGCCGGCGGCAACGAGCAGATTATCCTCTGCGAGCGGGGCGTGCGGACTTTCGAGACGTATACCCGGAATACGCTGGACCTGTCCGCCGTGGCGGTGCTCCATGAACTGAGCCACCTGCCGGTGGTGGTGGATCCCAGCCACGCGACCGGCGCGGCCCGGTATGTGAAACCCATGGCCATGGCAGCCGCCGCCTGCGGGGCGGACGGCCTGATGATTGAAGTGCACAACGATCCGAAGCATGCCCTGTGCGACGGCCCCCAGAGCCTGACACCGGAACAGTTTGACGATGTGGCGAAGGCGGTCATGAAAATCCGCTCAGCCCTGGCGTAATAAAGGCGGAGGGAAGGACAGGCATGGAAAGCAAGACAATCGGCGTGATCGGCCTGGGACTGATGGGCGCGTCCCTGTGCAAGGCGCTGGGAGGCCGGGGACACAGGATCCTGGGACTGGATACGGACGAGCATGTACAGAAATACGCCCTGCTGACGGAAACGATCAGGGAAGGACTGACGGACGACAATCTTCCGGAATGCGATTACCTGTTCCTGGCGACATATCCCGGCGCGGCTGTGGAAAGCCTGAAACGGCTGGCACCGCTGATCCGGAAGGATACAGTGGTATGCGACCTGTGCGGCGTGAAGCAGGCTGTCTGTGAACCCTGCTTTGCGATTGCGGAGGAATACGGTTTCACCTTTATCGGCGGCCATCCCATGGCCGGAAAACAGTTTTCCGGCATCAAATACGCGGACGGGAACCTGTTCCGGAACGCGACGATGATCCTGGTGCCCCGGAAACAGGAGGACCTGTTCCTGGTCAGCCGACTCAGCGACCTGCTGCGGGAAACAGGGTTCCGGTCCGTGACGGTGACCACACCGGAAAAACACGATGAGATGATCGCCTTTACTTCCCAGCTGGCGCATGTGGTATCCAATGCCTACATTAAATCGCCCACGGCAGCGGAGCATCTTTCCTTTTCGGCGGGAAGCTACCGGGACCTGACCCGGGTGGCAAAGCTGAATGAAACCATGTGGACGGAACTGTTCCTGGACAACGCGGAACACCTGGGATTTGAACTGGACTGCCTGATCCGGTCCCTGCAGGAATACCGCGATGCCATCGCGGCCGGGGACGCTGAGACCCTGAAGCAGCTGCTGAAGGAAGGACGCGAACGGAAAGAAGCCATTGACACAGAGTGGAAGGACAAGTAATACCTGACTGATCCCGGAAAGGATGGACAGCCATGACGATTGAGGAACTGAGAGCGGAAATTGACCGGATCGACAGCGACATTATCCGGCTGTACGGAGAACGGCTGGAGATTGCAGGCCAGATCGGCCGATATAAACAGGAACATCACCTGCCGGTGACAGACCCCGCCCGGGAGCGTGAAGTACTCAACAAAGTCGGCGCGGAAGCAGGGGAAAAGAATGAGAACGGCATCCGGGCCCTGTTCAGTTTCCTGATGGCCCAGAGCCGGACCAGCCAGATGCTGGAGCGGACAGACACCAGCGAACTGGGGCAGATGATCCGCCGGAGCATTGAGGAAACCCCGAATCTTTTCCCGGAGAAGGCCACAGTGGCATGCCAGGGGGTGGAGGGCGCCTACTCGCAGCAGGCCTGCGAGAAGATATTCCGTTCCCCGTCCATCATGTACTGCAGGACCTTTGACAATGTTTTCTCCGCTATTGAGAGCGGACTGTGCCAGTATGGGATCCTGCCGATCGAGAACAGCCTGGCCGGATCGGTGAACAGCGTATATGACCAGCTGATCAGCCGGAAATGCTATATCGTCCGTTCCGCCAGGATCAAGATTGACCATACCCTGCTGGTAAAACCCGGAACGAAGCCGGAAGATATCCGGGAAGTCTGGTCCCATGAGCAGGCAATCCAGCAGTGTTCGAATTTCCTGGCGGAAAACAAACAGTGGAAAGTGAACGTCAGCACCAACACCGCCGCGGCGGCCCGGATGGTGGCGGAGAGCGGCCGGAATGACGCAGCTGCCATTTCATCCGCCCACTGTGCTCCCCTGTACGGGTTGGAAATCCTGAAAACAGATATCCAGAACAACAGCAATAACCATACCCGGTTCATCTGTATCTCCCGGAAGCCTGAAATCTATCCCGGGGCGGACCGTACCAGCCTGATGCTGGCGCTGCCCAACAGGCCGGGCGCCCTGTACCAGCTGCTTGGGCGTTTCTATGCACAGGGGATCAACCTGACCAAGCTGGAAAGCCGTCCTGTGCCGGGCAGGGATTTTGAGTTCATGTTCTGCTTTGATATTGATGCCTCCGTGTATTCCCCTGCCTTTACCCGGCTGATCGAGGAACTGGATGTGACCCTGGAGAAATGTGCCTATCTTGGCAGCTACAGTGAACTGGCCTAAGTTCAATGCACAATGAACAATGAAAAATGGAGGAGGACACAGCCTTCGGAACCGAAAGCTGTGCCTTTTCTTTCAGATGAAATAAAACAGCCCCTTTTCGGAAAGGGAATGTATGTGTATACTGATACAAAAGGAAGGAGCGTAATGAATATGAAGATGAAAGATTTCGGTTTTTACCGGGGCGTGAACCTGGGCGGCTGGTTCTCCCAGTGCGATTATTCCCGGGACCGCCTGGATCACTTTATTACGGAACAGGATATTGACGTAATTGCCGGATGGGGGCTGGACCACGTCCGGATTCCCATGGATTACAATGTGCTGGAAACGCCCGAAGGCGGCCTGAGCGCGGAGGGATTTGACCGGATTGCCCGGGCGGCGGACTGGTGCATCCAGCGCGGGCTGAAGGTGGTGCTGGACCTGCATAAAACAGCCGGATATTCCTTTGACGCGGCCCATCAGGAAAGCGGCTTTTTCGGCAGCCTGCCGTACCAGGAACGTTTTTACCGCCTGTGGGAAGGACTGGCGAAGCACTTCAGCGATCCGGAAAACATTGCCTTTGAACTGCTGAACGAAGTGACGGATGCCTCTGTGATCGGCGAGTGGAACCGGATCGCGGCGGAATGCATCGGCAGAATCCGTAAAACCGCGCCCCGCAGCCTGATCCTGGTGGGAAGCTACTGGAACAACAGTCCGGAGGCAGTAAAGGACCTGGATCTGCCGGCGGACGACCGGGTGATCTACAACTTCCATTGCTATGATCCGCTGGACTTTACCCATCAGGGAGCCACCTGGATTCCGGATCCTGCTTTTGATATCAACCGGCGGGTTTCCTTTGAGGAAGCAGGCATTACACCGGAATACTTTGAAAAGCAGTTTGCTTCCGCCATTGAGACGGCGGAGGCCCGCGGCACCGCCCTGTACTGCGGTGAATACGGCGTCATCGACCGGGCTGCCCCGGAGGACACCGTCAAGTGGTTTAAAACCATCCATGAGGTATTTGAGAAGCACCAGATTGCCCGCAGCGCCTGGTCCTACCGGCAGATGGATTTCGGACTGAGTGATGCCCGCCTGGACGGCGTCCGGGAGGAACTGATCAGGTATCTGTGATCCGGCTAAACCAAAAACAGAACCGGTTCCCGAAAACTGTCGGGAACCGGTTCTGTTTATTATACCCATCATCAGGACTGCATTGCGCCGATGTTTATCCAAGCGCTACATCCAGGATCATCATCAGGACAAAACCAAGGGAGAAGGCAATAGTACCGGCGTTGGAATGCCCGCCTTCCGACATTTCGGGGATCAGTTCCTCCACAACCACATACAGCATGGCTCCGGCAGCGAAGGCCAGGAAATAAGGCATGACAGGCGTGACCAGACCGGCCGCGAGGATTGTCAGGACCGCGGCAACAGGTTCAACGGCACCGGAAAGAACGCCCATGAAAAAAGTCTTTCTTTTCGGCATTCCCTCCGCAAGCAGCGGCATGGAAACAATCGCGCCTTCCGGGAAGTTCTGGATTGCGATGCCCAGCGCGAGGGTCAGCGCGCCGGCAGCGGTAATTCCGGCTGAGCCGGCCAGCAAGCCGGCATAAACCACACCGACTGCCATTCCTTCCGGAATGTTATGGAGGGTAACGGCAAGAATCAGCTTTGTGGTCCGTTTGAAGCCGCTTTGGGGGCCTTCGTTCTGCCTGTCCATATGCATATGGGGAGTCAGCACATCCAGCGCCAGCAAAAAACCGACGCCGATCAGGAACCCGACGGCGGCGGGCAGGAACGCAAAGGTTCCCAACGCGGAACTACTGTCCAGCGCAGGCTGCAGCAGGCTCCAGAAAGAGGCGGCAACCATGACTCCTGCCGCAAAACCGGTCAGGATTTTCTGTATCCTGACGGAGATTTGTTTTTTCAGGAGAAAGACCATTGCCGCTCCCAGCGATGTGCCCAGAAACGGGATCAGGACTCCCTCAACGATCTGAATATTCATATCTAACCCGGTCTGCTTTCTTTTCTGTTACCTGATCTGCCTGCAGATAGCGGCAAAGGATTCCTCGGACAGATCATGTTCGATTTTGCAGGCATCCTCCTTGGCGGTTTCCTCGGGGACACCGATCTGGATCAGGTATTTTGTCAGCGCCTGGTGACGGTCATACGTTTTCCGCGCGATTGCGTATCCTTTATCCGTCAGGGAAATCAGGTTATCAGAACTCATGCTGATATATCCGTTTTCCCTGAGCTTTTTCATGGCGATACTGACAGATGGTTTGGAGACGTTCAGTCCGACGGCGATGTCAATGGAACGGGCGTGCCCCTTCTTTTCCAGCAGCATCAGGATCTGCTCCAGGTAGTCTTCTGCCGACTCATAAATATTCATAGTCAGTCTCCCTTCATTCACTGTACAGGAAAATTCATGATTCCATCATTTTTGTCAGCTGGTTGCAGAAAGCGGGATGCCTGTACGCATCAGCACCCCGCCCTTTTAACCAAGGTGTGGCATATCATTCAGGAAACCAGCCTGATTGATATCGGTTTGTTGGTTGGCGATTTCTAACCGTTGACAGTATATATGATTCCTGCTTTTCAGTCAACAATCGATTGCCGATCATGGAAGAGCTGCCGCCGCATGGCAGGCCTGAATCCGGAATTAATTACCCTTGGCAAACCGGAAAGAGAGTTCGGGATAGCCGAAGGCTGCCACAGTTACGGTATATTGTGTTCCGCTTTCAAACAGGGGACTTTCATCACCATTCCGGGCTTTCACTATACCGTTTGCGTTCAATACACCTTTTTCATCCAGAACGATGAAACTGCCCACTGTCCCATGATGGCCGACAAGTTCCTGCTCGACGGGTTTTTCGGCTCCGTCCGCCAGAATCTGTACATGCTGGATATTTTCCAAATAGTCAGCGATGTTTCCGCTTTTCAGCACGATCGAAGAACCATCGAAAGCCACATCTTCTCCGGACAGGCCGCTGTCGATGATAAAGTACGGAGCCTGGGCTGCGGACGGACCGCCTTCGAAAGAGGGAGAACGATAGGCGCATCCGGCGTCGGTTACGTTTACATAGTAGTAGCCGGCTTTCAGAACTGAAATATCATTGAAGGTAATGAGTACCTTTCCGTCGGCGGTATCAACAGTATAGCTGTCAGCGGGAACGATTTCCTCATTGCGGACGCCCCAGCGGATATCCAGCAGCTGCAAATCAAAGTCTTCAGGCAGGGCGTTTGACAGGACAACCGTATTACCTTCAATTTTGTCAAAAGGAAGCGCCGAACCTTCCACATTCAGGAAAGCTTTGCCGGCTTTGCCTTCAAACGCATTCAGGACAGCTTCCTGTGCGGCAGCGCAAACCATGGTGGCGCCGGAGACGGCGTCGGTGCCGCCGGATGTCATATCCATTGCCCTGACTTCATCCGCACTCTTTCCGACAAATTTCTCAAAAAGGCCGGCACTGACAGCGGTATCGAAGAAGGGCTTGTTTTTCTTTTCCCAGAATTCTTCATTTCCTTCCTGAACAGAACCGGCTGCCCCTGTGCCGTTATCCTTTACGGAGGTGATTATACCGCTGTCGTCCACTTCAACCAGGACTTTCACATTGTAAAAGGGCGGATGGATAAAGGGGGTTACAGCCGGATAGTTACGCTGGTCTACATTGGCGTCACCTTCAAGAGCCTTTTCTGCAACAGCGCTGCCGGCCGCTGCCAGAATTACACAGGAAACCAAGACCAAGGCAAGGACAGAACGAAATGTCTTCATTGAAAACCTCCTGATTGAATCATATTGATCAGAATATACTGACCGACTGCATGGTCACAGCCAAAGGCAGGGCCAGACATGATGGTTAGCATAAACTAACATTAGAAAGATACCACAGTATACAATTAATCGTCAAGTAAACCATATCGTATTATTGCCTTTATGCTTATATAAGGTTAGAAATAAATAACCTGCGCGGTAAAGAAAGACAGGGATATGTATGGTCCGTTTTTTATCCTAAAACACTTCCTATACCGGCAACAAGCAATCCGGCGACGGGACAGACAACGAATGTCCACACCAGTCCGTGTTCCGGAATTGCCAGGGTTTTCAGCCATTCCCAGCGTTCCCAGGCTTTACAGTTTTCTCCGCCTTTAATCATGTGCCGGATTCTTGGCGGAAGCCAGCAGTCAAGGATCAGGAAATCGGTAATACTCACAAGTGTCATTTCGAGGTACCCTGTCCAGAACAGGGACCAGAATCCGGCAATGCCGGCGAAGTGGGAACTGATCCCCCAGTAAATGAACAGCACCAGGTACAGTGGATAAAGGATCCGGTTCATTGTCCGTACGTCTTTTTTATCTACATAAGGGGCTGCCGCTTCTTTGATCTCCTTCGGGAACATGGTAGTGTAGGCCTGCGGTACCAGCAGAAACCCCAGAAGCGCTACCGCATTAAAGAAAAGGGATGCAATCATTCCATCCAGAATCAGCCTGGGCCAGTTCATTACGGATTCTCCTTTACTGAAAACTTTTTCCTGTATTGTTTACGGATATATGCCGGATTTTCACTGCTGTTTCTTTCCCTGGTTTGCGACTGCTTCCATCCGGGCTTTCAGGGCTTCCTGGTCGCCAAGATAATAAGACCTGATTACCCTGAAGTTATTGTCAAATTCATAAACCAACGGGGTTCCGGTGGGAATATTGACACCGATAATATCCTCATCAGAGATATTGTCAAAATATTTGACCAGCGCACGCAGGCTGTTGCCGTGAGCCGCGATGATGACGCGTTTTCCGGCCTGCATTTCAGGTTTGATGACGTCGTTGAAATACGGGACAACACGCTCAATGGTGGTTTCAAGGCTTTCGTTTGCGGGAAGCAGCGCTTTATCCACGTCACGGTACATTGGCTGTTTCAGCGCGGAACGTTCATCTTCCGGGTCAAGGGCCGGCGGTTTGATATTAAAGGAGCGGCGCCAGATTTTTACCTGCTCCTCGCCGTACTTTTCCGCTGTTTCTGATTTGTTCAGCCCCTGAAGCGCTCCGTAGTGGCGCTCGTTGAGTTTCCAGCTTTTGATCACCGGGAGCCAGGCCCGGTCCAGTTCGTCCAGGATATGATACAGCGTATGAATGGCTCGTTTAAGGTAAGAGGTGTAGCAGATATCAAAATCATACCCTTCGTTTTTCAGCAGCGATCCGGCAAATTTAGCTTCTTCATGGCCTTTGTCGCTCAGGTCAACATCAGTCCAGCCGGTAAACAGATTCATCCTGTTCCATTCGCTTTCTCCATGACGGACCAGCACCAGTTTCATCATGACAAATATCCTCCTCAGTATCTTATTTTGCAGAAGTTAGTATATACTAACCATTATATTGTATTCCAATTTTACAAGATTGCAAGGGAATAACAAAACAAGGCAATAATCGACTCTTTATGAAAAGATAATGTATGATACAAAGCAAAAGCAAAGCTTCTTTTTTGACTGCGTTTGATTTAACATCGATTTATTCACAGAATTAGTTTAAGCAAACATGATGATTGACAAATCATGTATGAACCATATATGGAGACTGGCTTTCTGCACAGGATATTATAAATAAGTATAAACAGATATCGGAGCTGATTTTTGGAGCTGTAAGATATTGACCGGTTTACCAAATCCTATTAAAATGATAGGCAATAAAAAGTCAGGACTTTCCTTCCGTTCAGATCTGTGTATGTACTGTTCGCCTTCCATTTTGCGAGCCGCTCAGACCGTCTCCATTTATTGAGGGCAAACATGGTCATAATATTCATTCCGATCCGGATATGACGATAGCTTTTCCGTACGCTTTCAGAATCAAAATGATCCGTATACAGGGAATACTGACTTGTGGGATCCATTGGACTGTAGAAAACCCTGGCACATGGAATACCCAGATATTCCGCGGCATGCCGGGCAAAAGCAGCGCATGTTCCATACATAATCAAATCGGAACCTCTGACTGCCGCAAGTGTCTGTTCCATAAAGG
>JAEEGL012825796.1_pt1 | contig 12009 bp, 7 predicted proteins | sample 9134231 | NCBI WGS metagenome assembly JAEEGL01 (sample SAMN16246548, study PRJNA631951) | gut metagenome | biome: gut microbiome; feature: rumen; material: fiber-attached | host: Bos | place: Iran: Karaj | collected 2018-10
AGGTGTACTCGAGACTGTTAAAAAGCTCAAGTGGGTGCCGGATGTCATTCACTGCCAGGGGTGGATTAGCGCAATTGCACCTATTTTTATTAAAAAGGCTTATCACGACGAACCGTCTTATGCCAATTGCAAGGTCGTTTATTCTGCTACTCAGCCTGAGTTTGATATCGACTTTGGGGAGCATTTCATGGACTGTATCATGTTCAAGGACATCGATATGGATGAGCTTAAGGAAGTCTTTAATGGAAGTTTTACTTTTGACGACCTACAGAAATTGGCTGTTAAGTATTCTGACGCTGTGATTCTCAACGACAATAATGTCAGCAAGAAGGTGACAGACTATGCAGAAAGTCTTGGACTTCCTGTGCTATCGGCTGAGGCGAAAGATGACTATAAGAAAAACTATTCCGATTTCTATGACATGTTGATTGGGGAAGAGGAATAGGATTGTTTCCAACTTCTAATCTAAACATTATTATATTCTGTCTATTTTATGTTTAAGATTCATTCTCTTATTGCTACTTTTATCGTCGTTTGTGCCGTTTCTTTTATGGCTTGTGACGACAACACGGGTACTCTCGGATATGATATTATCCCGAACACTGACCTTGTCAACAACAATTACAAGGTTTTCGATGTGCAGACTTCATCGTATGAGGTTGGAGATAAAGTGCTGGCAAGGTCCAGTATGTCATATCTCGGTAAGTTCACTGATCCGGAAACGGGAACTGTCATCAATAGTGACTTCCTGGCACAGTTCTATTGCCCGGAGACTTTTGCCTTCCCGTCACAGGTTAAGGACAATTATATCACGAGCGTGGACCTCAGACTTTTTGTCAGCGGGTTTATTGGGGACTCTCTTGCTACCTTTAAACTGAATGTGTACGAACTGGATAAGGTGCTCGATGCAGAACAGGATTATTACACTAACATCAATCCCGATGACTATTACGACGAGGATGCTAAGCCAATTGCAACCAAATGGTACACTCTCTCTGATAGGACTATAACAGACAGTCTTCGATGGTCGAAGGACTACACAAGAAGCATTCGTGTGTCTCTGCCAAGGGAAATTGGACAGCAAATATATGATGCATACCGAAATCAACCTCAATATTTTAAGAGCACTGATGCCTGGCTGAATTCCGGACTGCCTTGTAGCAAAGGGTTCTATTTCCAGATTGAGAGCGGAGACGGTGCTATGGCCTATATCGACATCGCTCAGATTAATATCAACTTCAAATATTACGACACCGAGTTTAAGAAGGACACCACTGGAGTCGTCAATTTTGCCAGCACTGAGGAGGTGGTACAGGCAACAAGATTCCAAAACTCCAACTTGTCTGTGTTGCTTGACGACAAAGATGCTACCTATATTAAAAGCCCTGCCGGTATCTTCACACTGGCGACACTGCCTGTAGAGGAAATCAATATCACCGATACTATCAACTCGGCCAAACTTGTCTTCACCAGATATAATGACAAGGTGGATAGCAAGTTCAAGCTTTCCATCCCTAAGACAATTCTTATGGTCAGGTTGGATGACTATCTTAATGGCTTTTTTGAGAAATACTCTTTGGCAGACCATGAGTCCTCATATATTACTTCTTTCAATTCGGCGACCAACACCTATGAATTCAGCAACATTGCCAAGTTGATAAACATTATGAAAGTGGAGAAACTGAATGGTAAGGCTTCGGAGAATTATAACAAGGTACTGCTTATTCCTGTGGAAGCTACTTTGGACTCAAGCTTAGGTTCACTCGTTAAGCTGGCTCATGATTTCTCTATGTCAAGTGCTAAGCTGGTTGGTGGAAGTGATAAGGTTGCGCTTGAAATTATCTACAGTAATTATAAGGCAAAATAGGTGGGCGGTTTTGTGGGCTCACTTACTGATAGAAAATATAAAAAACGCATTGACCAGTGGTCAATGCGTTTTTTAGTATATGTGTTATCCAACTTGTTGCCCAACGAATTGTTATAAATCAGATTTGATTGATTTTAACGCTTGAGCCAGTTGGTCTGGGCATGACGTACGTTTCGTGCCACAGGGAATGCCTTCTAATAGTGAAATTACATCGTCTATCTGACGACCTCTTACAAGTGTTGCCACACCCACGGTGTTTCCTGGGCATCCACCGACAAAGCATACATCTTCGATGGTCTTCGTGTCCTTGTCAACACTGATTTCAATTTGCTTCGAGCAAGTTCCGCTGGTGGTAAAAATGTATTTCATATGCAATGGAAATAATCAGCAAGATGCTTATTTCATGTTTGTATAGACATTCTGAACGTCATCAAACTCCTCAAGTTTCTCAACCATCTTGTCAATGGTCTCACGCTGTTCGTCTGTCACTTCCTTAAGGTCGTTTGGTATGTATGTGAACTCTGCTGATACGATTTCCAAGTCTTTTTCCTCAAGGTATTTCTGAATCAATGCGAAGGACTTTGGATCTCCGTAGATGGTGATTGTGGTCTCTTCTTTATCCTCATCGTATTCCTCATCGAATTCATCGCTCACACCATAGTCAATCAGGTCAAGAACAAGCTCGTCCATGTCTAAATCTTCCTTCTTCTTGAAGGTGAATTGGGCGAAATGGTCGAAAAGATATGCCAGTGAACCCATTGTACCGAGGGTGCCGCTGAACTTGTTGAAGATGGAACGGACATCGGCAACGGTGCGGGTTGTGTTATCGGTCAGCGTGTCTACGAAGACTGCGATACCGAACGGACCGTAACCTTCATAGGTCATTGTCTTGAAGGAGGACTTGTCCTTGCCCATTGCGTTCTTTATTGCACGCTCTATATTGTCCTTCGGCATGTTCTCGTGTTTGCATGTTGCGATGATGGCACGAAGACGTGAGTTGTTTTCTGGTTCCGGACCTCCTTCGGCTACGGCTATCTGGATCTGTTTGCCAAGGCGGGTGAATGTCTTGGCCATGTTGCCCCAACGTTTCAGTTTACGGGCCTTACGGAATTCAAATGCTCTTCCCATTGTCTAATAATATTTTTTTATTTGTTTTTGTTTATTTCTTTTTCTGTTGGCATCCAATGCTTATTTTCCACGCACCTTCGCATTCAGCTGCTTGCAGATATTCTGTTCTATTTTATTCATAATAGCCTCAATCTGCTTTTCGTTCAGGGTCTTGTTCTCATCCTGTAGTACAAAGTTGACAGCATAGCTCTTTTTGCCTTCTTCCAGGTTCTTGCCCTCGTAAACATCGAACAGCGTTACTTCCTTCAGCAATTTCTTCTCGCTTGAGTAGGCAATAGCCTCGATGTCAGAGAACTTGCAGGATTTGTCAACAAGCAAGGCAAGGTCGCGGCTTACAGATGGATGTTTGGCAATTTCCTGATAGCTTACCGTGCTCTTCTTGATGAGTTTCAACAGTTGGCTCCAATTAATGTCGGCGAAGTAGACAGGAGACTCAATCTCCAGCTTGGAAGTCTGTTTTTTGCTTACTGTTCCGTATTCGGCGATTACTTTGCCGCCACGGTTGCAAATCTGCTGACCGTTTGCCCATATATCATTCTTCAGCTCTTTGAAGATAAGGGCACCGAAAGGAACGCCAAGACGACGGAATATGTTCATCACATAAGTCTTCAGCTCATATACGCTGCTGTCCTCATCTGCATGAATCCAGCTGCCTTTCACGTGCTTGCCGGTAATCCAAAGCCCGAGGTGGTGGTCTTCGCTATATGGACTCAATATCTGGCCGGATGTTTCGCCGGAAGGAATTAGATTGCTTGTGTCTGTCTTCTTTTCCGGGTTGAAATTATAGCATTTTCCAAACTCGAAGAATTTGAGGTCCGGGAACTGGCGGTTTGTGTTGTGGCTTATACATTCAAGACCACCAAACAATAGTGTTTTGCGCAGGACGCCTAAATCCTGGCTTAACGGGTTCATCAGACGGACCAGATTCTCCGGCTTGTAAGTCTCACAGTTGTCATAATAGGATGTCTTTGTCAAAGAGTTGTTCAGAATCTCATTGAATCCGCCGCCTATCAGTTGTTCGGAAATCAGGTTCTGAAGCTTGTTGCTCTTGTCCTCATCACCTTTTACGGTCAGAGACGAACGAACCTGACTCGGTATCTCAACGTTGTCATATCCATAGATGCGCATCACTTCCTCAACAATATCGCAAGGAGCGGTAACGTCAACACGGTAGGCCGGAACTTCCAAACGCAGTCCAGTGGCACACTCCTCAAGCAACTTCATGCCCAAGTCGGTGCAGATTGACTTGATTGTGTCAGGAGCTATGACTTTACCAATCAGATTGTTGCAATAGTCATAATCAAAGTCCACGATGGCGTTCTTGGGAAGATAATCGGTTACAACGTCTTTTATCTCCATTGATATCTCACCGCCAGCAAGTTCTTTCGCCATGATAGCGGCTTGCTGAATGGCATACAACTGACCGGCTGGGTCAATTCCACGCTCAAAACGGAATGAGGCATCGGTCTGAAGACCATGACGACGGGCTGACTTGCGAATCCATGTCGGGTGGAAATATGCGGATTCAAACAGTACGTTGCGAGTAGTCTCGTATGTGCCGGAACCTTTTCCGCCAAACACTCCTGCGATACACATTGCTTCTTCGGCATTGCAGATGGCAAGGTCGCGGTTGCTCAGCTTATGCTCTTCACCGTCCAATGTGACGAATGAGGTGCCTTCTGGCAGTGTCTTAACTACGATTTTTTTACCTTTCACCATATCGGCGTCAAAGCAGTGGAGTGGCTGGCCATAAGCCATCATGATATAGTTCGTGATGTCTACGATATTGTTTATAGGACGAAGTCCGATTGTGGTCAGTCGGTCCTTCAGCCATTTCGGAGATTCTTTCACCTCGCAGTTCTTGATAGTAACCGCACAGTAGCGCGAGCAGGCCTCCGGCTCTTCTATCACAACGTCATAGTCTAAATCGTGATTGTCAACAATGAAAGCATTAGTGTCAGGACGATGCAGACTGGTTTCATAGCCGTTCTGACGAAGGTAAGCATAGAAATCACGGGCTACTCCCCAGTGTGAGCACGCGTCGGAATGGTTCGGAGTGATGTCTACTTCGATAAGCCAGTCGCTCTCAAGACCAAAATATTGGGCGGCGGGAATACCAACCTCCGTGTCCTCAGGAAGAACCATGATACCGTCGTGGCTCGTGCCAACTCCTATCTCGTCTTCAGCGCATATCATGCCGTTGCTCTCTATGCCGCGGAGTTTCGATTTCTTGATGACGAACTCTTTGTCACCATCATATAGCTTTGTGCCAAGGGTCGCTACTATAACTTTCTGACCTGCGGCTACGTTTGGGGCACCGCATACAATCTGCTCCACATGACCTTCACCAAGTTCTACTGTGCATACGTGCATGTGGTCGCTGTTCGGATGGGCTTCGCATGTCAGTACTTTTCCGGTTACAATGCCTGCCAAACCGCCTTTGATGGACTGAACTTCTTCAACACTGCCTACTTCCAGACCTACGCTGGTCAACGCTGCGGCTACTTCATCGGCACTCATGTCAAAATCAACATAGTCCTTGAGCCACTTATAACTGATATTCATTGTTTATTTTTGTTTGACTTTTTTTAGCGTTTCTATATTTCATGCAAAGTTAGCAAAAAATATCCATTTTTTCCCACTTTTCTATGCTTTTCTTTGATTATGTCCGCTTTTTACCCCCTTTTCATATTATTTTGTAACGCAATCGGTCCGGACTTTCGCCCGGACCGATAAAGGGAAACACTTCCCATGTGCAATTATAAAGAACAATTTTCCAATTCAAGTTTCTGAAGTAGTTAGCAGTTGTTTCGAAGAGAGTTGAGTGGAAGAATGCTAATTTCAGTTTCGTAATGATTTGCATAGATTCGTTGTGGAAAAAGATACTATTCAAGTTTGGGAATCCTTTAATTGGCTTTACTTGAGAACGTTGGGCAACCCAATTAAAATGAATTGAAAATCGTCTGTTTTTGAGAGTTGAAATGTGTATTATTTGAACTGTTTCTTTTATTGAGTTTGAAGTTGCAATACCGCTGGTTTGAAACCATCAGTGGTCACTTTGAGTGTGACGTTGCCGGCTGTCTTACCAGAGCGTAGAATCACCAACGCACTTCCGTCGTAGAGGTTGCGGGTATCGGCCACGTTCAACTCGTTGGAGCGATGGTCACCGCTGCTTACGGCCATGATGCGGGCATCACCTTCTACTTCGAATTTCAAAGGCTTCTGACAGTTGAAGTCGCGACGGCCTTTTTTGTCAACTGCATGGATACGAATATGTTGCAAGTCCATTCCGTCCGCTTTCCACGAGGTGTTGTCCGGTGTGAGCTCTAATTTTACGGATGCTTCACTGCTTTCCAGCTTATGGCGGGCTACTTCCTTGCCGTTAGTTCTGGCTATGGCTTCCAAAGTGCCTTTTTCCCATTCTATTTCTGACCAGACTATTTTGTTGCGTGTCTTGGTGTTGCCTTTTTCGTTTTTCTTCACGCCCAATGATTTGCCGTTGAGAAGCAATTCCACTTCTTCAGCGTTTGTGTAGGTCAGTATTTTCACCTTTGGATGCTTTACTTCTGGTGTTCCAAGATTCCAATTCTCTGTCAGTTTGTCCGTACCTGTTCGAACTCCGTTCCAGTCAAAAGTCTTTGAGTCCTGCAACACGCCTATGTGAACCATTGGCTCATCTGAGAAATAGCTTCTGATGAAATAGGCATTGGGTTTGGGCTCCAGTGAAATGTCAAACACACCCTGGGACCACCCTTTCTCCGGCCAACCATTGCTCTCGCCAAGATAGTCAATCATCCCCCAGTAGGCCAGACCAAGCACTTTGTCACGGTCCATCTCAAAAAAGTTCGGCCCCATCATCGATGTGTTGGCTTCGCTTTGGTAGAATATCATATGTGGGAAGCGTTTGCCATCTCCAGGGAAATACATGTAGCGGTAGTTGTAGGCGGAGATGTCGGTCTCGTGGACTAATGGGGCAGGTAAGGAGTCTGTGTTGATATCGCGGCCGCGTGGGTGCATCGCTACCGTCACAGGGCGTTCCTGGTCGTAACGTTTCAACAGTTGTTTCTGCATCCGGTAGGGAGTGACTCCCCAGTCGCCGTAGGGCAGTTCCCAGTAAGTCTGAAGCTCGTTGCCCAGACTCCATACAATGACACTGGGGTGGTTTCGGTCACGCTTGATGAACTCTGGAATGTTTTGTTGCCAAAGCTCACTCCAAGGCTTGCGGCCTCCGCAGTACTTGTCCAGCCATTTATCATACAGCTCGTCAACTACTAAGATACCGTATTGGTCACAAAGGCGTAGCAGACTTTCACTATAAGGGTTGTGTGAGGTACGGATATGGTTAAAGCCAAATTCTTTCAACAACTGGATGCGTTTCTCGATGGCTCGGTCGTAAACTGCCGCACCTAGGGCACCAAGCGTGTGGTGGTTCGCTATGCCTTTCAGTAATACTTTCTTGCCGTTCAGATGCAGACCATAAGAAGGCGAAAACTCCAGTTTCCTGATGCCGAATGTTTCTTTCACATTGTCTGCCACTTTGCCGCTTACGTCATATAAACGTACCTCTGCTGTATACAGATTGGGGGTATCACAACTCCACAGTGCTATGTCATGCAGTCTGATGGTGTCGAGTAAGTACTCGTTCGTCTTCTGTTTAGGGTAGAAGCGTTTTTCTACAGTCTTCTCTGCGACAACTTTACCTGAACAATCCGTAATCAGATATTGGAATTTGATGGATTTCGTTTTGGAGTCAAGCTGGGTGAAAGCCTCGGCTTGAAGGACAACATCGGCATCACCTTTTTCGCCTCTGATTTCCTTCACTTCTGAGGTGATTTGAAGTGGATGGCGGGTGAAATACATGCGCGGGTCGGTATAAACAAAATGAACGTCACGGTACAGACCACCGCCTGTGTACCAACGGCTGTTTTCTGGACTCCGGGTGTCGGCTTTCACGGCTATCACGTTGTCTGAACCGAACTTAATCTTCTTGCTGATATCTACGTCGAAGCCAAGATATCCATAGTCGGTTCCGCCTATCAGCTCACCATTCAAATAAACATCACCTACGAGCATGATGCCTTCTATATCCAGTAATATCCTACGCCCTTTTTGATTATCGGACGGGGTGAAATGCTTACGGTACCAACCGATGCCCATCTCTTTGAAGCCGCGGCTGCTCAGACGGCTTTTGATATTGGCCCCTTCGTCGGCTGTGCTGCCTTTCTCGTCAGCGCCAGGAGCTATCCAAGGCTGCTCTATCTGATAATCGTGAGGCAGGTCTACATCTCGCCATCCGCTGTCATCCAGACTGACGGACTCCCCGTTGCTCACATCTCCGGCATGGAATTTCCAACCAAAGTTAAGCAGTTCGATTTCTCTCTGTGCACTGGCACTCATGGCGAGGAGGAAGAGCACAGGCAATAAGATTGATAGTTTTTTCTTGTGCATAGTTGTGTAGTCTTTTTTATAGGTGTTAGTTTCTTATGATTCTCGTAGGGGAAATCTGAATTTACTCAAGTTCCTGAATTTGTTATTTGTTGTTTTACAACATATTATCAGTCTTGGCTTCGGTAATCGACCATGTGGTTTTTTATGCAAAGCGAACTTGGTGCGAAAATAATTGGGTATAATTATCACAACAAGGAGGTGCCGAATTCGGCTTGTGCGAGGTTAGGAACGAAGCCGAAGATGCTAAGTTCAAAGGTATAAATTTTATGTGACACTGGTCTGCACGTAGTGCTGCTGTGGATGTTGGGATGGTTTAAGCAAATATATTTGCGTAAAACCAAAACAACATCTACAGCATGGGACGCAGTCCTCTGACCAATCGTTTTTTTATCTTTTTAAGTTGATTGCACTCGCAAAAGCAGAATCAGAACTTAAAAACTTCCCCGGACTTCAGATGATAACCGCTGTACCCGTGCAGGACACCATCAACATGGAACTGCTCTGACCAATTGTCTCATAGTCGAAATCTACTCCTACGATGGCGTTGCAACCACGCTGACCGGCTTCATTTACCATCTCTTGCAATGATGTTTCTCGTGCCTCACGTAATACTTGCTCATAACTGCTGCTACGACCACCGAAGATGTCGCGGATGCTTGCTTTGAAGTCTTTCCATGCGTTTGCGCCGATGATTGTCTCGCCTGCTACCACTCCTCTGTACTCTCTGATTGGGTGGCCTTCAATTGTGGGGGTTGTGCTTACTATCATAATGATATCGTTTTTATTGATTTTTTTTCAAAATTAGTAAAATTATTTCTAAAATCAAAAAAAATCATTTATTGAAAGATTATTTGAGAAAAAATATGTAAATTCGCAACATAATTCATTCAGTCAACTCTAATTTTTAGGTAATTTATGAATATTCCTCTCAATTTCTGTGCGAAATGTGGTAACCCAAGAAATCCGGGCGAGAGAATTTGCAGGTTTTGCGGAGAACCGTTCCCGGAGAATAAACCGAATCCGGACTTCTTCAATGATGATGCCGGGGACGACAGTGTGTCGGAAGATATTCACGAGAATGAGGTTGTGGATGACAGCAAAAACGACACCCACGTTCAGATGGAGCTGCCTCAGGTCAGTGACGACGAGACGCAACAGCAAGAGGATGAGACTTCTTATAAGAATCATGACACTGCGCAGGACGGAAGTGCTGAGAATGTAGGTGCGAATACAGATTCAGAGAAGACAGAAGTCGTTTCGGATAACTCTTCAGCCGCTTCTCAAAAAAAGGACCCTTCCTACGTGAGAATACCGAAAAAAGGTCTTTGGATTTCTCTGGCTGTCATTTTGGCCATAGCTATAGGAGTGGGAATCACCCTCTTTATCTTGTCTCATAGAAACTCACCGTCTGCTGTCGTAAAACAGGCGTTTGAGGCTCTCAAAAAAAATGATAGTGAAGCATTCTGCGAACATTTCAATCTCTCCAATACGACGAAGCCTTACGTCAAGGATTTGGCAAAAAAAACGATGTCTTTCTTTGGTGATGATTTCCGTGACGTTGAAATAATCGAAGAGAATGTGGACGATCTGAAGGCGGTCGTCAAGGTCAATATCATTTTTGATGACAACAAAAAGGAACAAATGGACCTGCATCTCGTGAAAATTGATGATCAATGGAAAATAGAGCCTTTAGGTGATTTCGACTTTGGGCTTGATTCAATTTTCGAAATGGGAAAGAAGTTCGGATTCGGGCAAGGCGGATCCTTGAAAGATGATATCGATGATTTGCTTAACAGCTTATTCTGATTATTCTGAAACACACGTCTTTCTTGTGAATTACAGTTTTTACCGTTTTCCCTCATTCTGATTCCAGTTCTAAATCGAATTATTTATCTCTTAAAATCCCTTTCTCACTATATTAAATGCGAAATTTTCATTATTTTATTTTTGCTGTCGCACTCATCTTTTTACTCTCTCTCATTTGCTCTGCATGTAAGAAGTCCAAGGAAGATACGCTTAAGGATGCGGATAACCTGCAGCCTGGAGATGTCGTTTTTAGGCTGGGGGACAGCCCGGAAAGCAATGCCATTATGGTGGCTGACCCTGAGGCGGCTTATTCCCATGTCGGTATAGTCGTGTCATACATGAACAAAATGAAAATCGTGCATGCTTGTCCTGGTGACAATTTCGAAATTAACGATTCTAATCTCGTCAGGATGGACAGACCTGAGGTGTTTTTCAGCAACAAGAACTGTCTCCAAGGTGCTATTTATAGATATGCCAATAGGGATGTTGCGAAAAAAGCAGCAGAAGAGGCCATCTCCATGTACGAGAACAAAATACCATTCGATTTTAACTTCGAGGCTGAAGACTCATCTGCTCTTTACTGCACTGAACTCGTCACACTTGCATACCACAAGGCTGGAGTCGAACTCACTGACGGGACGGTGCATGATGTCGACATGCCGGGAGCATTTGTACCTGCCTGCATTCTTATTTCCGATATTCAGAAATCTGATAAACTCGAACTGATTTCTTCTTTTAAATAGAGATGATATTTTCTGTATTAATTAATATTCAAGCATAGATAAGATACCGTATTATAAGTCACATGAAGATTTGTTTAAATTGCCATTCTTTTGTTGATGATGACGCCGTCGTCTGCCCTGAGTGTGGACAGGACTTTTCTGAATATAACCATTGCCCAAATTGCGGAAGGGAATATCTTGGGTTCTCTTATATCTGCTCTTATTGTGGGCATCCTCTCTACAATAATATTACTTCTTCTGATAATCAGACCACGAAAACCGAACATACAGTAAGTGGTAATGCCTTGTCTTCTTTGAATGAGGAACAAACTCAGAACAAGATTCTCGATGATAATCCTGCCGAGGTCTTAGATGATGCAGACAACGATGTTGTGGTGGTTTTGGATGAGAATGCGGATGAGGTTGTGGAGCATATTGATAGTCCCATAGAAAGGGAACAAGTGACAGAAGAACTTCCTCACCCAACCGAAGAACATGAAGAAGACCCGGAAGAGTCTACAGATGGCAACTCTGCTGTTGAATATACCGAAGACCACGAGTTGCTTATTGAGGAAAAAGAACTGCCAACCGAAGACATCGAAGAGCTGACTGAAGGTCAGCCTATAGAACAGGTACAGCTTGCTGAAGACCCAGAACAACCGATTGAAGAACCTGAGCTGTCTGCTGAAGAATCTGAGCGCCTTGTATATCCAGAACTACCTATAGAAAAAGTTAAACAGAACAACGGGAATTCTGAACAGTCAGTAGAGAATGCTGCTCAACCGGCGGTGGAATCTGAGCAACTGGTAGAGAATCAAGATGAATCTGTAGCATTGCCGGATAATCAAGCAGATGTTAGTGCTGAACAGGAAGAACAGGCTGGAATTCAGACGAATCAGCTTGATAAACAAATTGATGAGACCGTTGAAATTGTCCAGGATGATGACCAAATCATTGTGCTGGACAACGCGGATGAGGAGTCTCAACAGCCAACGGTGCCAGTATCAAATGCACCTTCTCAGAAGAAAAAGTACTCTC
>JAEEGL013792055.1_pt1 | contig 12009 bp, 8 predicted proteins | sample 9134231 | NCBI WGS metagenome assembly JAEEGL01 (sample SAMN16246548, study PRJNA631951) | gut metagenome | biome: gut microbiome; feature: rumen; material: fiber-attached | host: Bos | place: Iran: Karaj | collected 2018-10
ATTCCTGCCGGAACCCAAGGCTATGCGGCTCCGGAGGTTGTCGCTGGAGGCGAGGCGAGCGTCCGTTCGGACATATTCTCCCTGGGAAAGATCATCTCGCTTTTAATGCCTTCCAGGCAGGATGTCTTTGAGCGTTGCCTGCTGGAGGAGCCGTCAGGGAGATTCACTTCAGTGGAGGAGGTTCGGAAGGCTATCGAATCAGGTCGCCCCCAAAAAAGGAGGCTTTGGATTATCCTTCCGGTTCTCGTGGCAGCCTTGATCGCTCTGGCAATATGGCCAAAAGCGAACCAGTTAAGTATGGAACCGTCTTATGATGAGGTGTTTAAGGAAGCGGCCGCACTTATCGGAGAATATGATTCGGCGGTGCCGTCGCTGGATGCCTCCGGATATTCATTAACCGACACTCTTGACTGTCTTAACGGTATGTTCATTGTCGCCACTGAGGATGGGAAAGGTCTGATGGATTCCTCCGGAAGTCTTATCCTGGAACCCTCCTTCGACGAGATTGAATTCATCCTGCCGGATGTCGCTCTTTTGGGAAAGAACGGATTGTACCGGCTTTGCGCGAGAGATGGGCGCATTTTTGCGGAAGGGGCTGAGCGTGAGGATCTTGTCTCTTCTGCTCAGGATCTTTATGAAAAGAGAATGTTCGAGGATATGCGCCGCTGGGATAACGCTTTGGATGAGCTGGAATTATTGCGGGAAGAGTGCCTCAATCCTGGAAGTGAGGAAACGGTGACGGCCAGGCTGGAAGCGTTCAAGTCCGCTCTCGGGAACGTTTCCGGGAGAATGACGGATTCCCAGCGCGCCCGTTTGGAAAAGATATTATGAGAAGATTCTGCCTCATATTCGTACTCTTGTCATTATCTTTGGTTCTTCATGGACAGAACTCCAGAAGGATCAAGGAGGATCCTTCGTACATCTGGGGCGAGGGGATTGGAGCCGGATACGAGGCGGCGCAAAGCTCGGCGGTGGATCAGCTGATCCGCAAACTATCGGCGACTGATTTGTTGGAAGTCCCTTACGGATCCCGCTTGGCGGTCTGGAGAACCTACAGGAGGGATATAATCGCGGCAAGCGGCGTGGAGAATGAGGGACAGGCGGCCCTCAGGTATATCGCTTGGAAGGAGGTTGACAAGATATTCTCAAGAAGGAAGGCCCTGGTTGGCGACCTGCTTTCAAGGGCTTCCGAGTCCAAAGATCCGGTCGTGGTCGCCACATGCGCGGACTGGGCGTTGACCTTGCTGGATGCCCTGCCTGCTGATCAAAAGACCCGCCGTTCATTGGAGTCTTTGAGGAATAAGTACAAAGGGACACGGACCGGCGATATTCCGGGACTGTCCTATGTCGGCAGGGAAGTGGAGTCTATCAGGGCCGCCCTCGGAAAAAAGGCCGCGCCCGTCAAGCCTGCGACGGAGACCCCCGTCTCCGCTGAACCCGTGAATCGGCCTTCTATCGCTCCTCTGGCCTCAGTCGAAGGGATCGCGCCAAGGCCTGCGACTGTTGTCTCTCAGAGGTATGGAATCTCCCGAAAGTCAGAGACTTATCCCGTCGTATTAAATAGAGTTGCTCCCAGAACGGTCAACCCTTGGTCTTATTATCTTCTGCTGGATGCCTCGGCATTCCCGTCTGTTGAGGGTGGCCTCTTTTTGGGGGCCATGAAAGGATCCTTCGGAGGATATGTTTCCGCAAGGAAAGGGTTCGGGAATATGCGTTCGGACTATTCAGCGACCAGCGATGGCCGGGCAGATTACGGTTATCTTTGGGCTTCCGGTGAGGCGGCGTTGTCGAGGTATAGCATGGCCGCGGGGGCTCTAATGCGAGTTGGGAAAAGAGTAACCTGCTATGCCGGAGCTGGTTACGGTAAGATTGACCAAATCTGGGAAGACACTGCGGGACAGTGGGCCAGGATAACAGATATCTCACATCGAGGAGCACAGATTGAGGCTGGTCTCATATTCTCTGCAGGCAAAGTTGCGCTGATGGCCGGTGCGTCATCAGTTTCTTTTGCCGCCATCAGCCCTGTCTTCGGGCTGGGAATTCATTTCTAAGCTACAGCCTTGCGGCGAGCATGGCCTCACAGCCTTCTAGGATGTCCTGGAAGGTGGTCTCGAAGTCTCCTGTGTACCAAGGGTCGGCGACATCCCGGCTCCGTCCGGTGTAGGACATCAGCAGATGGATCTTACCATCTGGGTCTGAAGGAATTATGCGCCTGATAAGCCGGAGGTTTGACGCGTCCATGCAGATGATCCTGTCGAAACGTGCGTAATCTGCCGGGGTTATTTTCCTGGCTGTCTTGGAGTTGTCGAAGTGTACCCCATGCTGGGTCAGGCAGCGCTTGGCCGGGGGATAGATCGGGTTGCCGGTCTCCTCGTCGGAGACGGCGGCGGATTCGATGTGATATTCCTCCTCAAGCCCCCTGGAACGGACCAGGGCCTTCATCACGAATTCCGCCATCGGGGACCGGCATATATTGCCGTGGCACACGTACAGGATCCTTGTCATAAGCTATAAATTGCTGTTTTCCAAATAATTGACCAGCGCTCCCGTCACTCTTTTCACCCCGCCTGGAGTCGGGTATATCCCAGAGAAATACCAGTCTCCATGATGATCAGGGCAAGCCTCGTGAAGACCGTCAACCGATTGGAACACGAGATCGACGGGCGCGGTCATCCCCTCTGGCCGCAACATCCGAGCCATTTCGGAACTGATCACCTCGGAAGTGAATGGCTCGTAAACCCTCCTGACGAAGTTCGTCATCTCCTCCTTGGGTTTCCGGAGTTCTTTCGCGCATTCCCTGAGGATATCGTCCAACTCGCTTTTCCGTCCGCTTCTCTTCCAGAGCTCCATGGCCGCCCTGAAGGCGCAAAGTTCCTCGAGATGAGGCATGTCGATTCCGTAATAGTCCGGATAACGTACTTGGGGAGAGGAACTTACCATTACGATCTTCTTGGGTTGGAGGCGGTCCAGGATCTTGAATATGCTGTCTTTCAAGGTTGTTCCCCGGACTATGCTGTCGTCAATTATCACCAGGTTGTCCACTCCTGGACGCAGGCTTCCATAGGTGATGTCATAGACATGGGAGGCGAGGTCGTCCCTTGACCCGGCCTCGGTTATGAAAGTCCTCAGTTTGATGTCCTTCCATGCGACTTTCTCTGTCCGCACGTCCATTCCCATCCTACGGAAGCCTTCAACCATCCCGTAGAAAGCGACTTCCGCTGTGTTGGGAATGAAAGAGAATACAGTGTTTCCGACATCTCCGTCAATGGCTTTAAGGACCGGTGGCACAAGGAGTTCTCCAAGTTTTTTCCGCTCCCGGTAAATGTCGCGGTCGGAGCCCCGGCTGAAATAGATCCTCTCAAACGAGCACTTGAAGTCTCCTTTCTTTGGGAATATCCGCTCTATCGAGCTTGCCCCGCTCTTCCTGACGACAAGCGCTTCTCCCGGGGGCAACTCGCTGACCTGCTCGCAGTCCAGATTGAAAACAGTCTGAAGCACCGGCCTTTCGCTGGCGAGGGCAACGATCTCCTCATCCCGGTAATAGAAAGCCGGACGGATCCCCCAGGGATCCCTGACCGCGAACATCTCCCCGCTTCCGGTGAGCCCGCACATCACATATCCTCCGTCGAACTTTTCAAGGGTCTCCCTCAGGACATTCTCGATCCTGACATTGTCGTCGATGTACCGGGTGATGTCCAGGCCGGTCTTTCCTGACTCTTTGGCTTTCAGGTAGTTCCGCTCAACCTCCCGGTCGAGTCGATGCCCCATCAGCTCAAGGGTGATGTAGGTGTCGCCATAGATCCGGGGCGACTGTCCCTCTCCGACCATATCCCTGAAGATCTCATCGACATTAGTCATGTTGAAGTTGCCGCAAAGGCAGAGGTTCCGGGCTCTCCAGTTGTTCCTGCGAAGGAAGGGGTGGACGAATGACAAGCCGGATTTCCCCGTTGTCGAATAACGCAGGTGACCCATCAGAAGCTCGCCTTGGAAGGATTCGCCGACCCTGCTGAAAATCTCGGAGATCGCGTCTTTGCCCTCGGCCCTCTCCCTGAACATGTATTCCTCTCCAGGGGGATTGGTCAGGTTGACGCATGCGATTCCTGCTCCTTCCTGGCCGCGGTTGTGCTGCTTCTCCATCATCAGGTAGAGCTTGTCGAGACCATATCTTCCCGTGCCGTATTTCTTACGGTAATATTCCAGCGGCTTGAGAAGGCGGATCATCGCCACGCCGCACTCATGCTTAAGCTGTTCAGTCATTTTTCGTGCACGCTTTAATAAAGTCCATGAAAAGGGGATGGGGACGAAGGACGGTGGATGAATATTCCGGGTGGAACTGCGTCCCGATGTACCATTTGTGCGAGGGAACCTCCACAATCTCAACCAGATCGTTCTCCGGGTTGATTCCCACACACTTCATCCCGGCCTCCTCGAGGGCCGCCCTGTACCTGTTGTTGACCTCGTAACGGTGACGGTGACGCTCGCTGACCAGGTCCGCTCCACCGTACGCCTTTTTAACCTCGCTGCCTTCTTTCAGGAGGCAATCGTAGGCGCCCAACCTCATTGTGCCACCGAGGTTGGTGACACTCTTCTGCTCCTCCATCATGTCTATGACATTATCGGGTGTCAGAGGGTTCATCTCCATGCTGTCGGCGTCCTTCAGCGCGAGGACGTTCCTTGAAAACTCTATTACCATCATCTGCATGCCGAGGCATATCCCGAAGGTGGGAAGACCGTTGGTCCTGGCGTATCCGGCGGCTATGATCTTCCCTTCGATCCCTCTTTGGCCGAAGCCCGGGCAGATGACAATGCCGTCCAGCCCCGCGAGTTTCCCGGCGACATTGTCCCTTGTGATTTCCTCGCTGTTGACGAATATGGCCTTGACTTTCCGGTCATGATAGACACCCGCGTGGGTGAGGCTCTCCGTGATGCTCTTGTAGGCATCCTGCAGGGCATATTTCCCGACAAGACCTATTTTCAGGACGATGGATGCCTTGCTCCGCCGATCCAGGAATTCCCTCCATTCCTTCAGTTCAGGTCTCGGTCCCGGCTCAATTCCCATTTTCTTTAGGCAGATGGCGTCGAGTCCTTGCCGTAGCATATTCAAGGGAACCTCGTAGATGGACGGAAGATCCTGGCTTTGGATCACCGCCTCGACCTCAACATTGCAGAAATGAGCGACTTTGGCCCTCAGGTCGTCGCTGAGGTCATGCTCAGTCCTGAGCACAAGTACTTCCGGCTGGATCCCGAGCCCCTGAAGCTGCTTCACGCTGGTCTGGGTGGGCTTTGTCTTAAGCTCTCCGGCCGCGCTCAGGTAAGGCACATAGGTCAGGTGGATGTTCAAGGCGTTCTTCCCCAGTTCCCAGCGGAGTTGCCTTATCGCTTCCAGGAAAGGCTGGCTCTCAATGTCCCCGATCGTCCCTCCTATCTCCGTGATCACAAAGTCGAAGTGTTCTTTAGCGGAGTTCAGCCGGATTCTCCTTTTGATCTCATCGGTTATGTGGGGAACCACCTGGATGGTCTTTCCGAGGTAGTCGCCGCGCCTCTCCCTCTCGATGACGCTGAGATAGATCTTCCCGGTCGTCACGCTGTTGTCCCGGGTTGTCCGTATGCCGGTAAACCTCTCGTAGTGTCCAAGGTCAAGGTCCGTCTCCTGGCCGTCGGCGGTGACGTAGCATTCGCCGTGCTCATAGGGGTTCAATGTCCCCGGATCTATGTTGATGTAAGGGTCGAACTTCTGTATGGTGATCTTGTATCCCCTGGCCTGCAGCAGTTTCCCGAGAGACGCGCTGATTATCCCCTTGCCGAGCGAGGACGCGACTCCTCCTGTGATGAATATGTATCTCGTTTCCATGGTCGCGTCAGCTTATGAAGAGGAGTTCACGGTATTTGGGAAGTGGCCAAAGGCTGTTGTCCACAACTTCCTCGAGTTTGTCTATCGGGCGCCTGATGCCGTGGAGGCTTTCCGCGATTTCATGGTATGCGAGAGCTTTCTGGTACAGGTCGTCGATCGCGTTGGCCTTCTTACGTGCCTGCTTCATGTCCTCGACTCTCGTCCTGACCTCCTCGATCAGCCTGGATATTTTCCCGGCAAGCACAACTTCGGTGGAGTCATCCGGCACCTCGGAGAAGATTTCCTTGCGCAGGGCGATCTCTTTCAGGAGTGCCGTCTCGTATTTGATGGCGGCTGGAAGGATATGGTTTATCGCCATCCTGCCCATCACCCTGGCCTCTATCTGAACTTTCTTGATGTAGGTCTCCAACTTGACCTCATTCCTGGCGGCAAGTTCCTTCTCGCTGTACACCCCGGTCGAAGTGAACATGCTGACGGCTTCGGGCGTGGTGAAGCGGCGGAACATTTTCGGGACGCATGTCTCCACGTCAAGCCCTCTGCGGGCGGCCTCCTGGATCCATTCTTCCGAGTAGCCGTTACCGTCGAAGCAAACCGTGTCCACCACGGAGGCGATCAAGGGCTTAAGTGAGTCCATGACAGCGATTTCCATAGGAGATCCTGAGGACATTCTCCCATCGACATCCTCCTTGAAACTTCTCAGCTGGCTCGCCACGGCGGCGCTAAGGGTGGTCAATGCTCCGGCACAATTGGCTGAAGAGCCCACTGCCCTGAATTCGAACCGGTTGCCGGTGAAAGCGAAAGGCGATGTCCTGTTGCGGTCGGTGTTGTCCACGAATATCTCCGGGATCTCCACGAGGCCCACGCTTTTGCCCTGTTTCCCGGCGATCTGGATAGGGGTTCCTGAAGGTACTTCCAGGAGTTTCCTGAGCACTCCGGTCATTGTCCTTCCGAGAAAGGCCGAGACAATCGCTGGCGGCGCCTCATTGGCTCCTAGACGGTGGGCGTTAGTGGCGCTCGCTATGCTGGCTTTGAGGAGTCCGTTATGTTTCTGGACCGCGGCCAGTATGTTCACGAAGAATGTCACGAACTGGAGATTTCCCATGGCGTCTTTCCCGGGAGCGAGAAGGGGAGTGCCGGTGTCGGTCCCCAGGGACCAGTTGTTGTGTTTCCCTGATCCGTTGACCCCGTCGAAGGGCTTCTCATGGAGCAGGACGACGAATCCGTGCTTTCGGGCAAGTTGCCTCATGAGGTTCATCACGATCTGGTTCTGGTCGTTGGAAAGATTCGCCTCACCATAAATGGGAGCAAGCTCGAATTGGTTGGGAGCCACCTCGTTATGGCGGGTCTTGATCGGAATCCCGAGTTTGTGCCCGGAGATCTCGAGGTCTCTCATGAACTCCGCCACGCGGGCAGGAATCGCCCCGAAATAGTGGTCGTCCAGCTGCTGGTTTTTTGAGGACATGTGGCCCATCAGGGTCCTTCCCGTGATCATCAAGTCCGGCCTTGCCGCGTAAAGGGCCTCGTCCACGAGAAAATATTCCTGCTCCCAGCCAAGGTAGGAATACACATTGGACACCCCGGGGTCGAAAAGCCTGCAGATGGGTACCGCGGCGTCGCTGACGGCCTTCAGGGCTTTCTTCAATGGGGTCTTGTAGTCCAGGGCTTCTCCGGTGTAGGAGATGAACACCGTGGGGATGCAGAGTGTGTCTCCCATGATGAACACTGGTGAAGTGGGATCCCAGGCTGTGTAGCCCCTGGCCTCAAAGGTTTCCCTGATGCCTCCGCTGGGGAAGGAGGAGGCGTCAGGCTCCTGCTGGGCGAGGGAGGATCCGTCGAAGGACTCTATGACTCCTCCTTTCCCGTCGTACTCAATCAAGGAGTCGTGCTTCTCGGCGGTTCCTTCCGTAAGCGGCTGGAACCAATGCGTCACATGGGTGACTCCATGCTCAAGGGCCCATTCTTTCATCCCTTTGGCGACTGCGTCAGCGGTCTCCCTGTCGAGCGGCTCAGCCTTGTCGATGCAGTTGATCAATGAGGACAAAGCCTTGGCATCAAGGTATTTCCGCATTTTCGTGCGGTCAAAGACAAGCTCCCCGAAATACTCGGACGGTTTTCCATGGGGAACATCAGCAGGAACGGCCTTCTTCTCGAAGGACTCCTTAACCAGAAACAATCTCTCTGAACTCATTTTTGTTGTTTATTTGTTAAGTTAAAGCGAAAGGGGCTGATCCCCCTGGACCAGCCCCTTTCGCTTGAAAAGTAAGTGTTCTATCGTGATATTTAGTCATTTACTCGTTTTTAACAACGCAATTTTAGGAAAAAAACTAATATCTGAAAAGATTTTTTTTATTTATATCGATTTATCATTCAATCGATCTGGTTTTTTGTCAGTTGGGGAAAATTGTGTAAATTTGTCCGTTTTGCCGGAGTATTCGGCAATGGTTGAAACTAAATTATTCGTATCGATATGAAATTGAAAATTGTAGTCCTGGCTAAGCAGGTGCCCGACACAAGGAATGTCGGCAAGGACGCTATGACGGCCGAAGGTACCGTCAACCGCGCCGCCCTGCCCGCCATTTTCAATCCGGACGACCTTCTCGCTCTCGAGCAGGCCCTCCGTCTCAAGGAACAGAATCCCGGATCAACTGTGGGAGTCCTCACTATGGGCCCGCCCCGCGCCGGGGAGATCATCCGTCAGGGACTTTATAGAGGAGCTGACACCGGTTGGCTGCTGACTGACAGGCTCTTCGCCGGAGCTGACACCCTTGCCACCTCTTACGCCCTCGCCACCGCGATCAAGAAGATCGGAGATGTTGACATCGTGATCGGTGGACGTCAGGCCATCGATGGTGACACCGCCCAGGTCGGCCCCCAGGTCGCCCAGAAACTCGGTCTCAACCAGGTCACATACGCTGAGGAGATCAAGGTTGAGGACGGCAAGGCCACTGTTCGCCGTCATATTGACGGAGGTGCTGAGACTGTGGAGGTTCCGCTTCCCGCTCTTATCACTGTCAACGGAAGCGCCGCTCCCTGCCGCCCGCAGAACACCAAGCTTGTGATGAAATACAAGAGGGCTTCCTGCCCCATGGAGCGTCCCGCTGAGGTTCCTTACGCCGAGCTTTATGAGGAGCGCCCTTACCTGACTCTCAACCAGTGGAGTGTCGCCGATGTTGACGGGGATCCTTCACAGTGCGGCCTCGCCGGTTCGCCGACAAAGGTCAAGAGTGTCCAGAATATCGTCTTCCAGGCCAAGGAGTGCAAGCATCTGACCGCCTCCGACGCCGACATAGAGGGTATGATCAAGGAATTGTTGGATGAGAAGATAATCGGATAGAGCCATGAACAACGTATTTGTATATTGCGAGATAGAAGGGACGACCGTTATGGAGGTCTCCCAGGAGTTGCTCACCAAGGGCCGCAAGCTCGCCGATGAGCTCGGAGTCCAGCTTCACGCTGTTGTCGCCGGCACAGGAATCAAGGGAAAGGTTGAGGATCAGATACTTCCTTACGGTGTTGACAAACTCTTCGTCTTTGATGACGAGGGTCTCTTCCCTTACACCTCAGCTCCCCACACTGACATCCTTGTCAATCTGTTCAAGCAGGAGCAGCCTCAGATATGCCTCATGGGAGCGACCGTGATCGGTCGTGACCTCGGCCCGAGGGTCTCCTCATCCCTGACCAGCGGCCTCACCGCCGACTGCACCCAGCTTGAGATCGGTCCCTACACAGACAATAAGACCGGAAAGACCTACGAGAACCTTCTCTACCAGATCCGTCCCGCTTTCGGAGGCAACATCGTCGCTACGATCGTCAATCCTGACCACCGTCCGCAGATGGCGACCGTCCGCTCGGGCGTCATGAAGAAGGCTGTTTACGAGGGCAAGGCGGCCGGAGAGGTTGTCTATCCCGCTGTCAATGAATATGTCTCACCTGAGGCATACGTCGTGAAAGTCCTCGACCACCATGTGGAGCAGGCCAAGCATAACCTTAAGGGGGCTTCCATCGTTGTTTCCGGAGGTTACGGAATGGGCAGCAAGGAAGGTTTCGACATGCTCTTCGAGCTTGCGAAGGTCCTTCACGCTGAGGTTGGCGCCAGCCGCGCCGCCGTTGACGCCGGTTTCTGCGACCATGACCGCCAGATCGGCCAGACAGGTGTGACCGTCCATCCGAAGGTTTATATCGCCTGCGGTATCAGCGGCCAGATCCAGCACATCGCCGGAATGCAGGACAGCGGTATCATCATCAGCATCAACACCGACCCGGATGCTCCGATCAACAAGATCGCTGATTACGTTATCACGGGCCCCGTCGAGGAGGTTGTGCCGAAACTCATCAAGTACTACAAGCAGAACAGCAAATAAGGAGGACAAGCAATGGCAAATTACTATACTGACCATCCGGAGATCGGATTCCACCTTAATCATCCCCTCATGCGCAGGGTCGCCGAGCTCAAGGAGCGCGGATATTCCGAGAAAGAGCGCTACGAGGAGGCTCCCGTTGACTACGAGGACTGCATCGAGAACTATCGGCGCTTGCTCGAGATAGCGGGTGACATCGCCGCCAACACCATCGCTCCCAACTCGGAAGATGTTGATCTTGAGGGACCTCATCTTGAGAACGGGCGTATGAAATATGCCTCCAAGACTGTCGAGAATATGGAGGCCGTTCGCCTTGCGGGTCTTTGGGGAGTTACCATGTCTCGCCGTTACGGCGGACTCAACGCTCCTGAGACAATATTTAGCATGGCGAGTGAGGTTATCTCCGCCGCTGACTCCAGCTTCCAGAACATCTGGAGCCTCCAGAGCTGCGCCGAGACCCTTTATGAGTTCGGCAGCGAGGAGCAGAGGCAGAAGTTCATCCCTCGCATCTGCGCTGGTGAGACCATGTCCATGGACCTCACTGAGCCTGACGCCGGATCCGACCTTCAGAGCGTTATGCTCAAGGCTACCTGGAGCGAGGAGCAGGGATGCTGGCTCCTTAACGGAGTGAAGAGGTTCATAACCAACGGAGACTCTGATATTCACCTGGTTCTGGCCCGTAGCGAGGAAGGAACGCGCGATGGCCGCGGCCTTTCGATGTTCATCTATGACAAGCGTCAGGGTGGAGTCAACGTTCGCCACATTGAGCATAAGCTCGGTATCCACGGCTCCCCGACTTGCGAGCTGACTTACAAGGATGCCCGCGCTGAGCTGTGCGGCGAGAGAAGGCTTGGCCTCATCAAGTACGTCATGGCCCTTATGAACGGTGCCCGTCTCGGAATCGGCGCGCAGAGCGTCGGTCTGAGCCAGGAGGCTTACAATGAGGCTGTCGCATACGCCGCCGAGAGAGCTCAGTTCGGTCAGAAGATCAACAAGTTCCCTGGTGTTTACGACATGCTCAGCCGTATGAAGGCGAAGCTCGATGCCAGCCGTTCGCTGCTTTACCAGACCTCAAGGTATGTGGATATTTACAAGGCCCTGGAGGACATCCAGAGGGAGCGTAAGCTCGAGGCCGACGAGAGGGCAGAAATGAAGACTTACAGCCGCCTGGCCGACGCCTTCACTCCTCTTTGCAAGGGTATGGCTTCCGAATATGCCAACCAGAACGCCTACGACGCCATTTCCGTCCACGGAGGTTCCGGTTTCATCATGGAGTACAAGAGCCAGAGGCTTTATCGTGACGCTCGCATATTCTCGATCTACGAGGGTACAACTCAGCTTCAGGTGGTCGCCGCTATCCGCTACATCACCAACGGGACATATCAGAATATCATCAATGACATGCTCGCTGAAGATGTTCTGCCTGAACTGGTTCCGCTCAAGAATAAGATCGCTGGTTGCGCTCAGATCCTTTCCGAATGCGTTGCCAAGGTCCGTGAGGCTGGAGATGCTGAGCTGCAGGACTTCCTGGCCCGCAGGCTCTACGACATGACCGGCGAGATCGTGATGTCATTGCTCCTTTTGCGTGACGCCACTGTCGCTCCCGACATGTTCCTTAAGTCCGCCAAGGTCTATTGCCAGATGGCTTGCGAGACCGTGGCCGGCAAGAGCTCCTACATCATGGGCTTCGACAAGGAGAGCCTTCCCGCTTTCCGTGCTGTCGAAGAGGCTGAGTAATGGAACTTTATGAATATGCCAGGCCGGGCCTGATGGCCGGCAAGACAATTCTTTATGTACATG
>JAEEGL014112758.1_pt1 | contig 12009 bp, 12 predicted proteins | sample 9134231 | NCBI WGS metagenome assembly JAEEGL01 (sample SAMN16246548, study PRJNA631951) | gut metagenome | biome: gut microbiome; feature: rumen; material: fiber-attached | host: Bos | place: Iran: Karaj | collected 2018-10
CACGCCATGCGCACGGTGCGCGCGGAGGGCAAGTCGCGCGGCGTGGAGCCGAAGAAAGTCGGCGTGATGGGATTCTCCGCGGGCGGCCACCTCGCCAGCACGATCGCGACGCATTTCGACGACGGCGACGCGAAGTCCGAAGACCCGATCGAAAAGATGTCCTCGCGCCCCGATTTCCAGGTCCTGATCTACCCGGTCATCACGCTGACCGCGAAGACCGAAGGCGGCACGAAACGCAATCTGCTCGGCCCCAATCCGTCGCAGGAGCTCATCGACCTGCTCTCCAACGAAAAGCAGGTCACGGACAGGACCCCGCCGGCGTTCGTGTGCCATTCCGCGAAGGACCAGATGGTCCCGGTCGACAACAGCCGCATGTACGTCGACGCGCTCAAGGCGCACAAGGTCCCGGTCGAATACCTCGAGTTCACCGAGGGCGGCCACGGCTTCACCGGCTCGAAGTTGCCGCTGTGGCAGATGTGGCAGGACGCTTGTATTAAAACGCTTGTCAAGTGGGGCTACATTCCAGAAGAGTCTGTGAAATGAACTACATCTATGTCAGGCAGTCTTCAACAAAAGAAGACAGATCGATCAGTTGTGAAGAGCAGACTTCCAACTGCATACAATTTGCTTCCCAACACAATATAAAAGTGGATGGGGTATTCCAAGATGTGAATGTGTCAGGTAGATTGTTTCCAAAACAGTTTGCTTCTCTTGCTGAAGCTGACATAGTCTATAAACAGTTCTTAAAGGAAACAAAGAAAGAAGGACAGTGGAGAAATGGGCTGGGGCAGCTGTTTGATGTGTTGAAGGATGGAGACACAGTAATTGTTGATGATTTGACCAGGCTTTACAGACCTCTTACTAATAGCTTCCTTGAGTCTGCACTTACTCAGTTTTTAATTGGAAAGAATACAAAAATATTTACAGTGAAGAATGGGGAAGTAAATCTGAACAGCTTCAATGATAACTTAATTAATGCTCTCCAAAACAGAATTAATGATAATCAGCTTGCAATTCAAAGAAAGAAATCGAAAGACAGCATGACAAGGCTTTGTAATTTGGGGGAGCTTAAACAAGGCTTGGGGAGCATGATTGGTTACAAATGGACTGGAAAGAAAAAAGAAGTGGAGATTGATACTGAAAAAGCAAAGTATGTTCAGTTCATCTTTAAGTCATTTGTTGGGGGTAAAGGGATTCTTCAAATTAGCAGAGAGTTAGATAAAAATGGTTTTAAGACCTGTCTTAATTCAATTAAAAACATACTGAAAAGACCTCTCTATTGTGGCTATATGTATGATACACAAGGCCATCTAGTAAAAGCTAAACAAGTTGAGGGGAAAGAATTGATTGACTTTCAAACTTGGAATACTGCAATACAATTGCTGGAAACAAGAAAATCATCTAATCTTAGAGTTAAAATACATCCCCTTCATTATACAGGTTTAGTTTTCTGTGGTAAATGTGGAATAAAAATGTCTGTTTGTATTAATGACCAAGGCAAATATCTTAGTTATAGATGCTGTTCCCATAATTACCAATCTAAAGAGAATTGCAAAATATCTTGTACTGCAAATACACATTATTCAAAAGGTTTGAGCTTGGAAGATGCACTTGAACCATTTTTAATACTTGGACTGTTGAAGAAACTGAATAGTAGCACAGACAATTCAGCTAAAGAGCAACTTGAACAAAAGAGAGTTGAACTGAAAAACTTGTTAGTCCAAGAGCAAAAGTTTACAGAGCTATTCTTTAAGGGGTTGTTGGATAGTTCAATCTATGAAAACAATCTAGCCCAGCTTAAAGAACAAAAGGACAGTATTCAGCAAGAAACAATTCAACTTGAACAGGAATTAGTACAAGATGATACTGAACACATGAGGCTACTAGTGAATAAGATTATTGCAAGAGCACTTAACTATGAAGAGTATCAAAGCCTTATTCCATATACATTTAAGAAAATTGAAGTGTATGAGCAAGAATTAAAAGTTAAAACTCTTTTTGGTGATGCTGTATTACCAAGGAAGAAGATAAGGGGCATTTATACTCTCCCTACTTATTTTTGGGGGAATGATGGAAAAAAGTTTACAATTTACTATTACTTTAATGCACCAAACATTTATAACCCTCACAAAAAGCTTTTCCAATACAATAATCTGACAGCCTATCAATTAGTGGAGAACTAACAGTGTATAAGGGTTTTCAAAAAGCATTTAACAGAGTACAATCAGAAGCAAAGGAAATGTTTATAAAGGAAAGAGAATTGGTTGAAGAGATCAAATCACATAAAGGTGAAAAAGATTATGAATTTCCTTTTGAAGAGCTAAGAGAAATTAGAAATAGAATCATCTCTGCTTTACATGACTTGAATCTTCTTAACCCCATCTGTTGTGTGTTTAATTATTATTTCTTTGCCAAACAATGGTGTTATGATAAAAAGAGAGGTCTTGTATGCTATGCAGATAAAAGTGTTTTTGATGAGGATGATTGGTGTCTTTAATTCATCTTACTACATAACAACAAAAAATACATAGATGCCATTAAAAAATCCATTGACAATCAAAAAAATGATGCTATAGTATCCTAGAGTTTGCAGAATGGTTTGTTGCTTGGGAGAAGATTAATTGTCTTTGCCACCAAGTCTCCTTTTTCTACAAGCTCACTTAAGCTTTAACTGAGGAGAACTAGCCATGTCTAAAACTGGACTGACAAAAAAACAAATTAAAAAAATTGAAGAGTATGGTTTTCCCCCTCAAGATAAGTATACTGAACAACAAATTAGGGAAGGCATAGGTCTAAAAACTCATTTCTATGAAGTAGGTTGGGATGATGCAGCATATTATGTTTTTGTTCACTTCAACAAGTTTTCAACTGAATTTAAGAGGGAAGTGAGAGAGAATTATATTCAAGAGTTAATTAAAGAAGGTCAAATGAGCATTGAAGAAGCTACTGAAAATGTAGATGAATGGATTGCTAATGCAATTCTATCTCATCTTAAAATGCATTTTGATAAAGATTATCGCCCAGCATTAGATATGTTTTCTAAAGATGATTTTGTTTTCCTTCAGCAATTAAAAGATGGAAATCTTTTTGATTTTATAAACGTTAAACACTTAATCTGAGGAGAACTAACAATGGCTAAAAACAAACCTGTTGACTTTTCTAAAGAGCATATTGAAGCAGTAAGACAGCTTTATAAACAGTTCTTGGATTATGATAAAGTGATCAATGAACAAAGCAAAAAACAGCTTGAAGTAGTCAAACAAATCTTAGATGATAATCCAGAAAGTGAGTATTGGAAAGCTATAGAACAAATCGTTAAAGATAGAATAGAGATTACAGAATGACTAAAGAAGAGCTGTTACTTCATTGGCTACTTTGTAGAAGATGAAGACTAACAAGCTTAATTCATTTATGGTTTCTGCCTCTACTATAAAAAGTAGAGGTTTTTTGTGTTTTTGATGTTGGCTTTTTGTGTTTGAGGGAGGATAGTAATATCAAACCAAAACAACAAACCTTGCATGAGTTCATAGTTATGACACCAAGGTGTTAAAACTTTAAAGACATGCAAAAGTTATAAAGAGGTGATTATGAACTACATTTATGCAAGACAGTCAAGTGGTGAAGAAGAAAGAAGTATAAGTGTAGAACAACAGATTGAAAACTGTAAGAAATTGGCTGCATCCAACAATGAAAAGATTGATGGTGTCTACAAAGATTTGAACACATCAGGGAGGCTTTATTGGGAGGGTGCAGAAGACCTGGCTGAAATGGATAGTGTGTTTCAGAACTGGATTAAAGAGACCTATAAGAGCAAAAGGAAGAAATACAGAAAGGGGCTTGGTGATCTATTCAAGGTTCTGAAAGACCATGATACCATTTATGTTGATGACAGGACAAGATTATATAGACCTCTTACCAATTCATACCTTGAAAGCTCCTTTAATCAGTTCATTAAGGAAAAGCAGATAAAGATTGTAACTGTCAAGGATGGAAAGATTGATTTCAATTCATTTGGTGATGAACTTATTAATGCTCTCCAAAACAGAATTGTAACAAATCAGCTTGAAATCCAAAGAAAGAAAAGCAAAGACAGCCTGAAAAGGCTGAAAGATAGTGGTGAGTTTAAGCAAGCTGTTCCCAATACATTAGGATATAGGTCAACAGGCAGAAAACATGAAGTTGAAATTGATGAAAGGGAAGCAGAAGCAGTAAAACTTATCTTCAAATTGTACTTGGATGGAAATAATGTTTTGAGCATTACAAAGGCTCTCAACAGAAAGTATAAAGACATCTTCAAGAATGGCAAGACCACTCCCAAAACAATCAGAGATGTTATTGCAAGACCTCTTTATGCAGGCTATATGTATGACAGCAAGGGAGAACTTATTGAGGCACAACAGATAAAGGGAAAAGAGCTTGTAGACTTTCAGACTTGGGAAAGAGCAAATGAAATCCTCACAAACAGAAAAGAACACAAAAGACCAACAAAGAAATATACCAACTTCTTTAATGGCATCACAAAATGTGGATATTGCAATAGTTTCCTTCATGTTGCAGTCAATAATAAAAAGTATCTGTCTTTAAGATGTGTCAGTCATAATAGCAAGACCAAAGACAACTGCCATGTGAATATTGGGCAGAACACAAGCTATGAAAATGGTTTGGGAATGAATGATGCTATTGAACCCCTGCTGATGCTTGGTGTACTGAATAAGCTGAATGGAAACTGCAACCAGTCAGAGGAAAGGGCATTAAAGTATATATCCAAACAGATTTTGAATAGAGAGCTTACAACTGCAACCTATCAGAAATTGGTTAGTTGGACTATCAAGGAGATAGCAGTCTTCCATGACAAAATTGTTGTGAAGACCTTTTGGGGCAACATTGAGCTTGAAAGAAAAAAGCTGAATGGGAAATACAAACTTCCCAAATATATATGGTCCTACACCAACAATCAGTACAAGCTGATTTATTATTATGGGAGCATTAAAAGCATCAAGGAAGAAAAGTTACTGCTTGACAATGCCCCCTTTAAGGCTTATATGGGGAAGTATTAACAAAAACATAAGTTTAGCTATAAAATCAGCTTTTTCACTCCTGTCCCACAAATGATATTATATATTCAATAATATAACATAGCCTATTGAATAGCAATTAAATACATTCAACATTAAATAACAAATCAAAACATATATAGTGTTTTAAACAACTCATATTGGAGTATAATTTAAGCTTGAGTTTTGAGAGCTGAATATAAAGACAGACAGGGGTTATATAAAAAATAAAATTTAAAAAAATATATAAATATATTTAAATATTGTGCTTTGAGATTATACTAATAATATAAAACTAAAGTGAAAGGGTACTATGAATAGTCTAACAGAATGTTTTGAAGCAAAATTTAAATAGATAGACTGCCTTAGAGGGGTTAAAAGACCTCAGAGGGAATTAAAGAAGAGGGCATTCATAATGAATACATTAAATGTTCTCAGTTATCTAGTCAAGGATTAGACTTTAACCAGAGATGGCTCTAGATTTCATTACATCCCTATACACAAGTGGGATGGAGTTATCAGGAATCATAGGGTCAGAACTGAGGTTTTTGATTTTCTAAAGAACAATGATATAATTGAAGTAAAGAAAAAGAATGGGGCAGAATATTATTTACCCCAAACAATAGCTTGTTAGAAATTGCCTCAATGTAAAGCATATAGATTGACAAGTCATGGCTGTGAATTAATATTAAACAGTCCAGCTAACAGCATTGATGATTTGTTCAAACAGTTTGGTGTTGAGAAGAAATGTTATGTTCAAACACCTGCTGAAATCATGGAGCAATACAAAGATGAGTTTCATTATCTGTCTGGGACATGGCAGAATATTATTTCAGTTCTGAATAATAATCTTTAGCTGAAGTTTCACAGGCTGTCTACTGATGAAATGATAAAGAAATACAAAACTGATGTTGACTGCAATCTTACTGATGAAGAGATACAGGACAAGCTTTAGATGGTCTAGGATTATTTCTTTTCTAAAGACTTCACATATAACATCAGGATGTATTCAGCTTTCACCAACTGCCCTAAAAGCTGGAGAGACTGTATTGTAGATGCAGATAACAACAGCATTGGGGAGTTGTTTGATGTTCATTCCAGTGTGTTTAACCTTTTGCCCCTTGTATGCAGAATAAAGCTTTTATAGGAGCAGGCAGATTTGACACAGTTTGAACAGGAAGAAAAGTTTTTAGAAGAGGTGTTGAACAAAGATATATACACATCTATAAGCAATGGTCTTAGAAGCAGGGAACAGATCAAAGCAAAGGTTATGGAGGTTATATTCAGCAATAATCATAAATTCTCAACCTTTGAAAAGACTGTTGGAGGAAAGATTAAGAACTGTCCAGCCAACAATATTAAAATGTGGATGATGAATCATATCCCTGTCATGTATAACACTTTATCACACTTTGAACAGGAAAAGAATCCAATGTATGATGAATAGGTAAAGAAATATGAAGAATATCTTTAGAAAAAGAATCAGGGCATTATAGTACATCATGTAAACAAGCCCCTTGAATATAAATCCACATTTTGGAACAGTTTTCAGAGGATGGAGACAGAATTGATGGCAAACCTAAATCAGAGGGTCTGCTAGTACTTTGAAACCAAAATATATAACATCCATGATGGTTTGTTTGCTAAGAAGAGCATCTGCACTCCATAGAACAAGCAGATTGTGGAGTAGATGTATAATGACTTGAAGAAAGAATTAATTCAGGCTATCAATGCAAAGTTTGGGTATAAGGGCACAATCGATCTGGTCTGTGAAAACAAAAGACCCTACAAAGACTTTTTCTAGGCAGCCCTAAAAAAGATTTACAGGGGAAACAGAAAATGAATAAGCATTGTTAGGAAAAATCAAATAAAGGGGATTTAAGGGTAGAGAAATTGTAAGACCATCTCTAACTGGTATTTGAAGATAAACGCCTTCAAATCCTTTTATAGATGTGTTATTATGCATTATATGCTGTCAAACATAAACAGAGAAGAGGAACAAAATGAAGAAAAAGAAGAGTTATAAGTTTGGAAACAATCAGAAGAAAGCAAATAATCTTGGGAAAGGTTTTGTCCTAAGCAAAGAGTAGATCAAAAGCACCCTAAAAGATATAAACAAAAAGTTTTTTTCTATTGTGCCACAAAAAAGAATTATAGAGAAAACAGGAAAGCCTTTAACAGTCAGTGAAGAAATGATTGAAGTGATTACAGATGATTTTGGAAGAAGTGCCAGCTACAAAACAAAAGAATACATAAAAGATTTCTTTACAAAACTTATTGAGGGCTATATTTCATTCTCTAGATGTGGAGAAGAGGAAGAAGAATACAAAAGCACTTATAACAAAATAAAACCTGGAGAGGACATTAATAAACTAATGGAGACCATTTATAGGTTCTCCACTATAAAACAGAATTGGGACACCCAGTATCTAAAGGATAAAAATGTTGGTGATAGGGACATTAAGAGAAATCTTTACAATGCCTGCATGATTGATTGTATTGGTCTATACAACTGTTATGCAAACTCCCTAAGTGAAGAAGAGGATGAAGAGCTTAATAAAACTGCAACAATAGTTTCCAATCTCCTTGATGAAGACTTTTAGAATGAAACTGTTGAAACAGCAGAATTGATTACAACCCTTATAGGGGGATGCACATTAGAAGCTTGTAGAAACCATAATAACAACTGCATCAAAATGAACAGATATGATTGCTTTACACTTTTCTGTTGAACAAAGCAATAATAGGACCACTCCAAGCAAATTAATATCCTAGTTCTTTGAGGATTCTTTTTGCTTCAGTATTTCCTTGCTCAGCTGATTTTCTATACCATTTAATACCTTCAGAAATATTCTTCTTTACTCCTTCTCCATAATAGTAACAATCACCCAAGCAAAGCTGTGCTTCATCATATCCCTGTTCTGCTGACATTTTAACCCATTTGAAGGCTTCAGTATAATCTTGCTTAACCCCATGACCATTATAATAAAAAATACCTAGACAGTGTTGAGCAAACTTGTTCCCCTGTTCAGCAGATTTTCTATACCACTTGACAGCCTCAACATAGTTTTGCTCAACACCACCAGTTCCTGTGGCATAATAGTATCCCATTTGCTGCTGTGCATGAGGATCTCCTTTTTCTGCCTCTGCCCTATAGGATTCAATTACATCTTCATCTGTTTCTGCATAAGCTTCCAAAATGCTTCTTTCCAAATCAGAAAGAGTTGAGTTTTTTAAAGTTGAGGGTGAATTATTGTTTGTTGTTGGTTGATTTGTGCTAGTCTGTTTCGATTTCTGGTTTACAGATTTAGGTGTGCTGGATGATGTTTTGGATGATGTGTTTGTTGTTTTTGCAACTATCTTTTTGTGCTCTTCCAAAATCTCATTTATTAAAAACCTGTAACATTTCTTTTCTACACTTTTTCTCACTAAATATGGAGGATAAAAAATAGCAGGAAACAAGGGCAACCAAATAAACTGACTAATTCTTTCACTGGTAGATGGAGCACAAATGAGTTCATTATTCAAGAATAGAAAAGCTGTAACATCATAATAGAATCTGTCAGTGTAAGCAGGTATGGTGCAATAGGTGAGAGCTGAAAGTATTACCTCTCCTTCTGTTTCTCTGGGGGCAAGTGTCACTATAAAATAAATATGATATTTGCTCCTTGAGGAAGAATCTCTATATGAAACATCACTAAAAGCACCTGTTGCTTCAAGATATTCCTTTATCCATTCTATTCTGTCTTCTTTTAAATCTACAAGATCCTCCTTTGAATAAGAAATAAAATCAACAGAATATGTAATAGCATATTTTTTGTTTGATTCAACATGATTAATGTCTCTGTTGGGTGTATAACCATTTGATGATAGACATCCATTGATTAAAAAACAAGCAACAAACAAAAATAAAACTACAGCTTTATTCATGGGACACCTTTATTGTTTTAATAATCTTTGTCCCTTTTATGTATGGTATTACATCATCTGGGGAAGAAATAGTTTCCCCATTAATTGATTTTACAATATCATTCTTTTTAATACCACTCTTTTCTGCCTGAGACCCCTTTTGGACTGCCAAGACTCTTACTGTCTTATCCTTATTACCTGGAATATTCTCAGGGAGTTGAAAAGATACTCCAAAAGAATTGCTAAACTCTCTTTTTGCAAAAAAATAAGCTGTTTGAGGATAACAAAGCATGTGTTCCTTTACTACAACTGGAGTTGACCCATATGTAGTTGCTGTTCCCTGAATATCTCCATAGAAATATGTTGTGCTTGTTGTAGAAACATGCTTAATAGCATCATATTCTATAATCTCTCCTTTTCCCAACTCTAAAGCAACCAAAGATGCTCCATGTTTTTTTGCACAATCAATGGCAAGTGTTCTAGGAGTATAAATGTCAAAAAAATCTGATTTCCCTATTAAAATGTAGTTGCCATTATTCTTTAAGCTGTTTAGCTGTTTTTTATTAGCAATCTCAATCAGTTTTGGCTGTTCCTTTGATGAAGTGTAATCTCCAACAGAAATAACAGAATAATGCTCTTCATATCTGTTGGTGCCACATCCAACAAGGAGAAAAGCCCCTAAAATGGTAAAAAGAAAGGATTTCATGCTGTTATATTTCATTTGAGATGGTGAACAGTTCTTTTCATTGGTTTTGAGGTAATATAGCATAGCTTCTGATGAAATCAAGGTCAGTTTCTGTTTTTTTCTGACTTTTTTCTAACCTGAACTTGATTTTTGTTCACAATGTGGTATTATATTTGGTTAAGAGACTTTGAGTTTGAAACCTGACCTCAAAACATTTTGGAGGAAACATGAATCAAGCTGTTGACTTCTCACATTTGAGGAGGGATAGTATAGCATACCTTTGTCCTCTGATCAACATGACAAGCGTTTACAATCAAAGGTCCCAGGACGCCTGCGCGAAATGGATGTTCCAGCAGGGCTACATCTCCGAAGACCCGGCCAAGGACAAGGAAGCGAAGCCCGAAACGAAGGAAAAGAAAGACTGAAATAACCGGATAACCTGCTGAGAATAAGTCATATAAGACTTATAGGGCCTATAGGTCTTATTCGAGAACCCTTTTCCGGGGGGGGGATGGGGACGCCGCGGGGTTTCACACCGTCGGCGACGCAATCCGGTATCTTGCGGAAAAGAAAAAGCCGGCAGCAGAAGAATGAGGGATTTCCCGCCTGAAATCAACTGTCCTTTTTTTTGCTTCCGCATTTGACTTTCCTCTTGTCAAGAGTATATTAAACCAGTCGGCTTTGCATTCTGCGCCCCGCATCCGACCCGGAAACAATCACACAGAGGTTCCCGCAACCTCAAAGGAATCCCGAACATGAACAGAAAGAACGTTGCTTTGTTCGCCGTCCTCGTCCTCGCCGCCGTCCTCGTCGTCGCCGGCCTCACCATGCTTGGAAAAGGAAAGGAAAAGCCTGTCCCGGCGGAACCCGCGGCGGTCGAAACACCAGCCGCGGAGCCGGAGAAAACAGAGGAACCGGAACCGCAGCCGGTCCAGGTTCAGACGCGGCAGCGTCCGCAGCGGCAGCGTGCTCAGAACGACGATTTCGGTTCCGGGATCGACCGCATCGTCCCCATGCAGGGAAATCTGCCGACACGCGAGGAGGCAGTGAACTTCGCCTATGACGTGCTTGACCGTTACCGCAACGGCACGCCGGAGGAACAGGAACGCATCCGGGCGGGCGCCGAACGTACCGCGAACCTCCTGAACGGCATCAGCGCCAACGCCGACCGCATCGTGGAAAACATGAACGACGAACAGCGCCGGCGCCTCGTCGACAGGATCAGCAACAGCCAGGAACTGCTTTCCGCGATCCGGCAGGAAATGGAGAGCTCGGTGTCCGAGGACGAGATCAGAACGTTCGGCGGGGCATACATGGCACTCCGCAACCTGAACGAATCCCTGCTCAACGCCGCCCGCTGACGGAATCAATCGTTCCGCCTGATTCTATTTGAAAATTGCGAAGGCGGCAATGATGAGGACGGCGATGATCGCCGCCGTGCAGATGATATTCCAGATATTTTCCGGGATTTTCGTCTTGCGTTTCATGGCCGGAACCGCAAATCAGGCGGGAACGCTCGCGCGCATCCGCGCGATCTCGGCGGCGTAACCGTCCAGTTCGTTCGGCGTTTCGAGTTCGAGCGGGAGACCGCGCACGGGCTCCAGCGCCACGAACCGTGCGAGCGCTTCAAATCCGATCTCGCCCTCGTCGAGCTTCGCATGGCGGTCCTTGTGCGACGCGAACGGCATCATGGAATCGTTCAGGTGAATCGCCTTCAGGCGGTCGAGCCCGACCACGCGGTCGAACTCCTCCAGCACGGCTTCCGGCTGATTCACGATGTCGTACCCGGCGCAGAAGACGTGGCAGGTGTCCAGGCACACGCCCAGCAGGTCGCCGTATTTGGAACGCGAAATGATCTCCGCCAGCTCCTCGAACCTCGAACCGACCTCGGATCCCTTGCCGGACATCGTTTCGAGCAGGACGACCGGCTTCAGCTCGCGGTCCATGACCAGGTCGAGCGTTTCCGCGATGAGCTCGATGCCGCGTTCGATCCCCTGCCCCACATGGCTGCCGGGGTGGAAATTATAGTAGACGCGTTCCACGGGAAACCGGTCCAGCAGCTCCAGGTCGCTCCGCATGACCTCCCGCGCAAACCGCAGCGTGCCGTCGACGGCGGCGCACGGGTTCAGCGTGTACGGGGCATGGGCAACCGCCGGGGCGAAGTCGTGTTCGCGCAGGAAAACGCCGAGTTCGGCGAGCTCGTCGTCCGACGGCACGCGACCGGACCCGCCGCGCGGATTGCGCGTGAAAAACTGGAACGTGTCCGCGCCGATCTGCAGCGCGTCGGCGCAGAGCTGGCGGTAGCCGCCCGCGACGGAAAGATGACAGCCGATGTGCATGGTTCATCGAATCCTTCTGAAG
>JAEEGL015408889.1_pt1 | contig 12009 bp, 8 predicted proteins | sample 9134231 | NCBI WGS metagenome assembly JAEEGL01 (sample SAMN16246548, study PRJNA631951) | gut metagenome | biome: gut microbiome; feature: rumen; material: fiber-attached | host: Bos | place: Iran: Karaj | collected 2018-10
CAGCCATTAACGCCCAATTCGGCAGTCTGCCTGAAGGTCATTTTGTGGCATACGACACGATATGCAGCCGTGTGGCAAACCGTGCGGTACAGCTGGAGCAGTTTGCCAAAGGGGTGGATGTGGTGTTGTTTGTGAGCGGAAAGGGCAGTTCGAACGGTCATTACCTGTATGAGTATTGTCGCAGGGTGCAACCCAACACGAGGCTGGTGACTGATGCCGACGAAGTGGATGCGAGCTGGTTTGAGGGTGTGGAACGTGTGGGTATCACGGGCGCGACCAGCACACCGAGGTGGCTGATGGAGAAAGTGGCGGGCGAAGTAGGAAGTAAGAATTAAGAAGTAAGAATTAAGAAGTATGTATCTCGCTAATCTGAAACTGAGCAACTTTAAGTCGTATGCCGACATGGAGGCTGACTTTTGCCCTAACGTAAACTGCCTGGTGGGTAATAACGGTGTGGGCAAGACGAATATGCTGGACGCTATCTATTATCTGTCGTTCAGTAAGAGTTGCTTTTCGTCGAATGATGTGCAGAACATACGGCAGGGTGAGGATTATTTCGCAATACATGGCGCATACGAGATGGAGGGGGAGCGTGTGACGGTGTCGTGCATACTTAAGCGCGGACAACCCAAGCAGATGCGGTGGAATGGCAAGACATATAACTCGTTGGGAGAGCATATCGGGCGCGTGCCGCTGGTGATGGTGTCGCCTTACGACCAGCAGATCATCATGGAGGGCAGCGAGGTGAGGAGGCGTTTTGTGGACGGGGTGCTGTCGCAAACCGATAGAGGCTACCTGACCCACCTGCTTCAGTACCAGCGGGCTGTGGAACAGCGCAACAAACTGTTGAAACAGTTCTATGACGACCGACAGTGGGACGAGGCATCGATAGCGGTGTGGGACGAGCAGTTGGTGCGCAACGGCGAGGTGCTGTATGAGGGGAGACGTAGTTTCTTGAAAGATTTCAAGCCATTGTTTGACGAGTATTTTGCATGGATAACGAACGGGAAGGAGCAAGGGACGTTAGAGTATATGACGCATGCCGATGTGCCACTCAAACAGCAACTGGAGGAGGCTCGACAGAACGACAAGTATGCGCAATATACCACGGTCGGGCCGCATAAGGATGATGTGGAGTTGGCAATTGGCGGCATGGCGGTGAAACGCTTTGGGTCGCAAGGACAGCAGAAGACTTTTGTGTTGGCAATGAAACTGGCCCAGTTTGAGTATATCTACCGTCATGGCGGGGTGAAGCCCATACTGTTGTTGGACGATGTGTTCGACAAACTAGATATGGAGCGGGTGAAGCAACTGGTGCAGTTGGTGGGCAGCGACAGGTTTGGGCAGGTGTTTTTGACCGATACGCAGCCCGGGCGAGTGGAGGGGATATTTGAAGAGATGCCGCATGTAGAACATAATATATTGAAAATTAAAAATTAAGAATTGAAATTTGGCTGACGCCATTAAACTATAAACAATAAACTATAAACTTTACACATTGTATAGTAACGAACATACTTTGCAGGATTTGCTGAAGAAGGCATACCATCGGCTGGACATGGACGAAATGGCCCGTGAGATGGAGGTGGTTCGTGTGTATAAGGATGTGGTGGGCGACTTGATTAGTCGGCTGTCTACGACTGTTCGGTTTTCGCAAGGGGTGTTGACTGTCCAACTGGCATCTGCAGCCTTGAGACAGGAACTGATGTACAGGCGCACGTCGCTGATGGATAAGATAAATGATTCGCTGGGCTATCCGGCAGTGAAAAAAATGGTTTTTATATGAAACAGTTGTTCAAGGCTCTGAATATGATACGGCTTTGTCACAAAAGCTCGTTTTACTGGAGGATAATCTACGTGGTGTTGCTGAGCGTGCTGCCGTTGTTGAGCCTGTTTATACTAAAATTCTTGGTGGATTCTATCACCACGGGTGAAAACGCCGTGTTTTTGGGCATGGAGTGGACCACGCTGTCGGTGTTGGGGCTGTTCTGCTTCTTGTTTCTGCTGAACCGGCTAGTGGGGGTGTGCAACGGGGTGAACAACGACATCATGTCGCAACGGTTGCAGGACTATATTAGCGACATCATGCAGCGGCAGTCGGCGGCATTGGATATGGCTTATTTCGACAACCCGGAGTATCACGACACGTACCATCGGGCCCAACAGGAGGCTAATTTCCGTCCACTGCGGGTGCTGGGCGAGTTTATGTCGCTCTTCGGTGCCATTATCACCATCACAGGCGTGGTGGCGATGCTATGCACGGCATCGCCGTGGATTATCGTGGTGATGATCGTGGCGGTGATACCGTCGTTTGTGGTGAGGGTGGTGAAGGCGAGGCAGATATATGCCTTCCGCCGCAACAATACGCAGAACTATCGTCGCACGCACTATTACACCGCGCTGCTGGGCAACAGAGACTATGCCAAGGAGATGCGCACCTTCGGACTGACCCCATATTTCAGAGAACGGTTTGTGGGGATACGTAAGGTGCTGGTGGCAAACTTGCTGAAAATATCGCGTAGGATAGGCATGTACGATGCCATCTGTGCCATCGCGGAGACGGTGGCGATGTTCTTTGTGGTGTTTTTCTTGATTAATAGCACGACGAGCGGTGCCATCACGGTGGGTTCGTTTGTGATGCTGTTTGAGGCATTCCGCCGTGGGCAGACTGGGTTGAACAGTCTAGTGGGCAGCATCACGGGTTTGTATGACAACCGTCTGTTTGTGGGCAACCTGTTTGAGTTTTTGGATCTCAAGCCTACGATTGTCTCTGCTGAGGATGCCATTCCGTTTCCCGAACAGGTGGAGAGTGTGGAGTTTAGAGATATCACGTTCCGCTACCCGAAGATGGAACGCGATGTGCTGAGTCATTTCTCGCTGACAGCACGTGCCGGCGAGGTGACGCAGATAGAGGGTGAGAACGGTTTCGGCAAGACGACGCTGCTGAAGTTGTTGCTGCGGCTGTATGACACCGACCAAGGGGCGGTGCTGATTAACGGGGTGGATGTGCGCAGGTACGACCTCAAGGGGTTACGACGCGGCATCGGGGCTATATTCCAGGACTATGTGCGCTTCTATTGCACCGCCGAGGAGAATATCGCGTTTGGCGACGTGCAGCATCACGACCCGAAGCGGGTGCGATGGGCGGCACATCTGTCGGGCGCGGACAAGTTCATAGACAAGCTGCCTAAGGGCTACGACACTCCGCTGGGCCGCATGTTCGACGGCGGGGAGGAACTGAGCATGGGACAGTGGCAGCGCATAGCGTTGGCACGCCAGCTGTATAGCAACGCGCCAGTGCTGGTGTTTGACGAACCTACGGCGTGGATGGACATCCCCTCGCGCGACCGCTTCTATGAGACGTTGGAGGAAATGAAGAATCAGAATAAGGTGATAATATTGATAAAACATGTGTAGGAAAATTAAGAATTAAAAATTAAAAATTAAGAATTAAAATTTGGCTGATCCCCTATAAACTTTAGATTACTGATTATGGACTTTACACTGGAACATATCAACCCAAGGGAATATGATGGCAACGTGGTGTTGCTGTATGGTAACGAGGTGTCGGACCGTAGCCTGCCGTTGGGCAGAAAGGAATTGGAATGCCTAAAGGCTAAGAGGGCAGAGGAAGCGGATGCAATAGTGGTGTTCGACCGACTGCCTTATCATATTTATATCGTCAATTTTAATAGCGAGGAGCCTGCTCCTGAGGTGCAGGAGAAACTGCGCAGGGCTGCCGACAAGGTGGTGGCAAGACTGAAAGACGAAAAACAAGAGGCGGTGGCTGTGACAGGTGAGGGTGTAATTGCCGAGGAGGTGGTGGCTTTCTTGGAAGGGATGCGGCTGGCGGACTACAGTTTCGACCGCTACAAGACGAAGGCGCAGGACCATGTGTCGAGGGTGGTTGTGGAATCGGCCTTCCTCTCGCAGGAGGAATTGGAGCGTTCGGTGCGGCTATGGAATCACGTTGGTTGGTGTCGCGAAAGGGTGAATACGCCTGTGGCAGACTTGAATGCAGACCGCTTTGCCAAGGAATTGGAGCAGCGGGCAAAGGAGCTGGGCGTGGAATGCACGGTGTTTAACAAGAAGAAGATAGAAGCACTGCGCATGGGCGGCCTGCTGGGTGTTAACAAGGGCAGTGTGGACGAGCCTCGTTTTGTGGTATTGGAATACAATCCGACTGAGGCAGTCAACAAAAAGCCACTGGCATTGGTAGGAAAAGGGGTGATGTATGACACGGGCGGATTGAATATCAAGCCCGACGACTATATGCGGGAGATGAAGTCGGACATGGCGGGAGCCGCCACCATGGCAGCAGTGCTGTTTGCCGCAGCGGAAAACAGGCTGCCTGTGCATCTGGTGGCGTTGCTGCCGATGACCGACAACCGTCCAGGTTTCAATGCATACGCTGCCGACGACGTGCTGACCATGTATGACGGTACGACGGTTGAGGTGGTCAACACTGACGCGGAGGGCAGGCTGATTTTGGCGGATGCCATCGCATACGCAGTGGCCAACTACCAGCCTGAACTGCTTATCGACGCTGCGACGCTGACAGGTGCCGCAGTACGTGCCATCGGCACCTACGGCATTGCCGCCATGCAGCAGAACGCAGAGAACCCGTTCAACCTGTTGAAGATAATGGGCAACCAGGTGTATGAGCGCATCGCTGAGTTCCCTTTCTGGAAGGAGTACGACAAACTCATCGAATCCGATGTCGCAGACATCAAGAACTGCGGCATCGCGCAAGCTGGCACCATCACAGCGGGCAAGTTCCTAGCCCACTTCGCCAAGCAGACGCCCTATATCCATCTTGACATTGCCGGTGTGGCATTCTTCTCCAAGAAGCAGGATTACTATTGCACGGGTGCCTCGGGCTACGGCATACGGCTGCTATACGCCTTCTTGCAGACATACGAGATGGTGCTAAATTAAGAATTAAAATTTGGCTGCCGCCCTATAAACTATTAACTTTAAACTATCAAACTTTAAATCAACGATTATGGAAGAAAAAAATAATAAATCACGCGTTCGTGTCGCCATAACGCAAGGCGACATCAACGGTGTCGGTTATGAGGTTATCCTCAAAACATTCAGCGACAGCCGCATGTTCGATTTTTGCACTCCTGTCCTATATGGTTCTACCAAAGTGGCATCGTACCACAAGAAGCTCCTTGCCCTTCATCAGGACATAGCCTTCAACGGTATACATGATGCCAAGGAGGCGGTCGACCGCAAGTTTAATGTGGTAAATCTCACTCCAGATGAGATTAAGATAGATGTTGGCAAGTTGACCGAGGTGGCCGGCCTGCAGTCGCGACTCTCGCTCAACCGTGCTTGTGATGACTTGCGTAAGGGTCTTGTGGATGTTCTCGTCACGGCACCTATCAGCAAGAAGAACATCCAGTCGGCTGAATTCGATTTTCCCGGCCACACAGAGTATCTGTCCTACCAGTTTGGCTGCAGCAGCTTGATGATAATGGTGTGCGACCGCATACGTATCGGCATCGTCACTAACCATTTGGCACTGAAAGATGTGCCGAGTGCGCTCACGCATAATCTTCTTTATGATAAGCTGATGCTGATGAACGAGTCGTTGAAGCGCGACTTTGGAGTGCCCATGCCAAAGATTGCCGTCCTTGCCCTCGACCCCCATGCGGGCGACAATGGTGTTATTGGCGATTTCGACATGAAGGTCATCAAGCCTGTCATTGATGAGGTGCAGAAGAAGAACGTGCTGGCATACGGTCCCTATCCTTCCGACGGCTTCTTCGGCAGCAACGAGTTTAACAAGTTCGACGGAGTGGTGGCTCTCTACCACGACCAAGGACTCATTCCCTTCAAGCTCATGTCGTTCACCGAAGGGGTCAACTTCACTGCTGGACTGCCATACGTACGCACGTCGCCTGTCCACGGTACCGCTTTCGATATTGCCGGCAAGGACAAAGCTAGCGAACAGTCGTTCCGCAGTGCAGTGTATCTTGCCTGCAACATCCTTCGCAACCGCAAGGAATACGACGAGATTACCGCCGACCCGCTACCCTAAAAATCTATCCTAATATGAGCACACTCGTCAAACCCGCTAAGTTGGTGTTGTTCGATGGCATGGCGATGACCTATCGCGCCTATTATGCCCTTAATGGTGCTCCGCGCACCAATTCTAAGGGTATAAATACGGGTGCTATACTAGGTTTTACCACTACTCTCTACGACCTCATCAAGAAGCTGCGTCCCACTCACATGGCGGTGGCGTTCGACCTGCATAAGCCCACTTTCCGTCACGAGATTTTCCCCGAATACAAGGCCAACCGTGATGCTACGCCCGAGCCGATACTGGAAGCGTTGCCCTATATCTACCAGATTGTCACCGCCTTTAATATTCCTGTCCTCACCTGCGAGGGCTACGAGGCTGACGATATTATCGGCACCGCCTCCCATTGGGCAGAACAGCAGGGTTTCGATGAGGTGGTGATGGTGACGCCCGACAAAGACTTTGGGCAGTTGGTCACCGACCATGTCCGCATCTATCGTTTTGGTCGCATGGGCAAGCCCGACCAGATTATGGGTGTCGACGAGGTGAAGGAGAAGTTCGGTATCTGTCGATGCGAACAGGTCAAGGATCTACTTGGCCTTTGGGGTGACACTTCCGACAACATTCCGGGCATTCCCGGGGTGGGAGAAAAGACCGCCAAGAAACTCATCGACCAGTTTGGCAGTGTAGAAGAAATGGTGGCACACGCCGACGAGATTAAGAACGATAAGATACGCTGTCTTGTGCAGCAGCACGGCGAGCAGGCTATTTTCAGCAAACAGTTGGCTACCATTGTGCTCGATGCACCCGTCACCCTCAGCGAAGAGACGTTGCGTGTGCAGAAGCCCGACTATGCCACACTGCAGGCCCTCTTTGCAGAACTGGAGTTTCGAAACCTCTCCAAGCGTATCTATACCGACCTATCAGTCTCCGACCCATCTGAGGCACAACGTTTCGCTGCCTCCAAGCCTGCCGCACCCAAGTCCTCGCCCAAGTCGGCACAGACTGCTGTCATCCAGCCCTCATTGTTCGATGCTCCTGAGCCCGAGAGTAAGCCCGCACTCGACATCAGTCCTCTCAATGACTTTCCCGATGCGGGCGATGTTGCCATATTTGTTTCTGGTGCCACCATCGTACTGGCATTCAGTGCCGACGAAGTCTTTTCCTCGTTGGTAGGCGATATCAATGTCGACAAACTCCGCACGCTCCTACAGCGTGACAACACCCTCAAGCTCTGTTACGACCTCAAGTCTGTCAAGTATATTCTGCGAGAACTCGACATTCAGCTTGCCGGTGATATTTTCGACGTGCAACTGGCACACTATCTCATTGATGCCGAGGCCCGACATGCATACGATAACATTGTGTTGGGTACCCTCGGTGTCGAGCCTGCCACCCCACAGGAGTCAGCAGCCCTGCTTTGGCAGCTCTATCCCTTACTGGCTGCCAAGCTTGCCGATGCCAATCTTAATAAGCTTTATGCCGAAGTCGAACTGCCGTTGGTTGATGTGCTAATTGGCATGGAGGAGGAGGGTGTGCGCATCGATGTCGATGCGTTGCGTGAATATTCTGCCCGACTCTCAGTCGAACGCGACCAGATAGAACAGTCTATTTACACCCAGGCAGGCACAACCTTCAATATTTCATCGCCAAAGCAGCTCGGCGAGGTGCTGTACGAACGGCTCAAGGTCACCGACAAGCCTCCGCGCACAGCCACCAAGCAGTATTCCACCGCCGAGGATGTGTTGGTCAAACTCAAGGACAAGCACCCCATCATTGGGCAAATTCTCGAATACCGTTCCCTTACTAAACTCATCGGCACTTATTTAGACAGCTTCCCCAAGCTCATCAATCCCACCACACATCGCCTACATACTGTCTATAACCAGACCGTTACCGCCACTGGCCGTCTCAGCAGCAGCAACCCCAACTTGCAGAACATCCCTATCCGTACCGAACGCGGTCGTGAGATACGCCGCGCCTTTGTGGCTCGCGACGAGAACTATGTGCTTCTTGCCGCTGACTATTCGCAGATAGAGCTCCGCATCATTGCCTCCCTTGCCAACGACCGCCACATGATTGAGGCTTTCGCCAATCACTACGACATCCACGCCGCCACCGCAGCCAAGATTTATGGTATTCCCATGGATGAGGTGTCAAAAGACCTCCGTCGCAATGCCAAGTCGGTCAACTTCGGTATCATCTACGGCATCAGTGCCTTTGGGCTCAGCGAGCAGTTGGGCATACCTCGCAAGGAGGCATCGTCACTTATCGACGAGTATTTTACCCAATACCCCGACATCAAGAACTATATTGATACCAACATCGCCTTTGCTCGCGAACATGGCTACGCTCAAACCCTCTTAGGGCGTCGTCGATACCTTGCCGACATCAACTCGCGCAATGCCGCAGCCCGCAGCTTTGCCGAGCGCAACGCTGTCAATATGCCCATACAAGGCACTTCGGCGGACATGATTAAGATTGCCATGATACGCATCTATCGCGAGTTCCAACGCCTTGGGTTGAAGTCAAAGATGATACTCCAAGTTCACGACGAATTGGTTTTCGACTGCTACAAACCCGAAGAACAGCAGGTACGCGCCATTGTCGAGGACGCCATGCTCAACGCACTCCCACTCTCGATTCCCATCGAGGTAGGCATCGATGTCGGCCCCGACTGGCTCTCCGCCCACTAACAACAAGTAACAAATAGAAACAAAAAACATTAATAAAATGAAAAAGATAATTTCGCTATTCCTGTTTGCGGCAATGATTTCCGCAACGCTCTTTGCCCAGACTGACACTAAGCCCGATTTTTCGTCGGTCTGTTCCTCTGGCCAGGTCATCTACTACAAAGTTGTCGACTACGGCGAGGTGAACGTATGGTACAACAACGACTACCCCGAGGTGCTGGGTGGCTTTGTCGTCATTCCCCGCTCGGTTCGTCACGACGGGCAGAACTATGTCGTCACCGGTATTGCCGACGAGGCATTTGCCAACTGCATCCGCATTCAGGGCATGGAACTCCCCACCACCATGTTCTTCATTGGTGAGCGTGCCTTCTATCGTTGCACCGACCTCCGTTTCATCTTTATGCCTAAGACACTCACCTACATTGGTGCCAGTGCTTTCGAAGGTTGCACCGCCCTGCTCGACGTGGTCATGCCCAACTCCGTCACCGAGATGGGTGCCTATGCTTTTAAGGACTGCTCCAATGTGCGCCATTTTGTCATATCTCATGGCTTAGAAGAAATCCCTGAAGGAACTTTCATGAATTGCAGTTCTGTGACCGACTACCTCATTCCCGCTGCCGTCACAACCATTGGCTGCCATGCCTTCGACGGTTACAAGAGTCTGAAGAGCGTCACCTTCTTCGGACCCGTGCCTCCGCAGCCCGACTGTGAGCCCGCTTTTGGTCGCGAGATTCCCATCACCGTTATGAGCAAACACTTCGCCGCCTACAAGGCTTCCTACATCTGGGGGCAGTACACCATCCAGGCGATGTGAAATCCTTTTCAATATGAAAGGAACGAGACTTTTCGTACAAATTGCTTTGCTACTGTCATTTGTTGTTGTGGGTTGTGAGAAAGACCCACACGGACAGAACAACAACGACAACGAGGAGGAAAGTGGCATAGGCATCGGTCTTTTCTCAGTCAGTGATACCTGCCAAGTGACCTTTGCATCAGGCAACCTTGCTGAGGGTGGACGCAGTTTCGTTGACAATCAGTACGAATTAGGAGGATACTTCGGTTGGGGCTCGGGCAACCATCCTAGCGATACCTCTACAGACTATCGCGACTATCTCGAATTCTACGATTGGGGCGACTACATAGAAGGAGGTTGGCGTACGCTGACTTATGACGAGTGGCACTATATTATTTTTGAGAGGGAGTCTTCCCGCGAAAAAGTTGCTGCAGGCTGTGTTATAATCACGAAGGATACCATGACCGGCTTGATTCTCTTGCCCGACAATTGGAACCAGCCCGACGGATGCCAATTCTGGCCAGGCATGTACGGGTATGAACGTAACCAATATTCTCTGGAGCAATGGCAGCAAATGGAAAAGGCAGGTGCTGTCTTTCTGCGAGCTGGGGGCTATCGTTGGGGGAGCACAATAATCTATATTGACAGATGGGAGTTGACTCATGGCAACTATTGGCTGTCTACCCAATATGACGAGGATGACGCGCACTACATCTATTTCATTGCCAACCTCGACAACATGTTGCCCTCGCCTATTACCAATCTCGCCGCTGGTATGCAGGTGCGTCTGGTTCGGAATAAGAGATAATACAGTATTTCTCCGCCAAATACCGCGAAAGGAACACATCATTCAAACTATAGACCTGCTTGCCGCCCATGATTTCGTCGGCAAGCAGGTCTTTTTCTTTATTATTTGAATTGATTTACATATCATTATAATGATTTCGCAAAATGCGTTACGCATTTTGCGAAATAAAAAAAAAGGAGGCACTCACGAACGTGGCACCTCCGGACTATGAAAAAAATAGAAAGGGGGTCGTTAGTCAAGCTTCATTTCCTGTAGGAAACGCACGCTTGCATGAATGTGTTTGTACATGATTTGGTCGATGTCCACAAAGTTCACGCTCTTGCGGTAGTCGGCAACCATCTGTTCGATGAATGCGCTGCTCTTCAGCCCTTCCTGATGACGGAAGTCGAGGGCTTGTGCCGCGTTGAACAGCTCGATGGCGAGGACGCGTTCCGTATTCTCTGCCACGCGGTAGCACTTCGTGGCGGCGTTGCCGCCCATGCTCACAAGGTCTTCCTGGTTCTGGCTGCTGGGGATGCTGTCCACGCTGCAAGGCGTGCATAGCTGCTTGCTCTGGCTCACGATAGAGGCTGCGGCATACTGCGGAATCATAAATCCGCTGTTCAGTCCAGGCTTGGCAACGAGAAAACTCGGCAGTCCGCGTTTGGCATCGATAAGCTGGTATGTGCGACGCTCGCTGATGCTGCCCAGCTCTGCCACGGCTATGGCTAGGAAGTCGAGCACCATAGCCATCGGCTCGCCGTGGAAATGGCCACCGCTGATAACCATGTCTTCGTCGGGCAGCACGATGGGATTGTCGGTCGTGGAGTTGATTTCGGTCTCAACCACCGAGGTGACGTAGGCGATAGTGTCCTTGGCGGCACCGTGCACCTGCGGGGCGCAGCGGAAGCTGTAGGGGTCTTGCACATGCTCCTTGTGGCGGCTGATTATCTGGCTGCCTTCGGTAAAACGGCGCACGTTGGCAGCCGTCTCCAACTGTCCCTTGTGTGGGCGCACCATGTGCAGGCTCTCGTAGAAAGGCTCTATGCGGCCGTCGAAAGCGTCGAGGCTCAGCGACAGCAGCATGTCGGCCTGTAGGCTGAGACGCTGTGCTTTAAGAACCGACCACACCGCGTAGCTGCTCATAAACTGCGTGCCGTTCAGCAACGCGAGGCCTTCCTTGCTCTGCAGTTCGATAGGTTGCCAGCCCTTTTCGGCATACACTTCCTTCACATCGCAGCGACGGCCCTTGTAATACACGTCGCCCATCCCTAGTATGGCGGGAAGCATCAGGTTAGCCAACGGACAGAGGTCGCCGCTGGCACCGAGGCTCCCCTGTTGGTACACTACCGGCAGCACATCCTCGTTGTAGCAGTCAATCAGGCGTTGCACGGTCTGTAGCTGCGCGCCGCTGTAGCCGAAGCAGAAGTTCTGAGCCTTCAGCAGCAACATCAGCTTCACCACCTCTTGCGGCACTTCGTCGCCCACGCCGCAGGCGTGGCTCATCACCAGGTTCTTCTGCAGTTGGCTCAGCTGCTCCTTACTGATTGAGATGTTGCACAGCGAGCCAAAGCCGGTGGTGACACCGTAGATGGGCACCTTCTGGGTCTCCATCTTGCGGTTCAGGTAGTCGCGGCATTTCTGTATGCGGGCCTTTGCCTCGTCGCTGAGGGCGAGAGTCATATTGCCTTCCACGATTTCC
>JAEEGL015958108.1_pt1 | contig 12009 bp, 16 predicted proteins | sample 9134231 | NCBI WGS metagenome assembly JAEEGL01 (sample SAMN16246548, study PRJNA631951) | gut metagenome | biome: gut microbiome; feature: rumen; material: fiber-attached | host: Bos | place: Iran: Karaj | collected 2018-10
GGTGGATAAGATGAGGCTGTTTCTTGCGTTTTTACCGGATGAAAACATGGTCAAAGCCCTGAAGATCGTGCAGGACCGGTTGAAGGAAAAGGGCATGAAGGGGAGATACTCGCAGGAGTGGAACCTTCATCTGACAGCGGCTTTTATCGGAGAATATCCTGATGACGAGGCTGTACTGGAGGCTGTTTCTGAAATTGAGTCAGAGCCTCTTACGATAAGACTGGAAGGATACGGCTGCTTCGGCAGCACGGTGTGGGCCGGAGTGGCGAAAAATGAAGAGCTTTTGGAATGCGTTCGAAAGATCAGGAGAGCGCTTGCCGCCGCCGGGATCCCATTTGACAACAAACCGTTTAAGCCGCATTTCACGCTCGTGAGAGGGGCGCATTTTGGCGAAAAGCTCCCCGGGATCATGGTCCCGGCGCCGACGATGACGATCAGGGAAGTGACGCTGATGCGGTCGGACAGAGGAAAAAGCGGCATGAATTACACGGCGATCGGAAGCATTCCGTTTATTGACCCATGAATGAGGATACGCAAAAACAAAATGACGGGATGAAAAAGCCGGTTGTCACGATCGTTCTTCTGGCGATCAATCTGGTCGTTTTTCTGGCGATCAGCGTATACGACAAAGACGCCGGGAGCGAATTTTATTCCCTTTACGGAGGCCTATATCCACCGGCAGTTGAGACGGGAGAATGGTATCGCTTTCTGACCTTTATGTTCCTGCACGGCAGCACGCTGCATCTCTTAAACAACTGCGTGATGATCTTCGGTGTCGGGAACTATGTGGAAGACGCGTTGGGGCATATAAAATTTCTGATCCTGTATCTGGTTTCCGGCTTCGCGGGAGGGATTTTTTCCTTCTTCGTATACCGGGGGACCGAAACAGTGTGTATCGGTGCATCCGGCGCGGCGCTCGGGCTGGTGGGGTGTTTACTGAATATCATACTCCGTCATAAGGGAAAATACCGGCACTTATCCATCCGCGGCATGCTGATCCTTCTCGCGCTGACGGTATATTACGGAGTGACTACGATCGGCGTGGATAATTACGGGCATTTGGGAGGCCTGATCGCGGGTTTTCTTCTTGGGTTTGTCCTGTATCGCAAGAAGGAGGATAAAGACGTTCCGATTCAGGAATAGGCTATGAATGAGGTATTACATGATGCGGATATCCGCGATGACCTGTGCGATCATTTTGAGGGAAAATTCGGGAAAGTCCGTTTCTTTGACGAACTGACTATGGGAAGATCGCGCGCGGATATCGTGCTGGTTACGGAGCAGGGGCTGATCGGCGCAGAGATCAAGAGCGATGCGGACACGTATGAGCGGCTGGCAAGGCAGATCCGGGATTATGACCGGTATTTTGACGCTAATTATGTCGTTGTGGGAAGCACGCACGCGCATCACATCAGGGAACATGTGCCGGATCACTGGGGCGTGATCACGGTCGAAACAGCAGGGGGAAAACTGGATTTTTATCAGTTAAGAGAGGCGTCGCTTAATCCGAAGGTGAAGCTGAAAAACCAACTCTCCCTCCTGTGGAGAAGAGAGCTTGCCGAGCTGCAAAAGCAGAACCGGCTTTACCGGTATCCGGGAAAAAGCAAGGCTTTTGTGACGCAGTATCTTCTGGAAAACGTGCCGGAGGATGCTTTGCATAAACAGATGCTGGATATCCTCTTTGAAAGGGATTATTCGATCTTCGGGGATTGAGAAGGGGTTTATGAACAGGTAATCGGTATGAAAATAGATTACAGAAAAAAAAGAATAAGCAGGATCGTTAATCACTGGGTTTTTCTCGTCATTCTGATCACTGTGGCCGGGTCGCTTCTGGTTGTGATAGCTGTCCAGTCGGTCTATCAGAAGTATTATTCCTATTCGTTGGTAGAAGAATATGTTAAGGATGTCAGTATCGATGTCGTAGACACCTTCAGCAACGACCTCAGGACATATGTGAATTCATTTGTGGATGAGATTGAGAAGAATAAAGAATTGATGGAGGATGACAAACTGGAAAAACTTGTCAATTCCAACAAAAACTTTATATCTGAGATCGACGTGGTGGATGAGAATGGGATCATTATCCATTCGAATGTACCGGAATATATAGGGTTTGACATGAGATCCGGTGAACAGTCCAGGGAATTCATGTGCCTTCTGGAGGGGGAGACCTATTACCAACAGGAGCTGAGGGGGAGCGCCTATGATGAAAATATAAAAAAGGTTTATGCCGGCAGGACCCTTTCGGATGGATCGGGTTTTATAGAGCTTGGGATCAGTGAGGAAAACTATCTTAAATTCCTAAACCAAAAGCTGGAGCAGGAGGTGAAATACAGAAGGGTTGGGATTGGCGGCGCTATGATGATCAGTGATCCCGATCGGGTGATCATCGGAAGCACGGGCGGAAAGATGGATGGGCAGATAATAGAAGATGAGAGTGTTTTGCCGGAAGAAGAGGGGGAGTTTACCCATTCAAAGATCACGATGTTTGGGGATGAGTATTTTGTCGTTGCGACGAAGAATAAAGAGTACTATGTGATCGGAGCGTATCCGACAGCCGAAGCCGCCTATGGCGGATCCATTGATAAGTTCCTTACGATCGCGATGGTCTTTGTGATCCTGATCAGTTTCTTTGTGGTGCTTTCCAGACTTTTGAAAAACCATGTGGTCAGAGGGGTGGAAGGGATCCATAACGCGTTGGTAAAGATAACCAGCGGGCATCTTGGGGAAAGAGTGGATATCCGAAGCTCCCTTGAATTTTCCGAGCTTTCCGATGGGATCAATAAAACCGTGGACAAGTTGGCGGAGCTGATCGACGAAGCGACCGAAAGGCTCGACAGTGAACTGAAGATGGCTAATCTCATACAGCAGACATCCTTGCCCGAATGCAGCCAGAACTTCCGTCATAATCAGTACTTTGAGCTCTATGCGCAAATGGAGCCGGCAAAGGTTGTCGGCGGTGATTTTTATGATTTCTATCTTCTGCATGATGATGTTCTCGTGGTGACGGTCGCGGATGTTTCGGACAAGGGGATCCCTGCTGCCATGTTTATGATGCGGGCAAAGACGATCTTAAAAGGCCTTGCGGAGGAAGGAAAGGATTTGGAGGAGCTCGCAACGATAGCCAATAAGGCACTGTGCGAGAATAACGAAGCCAATATGTTCGTAACGCTCTGGATCGGGTTTATCGATCTGAAGACGGGGGTCGTGCGATATGTTCATGCAGGACATACCTGCCCTGTGCTCTTTGGAAACGGGGAGCCGGCCATGATCAAAAAAATAAGGAATAAGGTCATGGGCGCGTGGCCGAATGCGGAATATGTGGGACAGGAATTTACCATGAAGCCGAACGATATGCTGTTCCTCTATTCAGATGGCGTAACAGAGGCGTTTGATAAAGATGAGGTTCAGTTCGGCAATAAGAGGCTGATCGATGCGCTGGCCGGGATGGAAGAAGCATTCAGAACGAGCGGAGAGAGCGAATTCTGCCAGTTTGTATGCGACAGGATCACTAAGACCGTGCATAAGTTCAGCGCGGACGTGCCGCAGTCCGATGATATCACGGTATTATGCATAAGATATATCGGAAACCGGGAAGATAACGATCTCAGTGCGGTTCCTTCAGAAGATCAGTAAGCTTTTTTCCGTAAAAGAAATCATGGACCATCTGGTCAAATTCGTTCCACATGGGCAGCGTCTGGCAGGAGGAACGCCGCGGGCAGTCCACGCTTTCCGCCGTAAGGCAGACCACGGGAGAAAGAGTGCCTTCCATCAGCTCAAGGATCTCTCCGATGTTGTATTCTTCGGGTTTGCGGCAGAGCTTATAGCCGCCGCCTTTGCCGCTCGCGCCTACAAGAAGCCCGCCGGCGACCATATCTTTAACGATGATCTCCAGATATTTTTTGGAGATCTCCTGTCTGGCAGCGATATCCTTCAGCGGGATATAGCTGTCGTTGTTGTTTTCAGCAAGATCGATCATAACACGTATCGCATATCTTCCTCTGGTGGAGATCATGGAAATACCGCCTTTCAAAAATGTTTCACCTATTATACCGCAAGGTGAATAGGTAAATCAAGTAAATCTTTAAAATAGAAGCGGTTCGTGGCATAATAAAACGTATAAAAGGAAGGAATGTGATATGCTTTGTGACCACTGCGCCAATTATGAATATGATGAGGACGACGAGGCCTGGTACTGCGGCGTGAACATGGACGAGGACGATTATTACCGGTTTCTGTCACGAGGAAACAAGGACTGTCCATATTACCGCAGCGATGACGAGTACGAAGTTGTGAGGCACCAGATTTAGGCTTTCGGATCCTCATCCTTCTTGGAAGGATCGGATTCGGGAGTTTTTTCAGGAGTTTCCTCTCCATAGTCATCCACTATACTCTGCATCATTCCTGAGATCATATCGCTCATATCATCATAGGTAATATTTTGGTTCTGATCCATACTGTTCTCCTTCCGGCGTGATCGCCTGTGTTTCATGATAAATTTATTGTACCACAGAATTTGTTTTTTTCAATTTGTCGGTGATCAGGGAGATTAAGGGTTACAATTCGGCGGACCGGCGGTCCTTTGAATTGTAACGATTAAGGTTAGTCAAAAAGGAAGTTTATTGAGATGAAAACCAGAGAAGAGGCATTGCACTATGCTCTCTCATTTCCGGACACCTATCAGGATGCGCCGTTTCATGACACCAACTGGCAGCTTGTCCGATACAAAGGGAATAAAAAGGCGTTCCTGTGGACCTATGAACGTGGCGGATTTATCAATCTGAATGTAAAAGTGGAGCCGGACAAGGCGTATCTTTGGCGTGATATTTATAAAGCGGTCATCCCGGGGTATCATCAGAATAAAGATCACTGGAATACGATCATCCTGGATGGGAGCATTCCGGAAAATGATGTCAGGCTGATGATCGCGGAGAGCTATGACCTTGTATCCTATAGCCCTTCAAAGAGGATCTATGAAGCGGTAAAAAGGATCCCGAAGGGGTGTGTTGCAACCTATGCGCAGGTGGCAGAGGCAGCCGGGGACCGGAAGATGGCAAGGGCTGTCGGAAATGCGCTGCATAAGAACCCGGATCCGTCCACGATCCCATGCCATCGCGTGGTGAACGCCAAGGGGCAGCTTGCCGGAGAGTACGCGTTTGGCGGCGCGTGGAAGCAAGCGGAGATCCTCATGGCAGAAGGCGTGGAAGTAGAAGAAGGCAAGGTGGATCTGGAAAGGTTTCAGTGGAAAGAGTATTTGGGCAAATAATGCTCCGGAGGAGAAGATGGATAAGGGAATTATCGGAAAGATGGAAATAACCGTAACGGAAGAAATGACGGCGCAGCGGGTCGGAAGCGGCGAGCTTTTTGTTTATGCGACGCCGATGCTTGCAGCGCTGGTGGAGGAGACCGCATGGAGGAGCGTTTCGGCGGAGCTTGAACCCGGGGCGACGACAGTCGGCACGAAGATCGAACTGTCCCATATATCAGCCACGCCGACGGGAATGAAGGTTCGGTGTGAGACCACGCTCCAGGAGATTGACCGCCGTCGGCTGATCTTTCATTTTGAAGTGTTCGACGAAGCCGGTAAGATCGGAGAAGGAACGCATGAACGCTTCATCGTGGATGCAGAGAAATTTTTGGCAAAAACCAATGACAAATTGAAATGAGGTCAGGTATCCAAGCCGGCTTTATGCGCCTGAGAATGCTGATCATGCCTTGGGATGCGATATAGTTTTCCGTCTTTGAGCAGTTTGGCACCGGTCTGATGATAATAGAAGGAGATCCCGTTTTCCAGGCATTGTGTATGGATATCTTTTACCCAGGCATAATCGCAGATCCGTGCATCGGCACCGGATTCTCCGCCAACGGAAACAAGTTTTATGATGGGGCTTCCGTCGGCTGATCTGTATTGTTCTATAAACGGCCGCAGATCTATGGCAGTCAGCATAGGCTCTATCATCACGGAATGGTGATGGAGTGGGAGAGAAAGATAGATCGGAAGGCGCTTTTCGATCATTTCCTGATTTTCGCAGGTAACAGCGATCGTAATATGCTTCCAATCATCACCCCAGCCATGGGGGAGGTGGTCTTTGATCCGCTCGGGCCGTTTTGTGATCATAAAGAAGGTGCAATCCGATCGTTCAAGCATCATGTCCCAGGCATCATTGCGCCAGTCATCTGCGTCCGGATGAAAAAAGTCGGAAGAAAAACAGGTGGATATATTTGATCCGCAGGGAACTTTGTATCTGCCCTTGTATTTACCGGAGCGCAGTCTTCTGACAGGAAGATTAAAGCTCTCTGTCTTTTGGACAATGGAAGGATCTTTGCCGATCGATTCATCGCGTCGGTACATATAGCAGTGCAGGCAGCCTGCGCTTTTCTTGGTGCATCCGTGCCAGAGATTCCAGTTTACAGAAACAGGGGAACGGGGGTCAATATTCTCTTCGGGAAATAAAGAAAGTTGTTCCATTTATGACTCCTCCGGCGCGTCTGATAACCTCTTTTCAGACCCGCCTCTGATGATAATAGCAATATGGAAAAGAAGATGCAAGCAGGGGGTAAACGCTTGCGGGCTGCAAAAAATCCATGTAGGATGGAGCGCGAATCTCATAAAAGAGATGGAAATAGTGCGGGTTGTGGGCAGGTAAAGGCTTTTCGGAGGTTGGCGTGTTTGAAATGAAACAGCAGAAGAAAAAGGAAAAGCGTAAGGAGAACAATATGCGATGAATGATTATATGATCCGTTTAGAAGAAAAGAAAGATTATCGGGAAGTAGAAAATCTGGTCAGGGAATCATTCTGGAACGTGTATCGTCCGGGATGCAGTGAGCACTATGTGATCCATGTGCTGAGAGATGATCCGGCATTTATTCCGGAGCTTGATTTCGTGATGGAGCAAGATGGAAGGCTGATCGGACAGAATATGTTCATGAAGACGATCATCGAAGCTGATGACGGCAGGGTGATCGATGTTTTGACCATGGGACCGATTGGCATTACTCCGGAGCTGAAGAGAAAAGGATATGGGAAGGCGTTGCTGGATTATTCCCTTAAGAAGGCTGCGGATATGGGTTTCGGTGCCGTACTGTTCGAAGGCAATATCAATTTCTATAGCAAATGCGGTTTTACATTCGCCAGGGAGTTCGGCATACGGTATCATGATCTGCCGGAGGACGCGGATTCATCATTTTTTCTCTGCAAAGAACTGATCCCGGATTATCTTCAGGAAATCACCGGAGTATATCAGACTCCTCGAGGGTACTACGTGAAGGATGAAGAGGTAGACGAATTCGACAAGGCTTTTCCGGCGAAGGAAAAACTGAAGCTGCCCGGACAGATATTCTAAACAATATACCAACATAGATATGGTGATGCGGTTTTGTGAAAGGTTGGTTTGGCGAATAGATGGAGTATAACGTAACAATCAATGGGATCGATATCCGCGCTGATTTTACCGATGAAGAGATCAGCGGGGTATATCTGCCGCTTTTGAGACGGCTGACGGGTATTCATAAGGAGAAGAACCGGCGGATCCTTGTCATGCTGGCTGCTCCGCCGGGCGCGGGAAAAACAACGCTGGTGAGTTTTCTTGAACAGCTTTCGAAAAATCAGGAAGGCATCACGCCCATACAGGGGATCGGAATGGACGGGTTCCATCGGAGGCAGGAGTATCTGCTTTCACATACGACGCAGGTTGACGGGGTGGAAGTGCCCATGGTGGAGGTGAAGGGAGCGCCGATCACCTTTGACCTTGCGCGATTTTCTGATAAAATTGAGGATGTCGTGTCGGGAAAGGTATGCGGATGGCCTGTTTATGACAGGCTTCTTCATAACCCGGTTGAGGATGCGGTGACGGTTTATGGGGATATCGTGCTTTTAGAGGGGAATTACCTTCTGCTCCGGGAGGAGGGCTGGGATAAACTGTCGGAAAAGGCGGATTATACGATCTTCTTAAAAGCAGAAGAGGAGCTGCTCAGAGACCGGCTTATTGACCGCCGGATCCGAACAGGCGTACCGCGGGATAAAGCAGAGAAATTTGTGGATTTCAGCGATATGCGTAATGTGAGATTGGTGCTGGAGCATTCTAAAAAGGCGGATCTTGAACTGGTCTCACATGGCTGATCGGTGGTAGAATTAAGATATTTAGCGCGGAAGCAAATATCGTTAAAATGAAGGAAAATGTCGGTATGGTTTAAACAGGGGATGAAGATATGGATATAAAAGAAGCGATCAGAGAAAGACATTCGGTCAGGCAATACAAGGATGTGCCGATAAAGCCGGAAGACAGAGAAAGGCTGGAAACATTGATCAAAGAATGCAATGAGGAAAGCGGGCTGCATATTCAGCTGGTCTGCGATGATCCGGAGTGCTTCGATACCTTTCTGGCTCATTACGGCAAATTCAGGAATGCAAAGAATTATCTGGCCCTTATCGGAAGAAAAAACATAGATGATCTGGATGAACTTGCCGGTTATTTTGGACAGAAGATCGTTCTGGAAGCACAGATGATGGGGCTGAATACCTGCTGGGTGGCCGGTACCTATGGAAAAGGAAAGTGCAAAGCGTCGATCTCGGGAAACGAAAAGATCGTCTGTGTGATCGCGATCGGTTACGGAGAAAACAGCGGCCACAGTCACAGATCAAAACCGACAGAAAAGCTGTGTGACATCCCGGAGCCGCAAAGACCGGATTGGTTCAAAGAAGGTTTGGAGGCAGCGATCCTTGCTCCGACTGCGATCAATCAGCAGAAATTTTTAGTCTCTCTTGACGGGGATACTCCCGTGATCACGGCAAAGAGAGGGCCGATGGCCAGGATCGACCTCGGGATCGTAAAATACAATTTCGAGGCGGCTTCCGGACATCATTGTAGATAGGGGATTTTATGAAGGGTATGATCTCACTTAACGACTACCTGTATAATGGGGATACTGTGGTAAAGATCCTGCATAGTTATTCGCGGGATCTGAAGAATAGCGCTGTTGAGAACAACAACGGGGTAGATCTTGCGCATAGCAACTGCCTGCTGCAAATGATAGAACTCCTGGAGCATAATGATTTCCTGACAGGGCAGTCCCAGAGAATTCGGGAATTTTATAAGTATCTTGCGGACAGGTATCCCTTTCTCGCGTTCACGTTCAAAGGCAGGATCAAATCGCTCATTCGTCTTGAAGAAAAGATAAACGGGAACATCGTGGAGTTCATCTATGATTTTCGCTGCAAAAATGGCGAGTATCCTTCGGAAGCGGAGATCAAAAACCAGATCGGAAGGATAAAGGATCTGATCGCGTACAGGATCGTGATCTCTCTTCCGCAGTGTCATGTCAGGGAGGGAGAGAACAGGCAGGAGCGGGAACGAGGTTATCTCTATGAAATAGCGGATGCCCTGCCGGATTTCCTTGAAATGCGCGGTTTCAAGCCGGAGCTGTCCGGGATCGATATCTATAGCCGGACGATCGATGAAAAATACCGGCAGTACTATCGGGATTACATTGAGAATCCGAATAACTTCGGATATCGGTCTCTGCACATATCCTTTTTTGACAATACATCACGGAGCAATATTGAAGTGCAGATCCGTACGAAGGAGATGGACGACAACGCCGAGATCGGTCCGGCGAATCATCTGGGATATGAGATGCGGCAGGAGAAGGAGCGGGCAAGGCGGGAGGCAATCCCGGTCGGAGAAAATATCTATTTTGATGATGCCTATGAAAGAGGAATGAGGCTGCAGGAACTGGATCTTGCCAGTGTAAACGTCAATATGTTTGGCGCAGCAGACAACAATCTGATCAATGACGGGTGCGGACTTTACCGCGGGCGGCTGATCCTGCCCTATGAGCATCTTTCGCGCTTTCAGAATGATCTCGTCTGAAGGAAAATAGAGTGAAATTATATTCAGAGGACCAACGCCATGCAAACAGCCCCGTCCAGTTTGTCATAAGGTGGGTAATTATCAATGACTTTGTAACCACGTCTCTCGTATAAGCTGATGGCATCAGTCATAACAGGGCGCGTCTGCAGGACAGCTCGTACATAATTCATCCTCCGCGCCTTTTCCTCAATCCTGTTCATAATCTCAGTTGCTATATGCTTCCCTCGATAAGCCGGATCGACCCAAACACGTTTTACCTCAACATCATTGTCCGAATACTGCTTAAGTCCGGCACATCCAACCGCTGTTCCATCGGAATAAGCGATCAAAACATCCGAAATGCTTTCTGAGAGGTTATATGGTATAAAGTCCGCCCTGTTACAGGCACCGCCCACAAGCTTGCTATAGTATTCCTCCGTTTTACGATAAAACTCCTGAAAGTCCTTATTCGATCCGTCTGTCCATAAAAAACTTGTCATTTATGTTTCATACTCCCGTTTCAAAACAGAGAATACTCTTCTTCCCTCAAAGTGGTCTTTTCTCCAGAAAAAATCACGAAGCATTGAATCAATATCTGCATGATCAAACCGACGAAGAAGCAAACGCTCAGTCTCAATTTTATTCGTTCCTGTGTGTGTAACCATATATTTTTTTTCTTCACTTAAACGGATCGTGTATGTACCACGGATGTGCTCTCCTATTCTATCACACCTAATGGGCCTTTGCCAGAAGATCATAAAAAGGCTTACCGAAAAAAGAAAGCCGGTACTGCAATCTGAAATATTGTTAAAAAACCGCATGAAAATGTAATAGTGATGTGATATGCGGCATGTTATAATATTCGGGAATGATCCTGCTCCGGAAGTTTACGAGGGCAAATTCCGGGAAGGGAGATACCCTGAGGAACCGGAAGAACGCTTAAAAACGCGCCGGAGGATCTCAATACAGTAAAAGGGGGAGAACATGATAATAACCAGGATAACCGAAGAAACAAAAGAATATTTTTCCCATCTTCTGCCACAAGGCGGCATACAGAAGAAAGATCAGCTCGTAGGAGTGATCGCAGATGAGGAAGCCGCCGCAGCTTGTGTTCTTGAAGCGGCGGGGCGCCGGGCAATTATGAAATGGCTGTATGTGGATCCGGAGAAAAGGCGGCGGGGAGCGGCCCAGATGTTGATCCATGACCTGTCCTTTTATCTGCGGGATTCCTTCGATGCGCTGGAGATTTCCTTCCTTTCCGAAATGGAGGGGATGGAGGAGTTCCTCGGATATATGGGATTTTTCCTGGCAGAAGGAGACCCGGTGTATGTGCTTCCGATGGGAGAGCTTCTGGATCGCGCCGGCATATCTTTTTCTTCGGAAGAGAAAAAGACGGAGCAGATCGCAGCGCTGTCCTCTTTAGACCGAGAGCAGAAAAGAAAGGTTCTGCAGCTGTTTTCCTCTGAAGCGATAGCCCATGAATTCATAGATGACGCAGATGAAAGCATCAGTTACTGCCGGCTGGATGATAAGAATGAGCCGAAAGCGGCGCTGCTCTTGAAAAAGATCAATGATGACATTTTCCGGGTGCAGTATTTTATCAGTGCTCTCGGAGAAGTGCAGACCGGGCAGTTTTTGCGGGACCTTCTCCACAAAACCCGGAAGCTCGGCCTGGAGCGTAAATATCTGCAGTTTGTATCCGCTCTTCCCGGGGCGCAGTCGTTTTCCAGGCGGTTGGTCGGGAAAAAAGATTTTGAACCAACGTATCTTCATGTAGCAGTATTGTCTTTAAGGGGGGCCTTCTAATGAGTGAAATTAATTTAACAAAAAAAGAGATCGAAGAACAGAAGCTTCTGACCGCTCAGAAGACAGATCAGAAACAAACACAGTTTGATAACAGTCTGAAAATCTCCCTGGATGAGGACGACGAAGACGAATTCATAAATCCTCTCAAGGAGATCCAGCAGATCCCGGTGGTGGTCCCGAAGAAAAAGACCAAAAAGGAACTGCAGAAAGAGCAGAAAGAAAAAATCGAAAGCGCCCATTCCAGCTGGCTGTTCTTATGTATGGCTTCCAGCAAATACAGCCCGGATATCAAGGTGAGCGAATCCATGTACACCATAGGCTCCAATCAGATGAAGAAACGGATGGAGCAGGCGGA
>JAEEGL015968507.1_pt1 | contig 12009 bp, 10 predicted proteins | sample 9134231 | NCBI WGS metagenome assembly JAEEGL01 (sample SAMN16246548, study PRJNA631951) | gut metagenome | biome: gut microbiome; feature: rumen; material: fiber-attached | host: Bos | place: Iran: Karaj | collected 2018-10
GCCGCGACCGCATGGCTCTGTTGCTGGCTTGCTGTCGCGACTGTATCGGAAACGTCTGTGTCGTACCCATAGCAGAGGAGGGACGCTCATGAATAAGTGTCTTTGTTGCTACAAGCCTCTGCACGTGGGGGAGGTGGATTATCATCCCCTGTGTGCCCGTCGGTTCTTCGGCTGCTATCCTGCTCCAACCTTGTCCTATACACGAAAGGACATCAACAAACTGGCGCAAGTCGTTGTCCAGAGCAGGACGGCCGTCACAGGTGTACAGGCCAAGCTGTCGATGGACCTGGAGCATGATGCAGCCGGTAATACACAGCGACTCACCATCGTCGGGGTGATGGGGCGCTATATCCTCAAGCCCCAGACGGAACAGTTCGAGCGTCTGCCCGAGATGGAAGACCTGACGATGCACCTGGCAGAGATTGCAAGGATTCAGACGGTGCCGCATGCCCTGATTCGCTTTCAGGACGGAGAACTGAACTATATCACCCGTCGTATTGACCGAACGGCTGATGGGCGCAAGCTCCCCATGGAAGATATGTGCCAACTGGCAGGACGCCTCACGGAGCAGAAGTATCAAGGTAGCTACGAGATGATAACTGAGCTGATTAAGCGCTATTCAAGTGTGGCGAATCTTGACATCGTCAATTTCTGGGAACAGGTCATCTTCTCGTGGATCGTAGGTAATGCCGACATGCATCTCAAGAACTTTTCACTCATCAGTGAGAAGCTGGGCAAATACGTCCTAACACCTGCTTATGACCAAGTCTCTACTGCCATTGTCATGCCAGAAGATACCGAAGAGCTGGCTCTGCCGCTCAATGGTTTCCAGAAGAAACTGATGCGCATGGACTTCATGCAGGCGATGGAGGCGACAGGTGTAAACACTCAGGTAGCCAAGAGAATCCTTAACCATTTCATCAGTATGCCTTCCAAATGGTTTGCTTGCATTGATACTTCTTTTGTATCTGACGAGCAAAAACTAAAGTTCAAGACTCTGATTCAAAAGCGGATGGAAGTGCTACAGCGACCTTGAAAGTTTCTCAGCGCACAGGTGTGGAATAATCCAATAATGGACAGTCAATCTTAAGAAGCTTGCTCATAATCAACGTATTATCATTTTGGCATCCTTCTTGCTATAATAAAGATGAATAATTTCCAGCATAAAGATTATCTTTGTAAACCAAAAGTAAAATAGGCATCGATGAAGAAAGTTATCATTACGTTGCTGCTGGCGGTCGTCGGCGTAGCAGCTATTTATGCCCAAGGGATGGTTTCCGTGCAGGCCGTGGGCGTGCTTCCAACCAATAGCGCAGAAGTGAATAGGGAGCGCCTGCAGGCAGCCATCGATAAGATGAGTCCGGTGGGTGGCGTGCTCTACGTGGAGCCTGTTCGAGGCGGCTATCCCATGCAGGGTGGCATCGTCCTTCGTCGCAACGTGACGCTGCTGGGAGCCCATGGCCCTACAGGCCGTGGAACGGCTCTGCCCGACCTCTCTGGTCCTACGGGTTCGCTGTTTGTCATCACCGACCGTGAGCAGGCGTTCCTCACCGTGGAATCTGCCACTCAGGTGCGTGGCATCCAATTCTACTATCCAGAGCAGGCATGGCAGGACAGCACGCGCATCGTTGCCTATCCGCCCACCATTCAGCTCTCGCACAAGGACAATGTGCAGGGTGTGACGCTCAGCTGCCTAACCTTCTATGGTGAATATGTGGCCATGGACTTCCGTGCCCGTGCACCACGAGCCTGCGAACAGATTCTCTTTGAGCATTGCTACGGCTATCCCCTCAGCGGACAGTTCATAGCCATAGACCGCTGCTACGATGTGCCGCGAATCCTGCATTGCCATGTCAACCCCGCCAACATGCGTGAGTTCGGACGCTCCTTCTCGCGCCAGGTTATTGATGCCGTAGTCCATCGCAAGACTTACACCTACTGGATTGACCATACGGACAATGCGCAGCTCATAGACCTCTTCACTTTCGGCGCATTTGGCGGGATCTACTTGGGCAACGAGACCTACGGGCAGCTCACGAACTTCAATTTCGATTGCGTCGGCGTGGGCATCCACAAGTTAGGCAACCAATGGAAGAATCGCAACTGGCAGATTGCTCAGGGTAGTATCATTGCCAACGCAGGCGACCGCATAGAGGATGTCCATCCTATCCTCATCGAGGGCAAAGGCCACACCTCGCTTTCGAACGTGGAAAGCTTCTCCGGCGGCAACCCTGCACTCACCAACTTAGGTGCTTCGTGGGATTACATCACCGTGCGCGACAGTGCTACCGTCACCCTCAGCGGCTGCCGTATGCAAGGCTATCGCTCCGACACCCCCATCAACGTTCTTGATGGAGCCCGTCTGCGTGCCGTTGGTTGTATAGACCGCGACAACAGGTATATAGAGAGGTAGTGCGGCGTTTCTGCAATGTGAATCATGAAGAGTGTGGGCAAAGAAGAGGAAAAAATGCCTTTTTCTAGCCGGTATCGGCAAAAAATAGTTATCTTTGCAGCGGTTAATCAAGAATAACTTGCCGATAAGATAGAATATGGATTACATATCAGTCACACAGTTTGCCGAGAAATTCGGCATCGCAGAGCGCACGGCTCGCAACTATTGTGCCGCAGGAAAGATTGAGGGTGCTTTCCTCACTGGTAAGACGTGGAACATCCCTGCTGATGCCGGCTTGCCTCAGCGTGGGAGATCCAAGAAGAAAAAGTCGCCACTACTGACGGCGTTGCAGGAGCCGAACTCAAGCTGTTCTACTATCGTGGTATCGAGGAGTGGAATCGCGTCAGAGGCTATCTCATTGACACCTGTCTTACGGCACAAGAACAGTACCAATCAATTCTCGATTATTTCAGGATTCAATATACCTGAAAGATATAGTTTGAGGCAACGACATTCGCTACGACCTGTTGGCGGGCAACTGAACAGCTAAGCCTTTTCTGCCACACACTCGATTTCCACGAGTGCACCCTTCGGCAGCGTTTTCACGGCGACAGCCGAACGGGCAGGGAAGGGTTCTGCGAAGGCTTCGGCATAGACGCCGTTCATGGCTGCGAAGTCATCCATGGAGGCGAGGAAGACGGTTGTCTTCACCACATGGTGCATGTCCGTGCCGGCTGCTTCCAGAATGGCGGAGGCATTCTTCAAGCTCTGCCGCGTCTGTGCCTCGATGCCTCCTTCGGGGAAGGCACCTGTGGCAGGGTCTATGGGCAGTTGGCCGGAGCAGAATACGAGGTTACCGATCTCGATGGCCTGTGAGTAAGGGCCGATGGCTGCCGGAGCAGCTGTAGTGCTGATTGCTTTCATTGTTATTAAGAATTAAAAAGACTACAAAGTCTGTGTCCCCCGGTCTTGCAAGACGTCAGATCTTCCGTTGTAGGATCTATGGTCTTCCTTTGCAAGACATCAGGTCTTCCTTTGCAAGACATCAGGTCTTCCTATGTATGACGTATGGGTGTTTACAGCTCTTGCAGCACCTCCCAAAAATCCTTCGGCAGTGCGATGTTCTCCACGCCGCGGGCCTCGGCAAAGAGGGGAGCGATGTCCTGAGCATCGAAGCCGGCAATGCCACAGCCGATGCGGGTGACGAGGAAGCGCAGTTCTGGATGCTGGCGGGCGAAGGTAATGAACTCATCCACATAGGGAGCTATGGTGTCCACGCCGCCTTGCATGGTAGGAATGCCGTAACTTTGGCCTTGCAGTCCCACGCCTTGTCCCATGCGGGCGCCGAATTTCTTGAAGGCGATGTAGGCAGCACCTCCTCCGTGCATGCCGGCCAGGTTGCTGCCGAAGACAAAGATCTCGTTCTCGCCGAGTTGTGTGATGAACTCGGGGGTGATGCGTTGGGTATTCATATCTGCTGGATTATAGGTTCTTGAATATTGGATTTTGGGCTTTGATGATGAGGTATTGACGGGTGAGAAGTCGCCGTAGTTCGCCTCTGCCATTTCGAACATCACTGCCGGCTGGCAGGGGCTCGCCACTTCGCTCTCGTAGTTGTGCTTGAAGTAAGGGATGATGACGTCGTCCATCATTCGGCGATAGCGCTGCGACACGGCAGAGGGCGAGATGCCCAGCTGCTGTGCTACCTCCTTGCTCTTGTAGCCGCCAATGAGAATCATGCGTAGGATGCCTTGTGAGCGGCGATCCCCCCAGAAAAGTCGGTCGATGGCTTCCTCCAGCATCTGGTGTACGTCTTCCTTGAAGTGGTCGTCGGGAACGTCGAAGCGCAGTTCGCTGAGGTTTTCGCCCGCAGGATGATAGGTCTTCAGACGGTCCAGGATCAGAAATCGGAACCCGCCTGTCAGCCATGTGCGCAGCGAAACGCCTTCCTGTCGCGCTTCCAACTGCTGCCAGTCACCCATGAGCAGGCGCATGTAGTAGTCGTGGGCCAGGGAGTAGAAGTCCATGTTCGTCTTCTGGCTGAGGCTGTAGCGCTGGTCATAGACGTTGTAGGCTATGCGCAGAAAACCATAGAAGTAGCGACGCATTATTTCCTCGTCGCCGCGTTTCAGTCCTTGGATGATTTCTTCGTCTGTCATGCCGCAAAAGTAGTGAAAAAGGTGGGCATAAGAAAGATTTTCGAGGAAAAAATGAAGAAAAAGCAGAAAAAAGATACTGTACGCCTTAATTTTCTCCTCCCGTATTCCTTTATAAAAGTAGAGCGCTCTCCTAAATGAAGAATAAAGTTAATTGCTAATCCACTAATTGTTAATTGTCATGAAACGAGTATTCAACCTGATTATCGTAGATGAAAGCGGCAGCATGTCCGTCATCCAGCAACAAGCCCTCAGCGGTCTCAACGAAACCCTACAGACCGTACAGCTCCTTGCTCGTCAGCACCCCGACTTGGAGCAGAACGTCAGCCTCATCTTCTTCGACAGCAACCACCGTAACTATAAGTATTTCAATACTCCAGCCTCCGAAGCCAAACCTCTCCAGCCCAAGGACTATTCGCCCAGCGGCTGCACGCCTCTGTATGATGCCATCGGCGAGTCCGTGGGCAAGGTCAATGCCCTAATGGGCAAGGACGACCAGGCGCTGGTCACCATCATCACCGACGGCTACGAGAATGACTCCCATGAGTTCACCCTACCGATGGTGAAGAACCTCATTGAGAAGCTGAAAGGACAGGGATGTACCTTCACCCTCATCGGCACGGACAACCTTGACGTAGAAAGCATGGCACGTTCCATGGCCATCGACGAACACATGGAATTTACAGAGGATGCTGAGGGCACGCAAAAAATGTTCGCGCGCGAACGAAGTGCCCGCATGCGTTACTCCGACTGCCTCACCAAAGGCATTGCCTGCGAGTCCGGTTTTTTCTTCAAAGAAGACGATTGATTCCAAGTCAGACATCGCTGAACATGTAGGAAGTCCCGCCGCGTTATTGCAACGTCGCGGGGCTTTCCTTTTGTAAAAAAGTTCATCTCAGGTTCGACTTATTGCACAGAAATGATAATCCTTTTATAATGATAGTTACAAAAAGAGACTGATTGTTGAGCTGAGGCAACACTTTTCTGTCCTTTTTGTTATGTTATCTTAGTAATTTTGTATCTTTGCACCACTAAAAGCAAGATGCCACGCATGGTGTTGTTGCTCATAAACCTTAATGACCTATCTTATGAAACGAATCATTATCTTTTTGACTTCTATTTGTCTTGCATTGGGATGCAAGGCCGGCAAGATTGACAACACCCCTGTCAAGACGTTTGACCTTCAACGCTTCCTCGGCAGTTGGTATGAGGTGGCGCGCTTTGACCATTGGTTTGAACGTGGCATGGATCAGACTAAGGCGACATACAAGCTGTGCGCTGACGGCAAGATAGAAGTGCTGAACACAGGCATCAAGAACGGCAAGCCAAAGGAATCGAAGGGCAAGGCCAAGGCCACGGACACCACGGGACTCCTGCGCGTCTCCTTCTTCGGGCCATTCTACTCCGACTACCGCATCCTGCTCATCGACAAGGACTACCAGTATGCCCTCATCGGCAGCAGTAGCGACAGCTACCTCTGGATCCTCTCGCGTCGGGCACAGCTCACCAAAGAGACGAAGGAACTGATCCTGAAAGAAGCCCAGCGACGTGGTTATGACACGAGCAAACTCATCTGGGTTAAGCATAACTAACAAGGATACCATCATGGCGCGTCACAACGAATTCGGCAAGTGGGGCGAAGATTTGGCTGCGAGGTATCTGGAGGAGCAGGGCTTTGAGATACTGGCGCGCAACTGGCGGCACGAGCACAAGGAGGTGGACATCATCGCCATCGTCATCCACTAACCTGGCATGCCCTCCGAAATCCGTTGGCACGACAACATGTAAGAACTGTGATTACAGAAAACCCCGCCGCATCTCACGACGTTGCGGGGCGGGCGTGTTACTGTTTTGTGAGCGAGTTTTCAGTTTTAGTGTGTCTTCATCATTTTGTTTTCGGATGTGCTGTTTGGTTCTTGTCTGTAGCCTCATCCGTCGGCGCATCTTTCAATGTGGGATAGCTGATGCGTGTATGGTAGATGGTTTTCAGCTTGTCGCAGAAAACGTTCTTGGCCGTTTGTATGTCGGCAAATGTGATGGGGCAGTTGGTAAAGTAACCCGCCTGTACCTGCTTGTCGATGATGTTGTTCACCAGTTCGGAAATGCTCTCTTCGGTGTACTCCTTCAGCGAACGGGCACTGGCTTCCACTGCATCGGCCATCATGAGAATGGCCAGTTCCTGTGTGCTGGGGTTCTGACCGGGATAAGCAAAGGGTTTAGGAGATATCTCTTCTTCAAGTTTTGTAATCCTGTTCCCTACGCTACCCTATTCCCTTGACGGCCCAAGGCCCGTCAAGCACACGAAGTTCTCTAAAATATTTGATGTACAGTCGTCCCCCCCTATTCATCCTTCACTTTCGACCACTGCCTCTATTCCATCAGCCGTTCGCCGCCAGTCGTTTGCGGTCTGACATTTATGGCTATCACGAATATGAACTTGCTTACAGATTCTTTGAAGCAACTCACTATAACACACTCCTCATCGTCAATAAAAGTGGGTTCTATCAATTAGCAACTCAAAGCTAATTGATAGAACCCACCCTTAGTGTGTGTTAGCAGGATCAATCCCACTCAAAGCTGAAGGGATTCTCGGGTGCCAGAGCTTCTTCGGGTTCCACGGGATCTGCGTCGGGATTCACCTTGACAGAAGACAGGGCAAGGATGCACTGCTGCGTGCAGTAATCGATGGCTCCGATGTGCGGAGCAGAATATGTTTTCTTCATAATCTTGATGCATTTAACAGTCTTACATTCTGTGAACTTTGCTCATTACTTGATAGCCACTTTCTTTCCGTTGCGGAGATAGACACCAGCCTTAGCGGGACGGCCTGACAGTTTTTTGCCCGTCATGTCAAACCACTCGGCACCGTCGGCTACATAGCGAAGGGTGCGCAGGCTCGTTGTCAGGTCTTCGAAGAAGACACCCACGCTCTTCACGCCCGCCGAGACCGCCAGTGAAAGATAAGCCTTACCAGCAGCTAACGTGCCGGCCTTAGTGGGATTGAAGGCAGCAGCATCGTCGGTAGCTACAAGGACGAAGTTGGTCTTGTCACCCGTCGTGGCAGCTATCTCGCTCTTCGTGGCATTGCCCACAAGCAGGTTCGTCTGGAAGTCTGCGGATGCATTGCCGGCAGGAATATCGAACGTGCCGGCTTCATCGGCCACGAGCAATACGCCCGTGCCCGCGGGTACATTATTTACTTCTGTCAGCTTCACCACCACGCGGCCGGCATCGAACTCAGTGGCCACGTAAGCCTTCAGACCCTCAACGCCAGAGAAGTCCAGGTCGGCGGTGGAGCAGAAGGTGCCCCACTGGCCCTTCATTTCGACGATGTAAGCGGAGTTCTTGAGGCAGGAGTTGACTCCGTCCTTGGTGTCGCGGCCAATCTGTCGGCTGTTACCCAGAACCGTGTTGCTGCTGGTGAGGAGATTCGTGAGCTGGTTCGAAATGGTCACCACAGCGGCACTGCCGGCGGTCAGGTCGATGACATTGAGTGCATCGAGACGTGCTGCGCGCTGAGCCTCCAGCGTTTCCTTGTCACTCTTTGCACTGGCCAGTTGCTGCTTACCGTCAGCAATTGCCTGTTCTGCCTGTCCGCGAAGAGCGGCGGTCAGGTAACCTTCGTCCGTGCTCTGCTCAGCAGACTCGATTTGCTGTGCAGCTGTCTGCTGAGCCTGCTCGATGGTGGCAAGCTGCTGTTGCAGCTGTGCGGCCTTGTCGAAGGCAGCGGACGCGGCCTCCAGGGCTGCGACGATGTTGTTGATCTTGGCAATCTCAGCCTCCACGTTCGCGTCGTCCACGTTGCCTTCTTCATAGTCGGTCTTGATGGTGGACTGCAGGGCGGCAGCCTTCTGCTGAATGGTCTCGCTCACCTTGCCCTGTGCTCCGCTGACGGCTACATCCAGGTTCTGGATGGCAGCGTCGTAAGCCTCGCGCACACGCTTGGAAGCGGTCAGGTCATCTATCAGCTGGTCGATGGCCTCTACGCGAGCAGGAATGTCTTCGTCTGCGATGGTTCCGTTGTCGTAGAGGTTCTTGGTGGCGGTCAGACGCAGGTTAGCCTTCTTGAGGCTGGACTTGGTGGCCTCGTCACCCACTTCCCCGATAGCGGTTTCCAGACGCTCGATGGCGGCCTTCAGCGTGGCGTATGCCTCGGCGGAAGCGTTGATGGCTGTCACCTTGTCGTTGATGGCAGTCACGCGAGCGTTGATGTCGGCATCAGCGATGGTGCCCTGCCCATAGGCGGTCTTGGTCTCGGTCAGCAGGGTCGTGGCCTCGTCAAGCAGGCTCTGGAGGGCCTTCTTCTGTACGACAGTTTCCAGGGCTGGCAGTGCATTGGCTAGCTTCTTGTACTGTGCGGCAGAGTTCTGTAGGCTGCTGACGGCGGCATTCAACTGACCCACGGTTGCCTCGACCTTGTCATCGTCGGTGTTTCCGGCCTCATAGTCAGCCTGGGCGGTAGCATAGAGTTGCTGGGCGGAAGACTGCACAGCATCAGCCACCTTGTTCTGCTTGTTCAGCTCGGCCTTAAGTGCTGTCAGTCCGGAGGCCAGCTGCTTGTAGAGTTCGATGGACCTAGTCAGCTCGGTAATCAGATCGTTGATGGCGGTCACACGTGCAGCAATGTCGGCATCGGCTATCGTGCCGTTGTCATAGACCGTCTGGGAAGCATTCAGGCGCAGGTTGGCCTTCGTCAGCGTGGACTTGGCCACGTGCTGGGTCTCGGCCGAAGCCTCGGCGATGGCAGCTTTCAGGTTGGTGATGGCATTGTTCAGGTTGGCATAGGCTTCGATGGAAACGTTGATGTTCTGAATGGCCTGAGCCACGTCACTTTTGAGCTGTTCAATCTCGCTGCCCTCATACTTGGTGTTACCCTTGATGGCCTCCAGCAGCGTCTGTGCTCCTTGCAGGGTTGCCTTGGCAAGTTTCTTGCCTTCTGTTGCTGCGATGGCATCGGTCAGGGTCTGAAGGTCTTCGTTTACACCTCGTTCATCAAAGAGGTGCTTGGAGATGCGGGCATCGTCCTTGACAGCATAGATGTCTATCAGCGCCTTGAACATGGCCTCACCATCGTTGTTCTGAATAGCGGTGGCCGCATCGGAAAGAGCCTTCTTCAACGCTGCATATTCCGTCTTACCCATCAAAAGGTTTTCATAAGTCTTCACTTCATTGACGGCCTCGTCCAGAACAGGCTTGACCACATCGGGTTTGAAACCGCGATAGGTGAGTTTGAAGTTATCAAAGATGACCCAAGCATCCTTGTCCGTCTTTCCCTTCACGCCGATGCGCAGAACATCTGCATCAGTTGCAATGAGTCCATAGGCATTCTTCTTATACATGCCATGAGCGAAGCATTGTGCAGCTGCACCCATGGAGTTGGGATAAGAATAACCATTGATAACCTCTTCTGTCCAGTCTTCCACAGTCACAAAGTTCCAGTTACTCCGTTTTTCAGAATAGACATCGGGGAATTGTGAGGTAGCTTTGTTCAAATAGAGGTAGATGGGCATATTGGGCAGACCAGCCAAGTCACCGCGTGTGTAGCCTGGAGCCTCGCAACGCATGTAGCCTTGAACCTCAATCTCGTACACACCAGCAGGGAGACCTGCTACTTCCTGATAGACATCGAAATCATGGCAGTGCCAAGCCTCAAAACAGTGGTTGGTGCGCCCGATAGCTGAAATCATTCTTTCATCCAGGTCCGTTCCCAAAGGACCGGGAGTGACGTTACCATTATCATTTTTTTCTACGACCCATCCTTCTGCCGTACCATATTGACCACCATATCCCATGGGGTCAGCAGCTCTTGCCAAGCCATACTCAAAGTCCGGATTGGAGAGTGCAGAAGTCACATCCACGTTGTCCTTATCGGGAGCGTTGGTGATGAGCGCTTGAACATAAACAATCTTGGCTGCAGCAATGGCCTCATCCAGTTCGTCCATGGTTGCGTCTTCATGCAGATAAACAGTTTCGGCTGCACTGGCATCACCATTCAAAGCCTTAATCTGATCAATGATCTCTTTCAGACGTTGGGCTTTTTCGTAGATGGCAACAGCCTGCGACAAACCTTCATAGTTCTCTTTTGAGATAACAGCCCAATCCACGTATGCTTCATCCTTATCCACAAAGGGACTGAGGGCGGTACTATTGGAATTCTTCATTAGCCCCACATACAATCCAGCACCCGCATAGTCTCCGAAAGTAGGGTTGTTGAGTGAAGTGGATAGACGGAAAGTGTTGCCATTGTCCTCCACCGCGAAGAAATAGTTGGCCTGTCCGTTACGATCCACGAACAAAGCCGTTTCACTGTCGAAGAATACATTGCGCCAGCCCTCTGCTAAATATCCGCCCTCCCCATCGCTCCGCCAGCAATAGCACAGCATCTGGTAATCCGTGTTGCTGTTCTTGGTGAACATCACCATTCTGCCTTCTAAACCGACACTGGCCTGTGTTGCCCAAGAGTTTCCTTGAGTGAAGAACTGTCCAGCCCCGACATTCAGGAGATACACTTCCTGGTCGGTCACAAAGCCCTGGGCAAAGGTCTCGTAGGTCGGCTTCTGTCGGACGCCGTCCACGATGGTGGCCATGGCCGTGCTGCTCGCAAGTGCCAGTACGCCACAGAGAAGTAGTTTCGTAAATCTCATAGATTAAATAGGTTTGTTGCCTATAGAACTCCCTAGATTCAGCAGATTAAGCTTTCAGTAGTTTGGAGCATATAGAAACAAAAAGCGCGGGAGTCTTGTCTCTGTTACCCGTCTCTCCAGTTCAGGCGTCTCGCATTGCCTACTCAGTCTTGAAACGAGCAACAATGCAGAAGCCCACACTGGATGTGTTTCGTCAACACTTCCAGCGTGACATGTCCCATAAATAGACAGCACACGAGGAATGCTGTGCAGAAAACAACCCGTGAACGTCCACTGTTGCTTTGTTTTCGACTGAGTTTCCAGTTTGCGAGACTTTGAACTGTCAAAGAACAAAGCGTCAGATAAACGCCTTTGTCAATATATGTGTCCCACCCATCCGCTTCTGCACTGTTTCAGGCACCTTTGTACCATTCAATGCATCGGTTTCAAGGAGAAGGTCGGCACAAAAATAAGAACATTCTTCCGACCAACCAAATTTTTCAGGAAAAATAATTGTTAAGACTGAGAAAAATTGTGTCTTTACAGCAGAAACAGCAGGACCACCTCCTAATTTATACCTTTGCAGCATCATGTGCGACCAGAAGTCGCAAAAGCAATTATTTAGCCCTCGGAGAAGGTGTCTAAATCTGCTGTTCCGTCAGCAGTAGCCTAAGCAGACATGCGTGAGGGACGACCCTCGGGTGTGAAGCTCTGCCGACAACGTGGCCACCCGCCGAGCATCACGGCGGCGACGCTGCCAGGCTGACCGATATGGACAACATAGGTGAATCACTGCACCATCGTTACAAAGGATTGGCTCACGGATGCTGACGAGCCA
>JAEEGL010201342.1_pt1 | contig 12008 bp, 6 predicted proteins | sample 9134231 | NCBI WGS metagenome assembly JAEEGL01 (sample SAMN16246548, study PRJNA631951) | gut metagenome | biome: gut microbiome; feature: rumen; material: fiber-attached | host: Bos | place: Iran: Karaj | collected 2018-10
AATGCTATATGTAGTGGTAAAATATATGGGATTTTGTAAAAGGGTACATGAACTGTGCCAAATAAACTACGAGGAGGGACAAAGTACATGAAACGTAACAAGTGGTGGCGCATGTCGTGGATGCTTCTCAGCCTGCTGATGATATTTAGCAGCGTTGTTCCTGCATACACTGTATATGCAGAAGAGAATCCCGAGGAAGTGCAGGAGGAGACTGTGCTTGAAGGGGATGAGGAAGAAGCAAAAGAGGTTATTGCCTGGGAGAGTATTTCAGGTGAAGGAACTACCGAGGAAGTAGTTACTGAGGAAAAACAACAAGCTGATGCTACATCTGTTTGGATAACAAAAGCTGACGGTACTCCGGAGGAATTAAAAGCCGGCAATACAACGTATGCTTTTGGAGAAGCAGAAGACGATAAAGTTGTATTTGATCCTACACACAGCATACTGATCATAGGAGCGGGATTTCAGTCAGTAACAGGTCTGGGTTACCAGTTTAATGAAGCAGGGCATAAATATGCCAAAATCTATGCAAATGGTAATCTTGTTATCTTGTTAAAAGGCGAAAACATTTCTTTATCAGCTGTTCCTACCGATGCTGAAACATCAAATGTGATCGGAGAGAGTTATGGTATTTATGCAGATGGTGATCTTTATATCGTTGACCAATGTGTTGCCGGCTCAGGTAGCGGAAGTATTACTTTAAGAGCAGCTTCCGGAGCCACAAAAAAGAGCGTAGGTATTTATTGTGAGGATTATAACCAGCAACGTTTTTTGGATGACACTTTTGTTAAAGTCTATACCTATGGTGGCAATCTGGATATGGCAACAGCGGAGTCTGCTGCAAAAAGTGTCGGATTGATGTGTGACGGGAAGTTCTCTCTTTCATATGAACATGCAGCAAATAACAAAGATCCTGAGAATCTTGTACTTGAGGCATATGGCGGTAATATAGCAAAAAATCCTAAATCAAATGCTGCTGGTACCAGCGCAGGAATTTCAAACTATACTGATTATACGGGGGATACATATCTTACAAGAGAAGATATAATCCTTGGTGCAACGCTCAAGGCCGTAGGCGGTGCAGGACGTGGATGGAGCCGTGGAATTGAATGGACAGGAGTTTCCATGGATATATACGGATCAAAGGTTTATGCTTGTGGTGGCAATACGGATATAGATTCTTATGGGGCTGCTTTAGCTTTTAATGATCATATATGGATGCAAAATTATAAAGATAAAGAAGGCCTTGCTTTAGATATAGAAACCGAAGCTGTATTTGAAAGCGTTGCAGAAAGTGGAGATTGTTATGGTGCCTATGTACCCAACGATTATGATTCGGTAAAAGATAAGTTTGGGCTTGGCCCTTCTGACGATGCCGGCACAGTAACATTTAAAGGTAAAAGCTGTGCATTAAGAGGAAATCTTACCGCTGTCAGCGTTTTTGACGATATGAGCGATCCTGAAGGCAGTAATGCAAAACTTGCATTACATGATGGTATATATCCTTATACCACTGCGAAATATGTTTATGCTACCAGCGAGAAATATACAGAAACTCTGGATAAAAAATATTATTATAAAACCACAAACAGAGACATCATTATGGACTTTGATGATGACGAGTATTCCGATATATTTGATCAGATATATCATGGAAACTTCGGGGTCGGCGATGAGTTGATATATAAAACGGGCAATGAAGAACATTCATCTGTTGGGAATCCTGCTTTTTCATATACTTATTTTGATGTCAATGTGAATGATAAGAAATTGGAAATACAAATAGCTCCTAATCCTGTTCCTGCCGGAGCTACCCTTACCTTCTCTGTGATTTGTGACGGAACTAACGCAACGCGTATATGGAATATCACAATTGAAATGACGGCAGGTGAACCTGTAGCTGCCGAAGTTGCACAGGAAAGTATTGTTTACCTTGAAGATCTGCCTGATCCGGTAGTAACCACAGACGGAAAGGTTGATGATAATGCAGCGGGCTTTACATATAAAGGTAAGAATTATAATAATGTAGATTATCTTAACTATGATGAAAAGCCTACAGAACCCGGTACTTACACCGTTTTCTACAGGGAAACCAGAGCGAATGGTAATACTTACTACGGACAAGCTGATTTTACTATTGAAAAGCGCGATATTTCAGACGCTGTTATAACGTTCAGTAATATTCAGTTTGTATACACAGGTGAAGAGCAACCTGTAAGGAATTTAGCTGTAAAAATCGGCGATACAAATCTGACCATTAATACTGATTATCAAGTACTTAACGGTTTTAACGCAACCGATGTTCAGGAACAGCATGTTGAGATTGAGGGTAAAGGATGCTATAAAGGAACATGTACTTCGGCAACGACATGGTCACTGAGAAAAGCAACACCTGACAATACGCTTGTTAACTTTACTACTGGAAAATCATATCGATATAACGGAAAGCCTGTCAAAGCTGAAGTAAGTGTTAAGGCCGGAATTAAAGGTCTTGGAGAGTTACTTATATGGTATCAGCAACATAATTGGAAAGACAATAAAGCGCCTTCCGATATAGGCACCTATGATATACTCTTATATTTTGCAGAAGGCCAGAACTACACGGAATCTGACCCCACGGATTCGCCATTAATCGGAACTATGAATATAATTAAGGGCTATGGTTCGGCTGATATTATTAGCATGCCGACTGTAAAGACCTCATCTGTTACGGATCTTAAAGACTATGTTAAGAATAATACAGGTGCTCTTAGCTTTGAAATATACACCGGAGCTATCGGTACTCTTGATGGTTCAAAGTTAACCGCGGCAGACGAAGCTACAGACGGTATGATAAAAATATCCATAGCTGCATCAGAAAAATATGAAGAGGGAACTCTTTATATGTCTGTTAACATAACGGCCAAAGATGTCAGGGAATTAGATGTCAGCATGGATAGTTACAGAACAGGTGCTGATCCTAAGCCTGTGCCCGTTTACACGTCTCCGACATCTCCTCTGTCAATAAGCAGAGAATACTACGGTGTACAGTCGGAAGATGGTGCTCAGTATTATGCCGCTGTAGCGCCTGATATGGCCGGATCATATAGTGTTACTGTATTAGTTGAAACTACGGATGCCATATATGTTGGCTGTGCATCATTTACTGTTTATGATGTAAATGTGTTCTTTGTAACATTTGATCTTAACGGTAAGGGCGAAAATGAAGTAGTTACTGTGGAGCAAGATGAAAAAGTTGCTGTACCCGCAGAGCCTAAGGCTGATAACCTTGTTTTCGGCGGATGGTTTGCTGATAAGGAATACACAACAGCTTTTGATTTTGAACAGGAGATAAAAGCTGATACCTCTGTTTATGCTAAGTGGATCGATCTTTGTATTGTAAGCTTTAACATGGCCGGCCATGGCGCTGCCATTGATCCTCAGAAGGTAACACCCGGAAAGACTGCAACAAAGCCTGCAGATCCCACTGCAGAAGGTTTTGTATTCGGCGGCTGGTATACTGAAGAAGCATGCAAAAATGTATATGACTTTGCTGCTCCGGTAACTACAGGTATCACGCTGTATGCAAAGTGGATCAAGCTCTGTACTGTAAGCTTTAACATGGCCGACCATGGTACTGCCATTGATCCTCAGAAGGTAGAACCCGGAAAAACTGTGACAAAGCCCGCAGATCCCACTGCAGAAGGTTTTGTGTTCGGTGGCTGGTATACTGAAGAGGCATGCACAAATGCATATGATTTTGCTACTCCGGTAACCGCAGATATCATATTGTATGCTAAGTGGATCAAGCTCTGGTCCGTAAGCTTCAATATGCTCGGACACGGTACACAGATAGAGGCGCAGCAGGTTGAGGATGGTAAAACAGCAACAAAACCTGCGGATCCCACGGCGGAAACATATGATTTCCTGGGCTGGTTCAAAGAGGAAGCCTGCACAAATGCATATGACTTTGCTACTCCGATAACTGCAGATATCACGCTTTATGCTAAGTGGGAACTCGGCGTATCTGCAATGAACCCTGTACCCATCATTAATGCGGATACAAAGGATATCTATCTTGTAAACAAGCAGAAGTTCACTTTACCTGAAGGTTCATGGGAAAGCTCAAACAAGAAGATCGTAGCTATTTCAAAGAAGGGTGTGCTTACTGTTAAGAAGATGCCTAAGGACAATGCGGCGATCGTTATTACCGAGACTACGAGCAAGAAAAGCATCAATGTACATATTTCTCAGCCTAAGTTCAATGAGAATAAACTTAAACTTAATGCAGGTGTTAAGAACAGCTCGCTCGGTTTTGTAAAAGACAGCCATCTTGCAGTACAGTATGCAAGCTCTGATCCTGATGTGGCAACAGTATCCGAAAACGGTACCATAAGCTGCCTTGCAAAAGGCAAGACTACTGTTACGGCCTATGTTAACGGCAAGGCTTACAACTGCAAAGTCACCGTAAACGAGGATAAGAATAATCCTGTAACGGTTAAGGTTCTTCATATGAACCAGAATGGTAAGAAGACGCTTTCAATTTACGGTGTAAGCAACAAGAAGATCAGCTGGACATCTTCCAACGAGAACATGGCCAGCGTTAACAAGAAAGGCAAGGTTAAGGCAGGAACTACGCCCGGAACCGTTTCCATTAACGGTATATCCAAGGATAACAGGAAATTTACCGTATATGTCAGAGTTGAAGATATAGGTCTCAAAACAGGTAAGATCCAGGCTGCCGGCAAGAAGTACAAAGTTGAACTGAAGCCCGGCGAGAAGACCAAAATAGAGTTCAACAATGTAATACAGCCTGTAACCTTCAAGAGCAGCAAGGGTGAGACTGCTTACGTAGACAGAGACGGAAACATTGTGGCAAATAAGGAAGGCAAAGCTAAACTTACTGCAAAGATCAACGGAAAGACCGTAACGATCAATGTGACAGTAAAGAAGTAATTGTATGTCTAAGGCGCTCCCGCTAAAACGGGAGCGCTTTTTATATTGTTTATTTACGATGAATAAGGTAAAATAATAAAGATATGAAATAAACAATATCTGAGGAGCGCTTTATCATGGATGTTGAACGTTTATGCGGATTGCCGTCTATACGTAAATTCTTTGAGATAGAAGAAGGCAGGGAAATACCGGAAGGGGTAAGACTATTACTCTCGTCAATGAAAGAAGTCAGCATACCGAAGGGGCAGGATGTGGTGACCTACGGGGCTGATTGCGAAGACGGAATGTATATAATACTCTCCGGCGTTTGTGATGTATTATCCAAAGACGGTTCCAGGATTAACACTACTCTGGAAAAAGGTGACATCGTAGGTGAACTGGGCCTGATGAATGACCAGCCAAGAGGAGCTACCGTGAGGGCCTTAACGGATGTTACCTGCGCCAATATATCCAAAGAACTTTTTGAACAGTTGGGCAGTGTAAACAGGAAGATATATGGTTCTTTTATGACCATGCTTTATCACAGAACGACTCACCTGGTCAAAGAGCAGGAGCGTGTGCGTGCCGAACTGAAGGTAGCCATACGCATACAGGACGGTATACTTGAGCATGATTTTTCTTCTTTTAATGCTCTTGATCATGTCAAATTCCATGCATGTACCAGACCTGCCAAGGAAATGGGCGGCGATTTCTATGATGTGTTCATGATAGACGATAACCATCTCTGTTTCCTTATTGCCGATGTTTCCGGAAAAGGCATTCCGGCTGCAATGTATATGAGTATGGCTAAGGTTCATATCAGAAACTATGCTACACTGGGACTTCCTCTAGCTGAAGTAGCAATGCGGGCAAATGACCAGCTCTGCTATAAAAATGAGGCTGAGATGTTTGTTACCGTATTTTTCTGTGTCCTCGATCTTAAAACAAATGAAATGAAGTTTATCAACGCAGGCCACGGCAGCCCCTACAGACGCAAAGCCGACGGACTCTTCTATGCTCCCAAGGTAAAGACCAATCCGCCTTTCGGAATCATGGAAGGGGCTAAATATACAGAACAGAGCATTATGCTTGAACCCGGAGACAGCCTGTATCTGTTTACCGATGGAGTCAATGAGGCGACAAATGAAAAGCTGGAATTATTCGGGAATGAAAGACTGGAAAAGGCACTGAACGAAAATGCCGATAAATGCGGCGAGCCAGAGGCCATGCTGAAGAAGCTTTATGAAGTTATTGATGCGTATGCCGGAGGATCGGAGCAGGCGGATGATATAACTATGGTGTATATAAACAGAGGATAAGATGAAGTATAGAGTATTAAAAAGGGACGGCCTGGCTAAAAGGGCCGAAATGGAGACGGTACACGGCGTAATACAGACACCGGTATTTATGAATGTCGGAACGGTCGGAGCCATAAAGGGGGCTGTATCTACCGAAGATCTTGAGAATATAGGTACACAGGTTGAACTGTCCAACACTTATCATCTGCATGTAAGAACAGGCGATAAACTGATAAAAGAAATGGGCGGACTCCATAAGTTCATGAGCTGGAACCGGCCTATACTGACTGATTCCGGCGGTTTTCAGGTATTCTCGCTTGCTGGTTTAAGAAAGATAAAAGAAGAGGGCGTGACCTTTAATTCCCATATAGACGGGCGAAAGATCTTCATGGGGCCCGAAGAAAGCATACAGATACAGTCAAATCTCGGATCCACCATAGCCATGGCTTTCGACGAATGTCCACCGGCGCTTGCGGAACGTGAATATGTGCTCCCCAGCGTGGAAAGAACCACCAGATGGCTGGAACGCTGTATCAGGAAAATGGCCGAGCTTAATGCTAAAGAGGATACAGTAAATAAAGAGCAATTGCTTTTCGGTATCAATCAGGGGGCAATCTATGCAGATATAAGGATTGAACATGCAAAGCGTATTGCAGAATTTGACCTGCCGGGCTATGCCATAGGCGGACTGGCTGTAGGCGAGAGCCATGAGCAGATGTATTATATACTTGACGAGACCGTACCCTTCCTTCCTGCAGACAAGCCGGTATATCTTATGGGTGTAGGGACTCCTGCCAATATACTCGAAGCGGTAGACCGTGGAGTGGATTTCTTTGACTGTGTATATCCTACAAGGAACGGAAGACATGCCCATATGTATACGAATCACGGCAAGCTGAATCTGATGAATTCAAAATATGAGAAAGACGACAGACCTATAGAGGAAGGCTGTCAGTGTCCTGCCTGCAGGAGATATTCGAGGGCTTATATAAGGCATCTGCTGAAAGCTAAGGAAATGCTTGGCATGAGGCTTGGAGTTCTGCATAATCTGTATTTTTACAATCATCTGATGGAAGAGATAAGAGCTGCCATAGATGAGGGAAGATATAAAGAATTCAAAAACCAAAAACTTAAAGATCTGGCCGGAGATACTGCAGAATGAATCAAAGATCTAATTTTGCTTTTTTAAACAGGGAAGATTTTTTCAAACATCCTGTTTGCGAACAATTATATAAATACGCAGCTGAATCGGAACGTTATTTTAAAAACAACGAAGATCTTTGCGCGATAAATGCAAGACGTTTTATCGAACAGTTTATACGTTTTGTGTCCTTTGATCTGAAGGATGCAAAATATCCCGAAAAGTGCAGAAATATAGGCTCTTTTTTCTGTACGGCAAATGAAAAAGAATTCTACCGCATATTCGGCGGCACAAATACAGAACTCATAAAACAACTAAACAAGGCAACCATTCCTTATTTTCATCCCGCCGAGAAGAAAAAGGATAATCTGTATAAAGTAATTGTCATAAATATCTACAATCTTTCCTGGTGGCTGTATCAGCAGCTTTATCCGAAAGACGCTAAAAACAAACCTGATTTCAGGGAAGATTATCTTCCTGAGGATCCCGGCATACTGGAAATGGAACCGGCAAAAGTTCCTGATAATGTTAAATATGACAGGATAAAAGCATATTTCCCTGATTGTGAGACGGATAAACTGTTTCAGGTTGAATTTCAGAACGGACACTATGTGATAAAAGATCTGAAAGGCAAGCAGGTTTATACTGCCACGGATACTGAAGACTATAATTATGCGCTGGAATTCGCTGCTCAGTATAAAGCGGATTATGATGCTCTGCAGGCAGATAAGAAGCGTATGGCCATAGAATTCGATCAGAAGCAGAGTAAGATGATCGATGAAATAGAAAGGACCAAAGACGAACTGGCAGAGCAGAAGCAAAATACCCTGCTTCTTGAAGATAAGCTGTCAGCTGCCAATAATACCATTTCAAACATGCAGTCTGCATTGGATGACAGTAATGGCATGGCCGCTGATATGCAGGAAATGCTGGATGCCAAGGAGCAGGAACTCATTGAGGCAAAGAGAGAATCAAGAGATGAGTATAATCAATTAAAAGACAGAGATAAAGAGATCATAAAACATTTTGATGAACGTTTTAACAGTCTGGAAATGAAACTGGCCCAGATAGCCGAAGAAAACGTTTACTACAGGAAAAAGCTGGAAAGTCTGGATAAAACCGAAGAAGTAAAGGATTTTCTCCTGGTCATAAACGAAAGTATCGCAGGTGTAAACAAGGGATACAGTATCTATGCAGGCAATAAGAATGAGCAGGAGTTACGTTCCTGGCTGTATAAAGTAAAAAAGTATTATGAAGACCAGCTTGAAGAACTCAGAGAAGCGCTAAGGGACAGAGATAATAAACTTAAATTCTGGGAAGAGAAAGCCATAAGAGAGGCCTCTGACTACAGGAGCTTTGAAGAGCCGGCCCGACCCGTTATTGCCACGAAAAAGAAAAGCGGATCACGCAAAGCTGAGCTGCCTTTTATACTCCTTGCTGCATCGGCGGCTGTTCTGACGCTTCTGCTTGGCATTTATATTATCAATAAGCTTCATCCCGTTGATGAACAGGAACAGCCGGATGATACTGATACATACATAGCAGAAGCTATCGACGAAGAAGAATACGCTTCCGAACATGATAATAAGCTTTTTCGAAACGATAAAAATGCAAATGAGGAAATAGAAGAATCAACAACTGAGCCGGATATGCAGCTTAATGATTTTGATAACGATACAGCTACTGAAGAAGAAAATGCAGATACAGCTGATGAAGTAGCTGATATAGAAGATAAATCGGCGAATAACGTTGAGGAAGCAGCCGTCACAGAAGATAAAACTGCAAATACCGCTATTCCTGATGTAAATGAGCTGTATTCGAATATTCACAAGTATTATGATGCGCCGGAGAGCATTTCACTTATTCCGGGAGTAAATCCTGCTATAGTAAGGGATATACAGCTCATAGACAGAAGGTATTTTCACAACATGGATGTCTCTGAAGAAACAGTCAAAAAAAACCAGGATATCATGGAATTCATTGGAGAATACGGTATGCCTTTTGTTTATTCTCCTGTAGGCAAACCGCGAGATCTCAGCGCAACATGCGGAAGCTATTCCAATCTGATAAGATTTAAAAATGCCGAAGTTTTTAAGTTTGTTTATTCCGGAGGGACATTTGATACGGAGGATTACGGAGATTATAACGCCTGTATCCTGCCCGATGAACTCTGTGAGGGGATAGACGAGAATTCGACACTCGATGATTTTATTAAATTACTTGGTTCGGATCCTAAATCGGTGTACATGCGAGCTTCCAAAACTGACATGTCAACTGCGGATAACGAAAAGGGCTATCTGTTCAAAATGAAGAACCTTGATGCAGTTATGGTATTCTTTGATGATAACGGAAAGCTTTGCGATTATATATATCTGTTTATAGCCGAGGGCGGCGGACGGACTGAACTGGTGAAACCACAGGAATAAAAGCGGAATAAACGGCTGTGGCTTTACTGTTGATAATATTTCATATTTCTGATAAAATAGCAGTTTGACGGACTGCTGTTTTTTGTGTCCGGAATAAATATAAGAAGGGAAGAATAAAAATGAATTCATTTATCTTACTTACGGCAGATGGCTCTGCAAGCGCAGGCACAGCAGGAGGACTTGGTTTCTCTTATATCATATCGATAGTCCTGATGCTGGCAGTCTTTTATTTCTTTATGATCAAGCCCCAGAAGAAGGAGCAGAAGAGAGTAGAAGCCATGCTTCAGGATATGGAAGTCGGTGACGTGGTAGTGACCACCAGCGGCTTTTACGGCGTCCTCATAGATATCACCGAAGATGATGTGATCGTTGAATTCGGCAGCAACAAGAACTGCCGCATCCCTATGAGAAAGAGCGCAATATCACAGGTAGAAAAGGCGGAGAAATAAGATGACACTTAATATCACTTGCATACCCGGTGACGGGATCGGGCCTGAGATAGTAGCCCAGGCAAAGAAGGTACTTGATAAAGTTGCGGAAGTATACGGACATGAGATGAAGTATACGGATATACTTATGGGCGGAGCTTCCATAGATGCCTGCGGCGAGCCCCTTACGGATGAGGCCATTGCCACAGCAAAGGCAGCCGATGCTGTGCTGATGGGTTCCATCGGCGGCAACACTTCAACATCCCCTTGGTATAAGCTCCCCCCTGAGAAAAGGCCGGAAGCAGGACTTCTGAAGATAAGGAAGGCCCTGAATCTTTTTGCTAATCTGAGACCTGCAGTTCTTTATCCCGAACTTCGCGGCGCATGTCCGCTGAAGGAAGAGATATCCGCCAAAGGCTTTGATATGCTGATAATGCGAGAGCTTACCGGTGGTCTGTATTTTGGTGAAAGAAAGACAATAGAAGAAAACGGCATGAAGAAGGCCATAGATACCCTGACTTATACGGAAGCTGAGATCAGACGTATTGCCATAAAGGGTTTTGAGATCGCTATGAAGCGCCGCAAGAAAGTGACAAGCGTTGATAAGGCCAACGTACTGGATTCCTCACGTTTGTGGAGAGCGGTTGTTAATGAAGTGGCTAAAGACTATCCCGAAGTGGAAGTCGAGCATATGCTTGTTGATAACTGTGCTATGCAGCTGGTGAAGGATCCTTCACAGTTTGACGTGATACTTACCGAGAATATGTTCGGTGACATCCTTTCGGATGAGGCCAGCATGGTTACGGGATCCATAGGAATGCTTTCCAGTGCCTCACTCAATGACAGCAAATTCGGACTCTATGAGCCGAGCCACGGTTCAGCGCCTGATATAGCGGGCATGGATATAGCTAATCCCATTGCAACCATACTTTCGGCGGCAATGATGCTTCGTTATTCCTTTGATCTTGATAAGGAAGCAGATGCCATCGAGAAGGCCGTGGATACCGTGCTTAAAGACGGTTATCGCACCGGCGACATCTACAGCGAAGGCTGTGAGAAAGTCGGCTGCACTAAGATGGGCGAGCTTATAACAGAGCGTATTAAATGATGAAAAAGTTCCTTAAAGAAAACATATGGGATCTTTTGAAAATAGTTTTGCTTTGTATAGTGATCTTTAAAGAGATCAAAAGAGATATAAAGAAAAGGAGACGGAAAAGATGAGAAGCGACAGTGTGAAGAAGGGAACGGCTCAGGCCCCCCACAGGAGTCTGTTCAATGCACTTGGATTTACAAAGGAAGAAAGAGAAAGGCCGATGATCGGTATCGTATCTTCCTATAATGAGATAGTACCCGGCCATATGAATCTGGATAAGATCACTGAAGCGGTCAAGCTCGGCGTGGCTATGGCAGGCGGTACTCCTGTAGTATTCCCGGCTATCGCTGTCTGCGACGGTATCGCAATGGGACATATAGGAATGAAGTATTCTCTGGTAACACGTGACCTTATAGCCGATTCCACGGAATGTATGGCTATGGCCCACGGATTTGACGGTCTCGTGATGATACCTAACTGTGATAAGAACGTACCGGGTCTTTTAATGGCCGCTGCGCGTGTTAATATCCCTACCATATTCGTATCCGGCGGCCCTATGCTGGCAGGTCATGTAAAAGGCCGCAAGCGCAGTCTTTCTTCAATGTTTGAGGCGGTAGGTGAGCTGGCTGCAGGCAAGATCACAGAGGCTGATCTGGAAGAATTCGAAGAAAAGGTATGTCCTACCTGCGGATCCTGCTCCGGTATGTA